>TARA_B110000238_G_scaffold90496_1_pt1 | contig 13648 bp, 10 predicted proteins | sample TARA_B110000238 | Tara Oceans TARA_B110000238 (sample SAMEA4397569) | marine metagenome | biome: Polar Biome; feature: [SRF] surface water layer (ENVO:00010504); material: water (ENVO:00002006), including particulate matter (ENVO:01000060) such as... | depth 5 m | reverse complement strand
TCTCTTTGATTACCGCCCTGTACTTCGCAGCTTTCAATTAGCGCTTTTAAATAGCGCTTTCAATTAGCGCTTTCAATTAGCGCTTTGCACTTAGCGTTTGGGACCTGGACGCCTACTAAGCCAAGCTCGAGGGTTACAATTTAGGATTGATTCTGGCGCTTGACCCACGGATCAAACTGCCCTCATTCCTTTGGAAGGCTCAACGCAAAACCCATTAAAGACCGCTTCGTTTCTTCGTAAATTTCAGGCGTTGTGTCCGGAAAACTTAAGTCGCCTGCATGCTGGGTCCCGTGCACCGTTCGGCCTACCGCCTGAACCCCCGCTCGACACAGCTTGCGATAGTACTCAAGCCCTTCATCTCGCAGCGGATCAAGCTCATTCACCGAAATGATATGCGGTGGCATCCCTTCCAAATCGGAAACCCCTGCCTGGTAAGGCCAAGCTAAAGGGTTATCCGCTTGCTCGCCGGTCGGGTCGTAAACCGTCACCATGGCCGCCATCATCTGACAATCAAGCGTGTAGCCATCATTTTCAACCAAGGACAACAGATCCGCCGGCGGCTTAGCGTAGGCACCACTAATGTATGGGCACATGGCGTAGACCCCATCAATGGCCTGAATCCAACCTTCCTGCTTGGCCTTTAGCGCAACGGCAAGCGATAAATTACCGCCACCCGACTCACCCGAGATCACAATGGCACTCAGCCCTAAGGCGGCTCTGTTTTCATCGGCCCATCGGACCGCACTGGCACAATCGTTTAATCCTGCTGGAAACGGATGATTCCCCAACCGGCCACCGCCATTTCTAAACTCAACGCCAATAACAACCATCCCCGCCTCAGCCAATGCACATCGCCAGCGTTCAAACCCCGGATCAGCGGCTGTCATCAAAACCATGCCGCCGCCATGAAGGTGGACCACACAAGGCAGCGGCCCCCGACGCGTCTTCGGTTCATGGATAAACAACGTCACTTGATTGCCATCCTGGCCCTCAATGAACTCAACGCGACTGGCAAGGGTTTCAAATTTAGGCATTGCTGCACGCGCGAGCGGGTGAACCTCGGCCGTTATGCTTTCAAAGCTCGCGCAGTAATCCAAACAATCCTCGTAGCTCGCCACCACACCCGGTGGCACAATGCCTGAAACCAAATCGCCAGCGGCCTCTAACAGCGCTCGAATTCGAGGGTCCAACCTTGGATCCGTGAGCAAAGTCGCCTCAGGATTACCAAGTCGTCCGGGTAGTGTTTTGTTGTCCACGGCGGAACCCCTTCAAGATAAGAATTTTTTTCGCTCTGGCATCATGCCAATGTGGATATCCTAAAACAAACCTAAAATAGCGTTCACGGCTTAGATCATTTTTCTTTGGAGACTGGAAGCGGCAAGCCTGATCAGAAATTATCTTTGAGCCTTTGGTCTGTTGCACGGTATGCTGGCCGACTCAAATCGTCTGGATCGACACGATGGACTGGCAAGCCAACGACCTGCGCATCAGCGATCGGGTCACCCACTACTATCGAAACGGCAACACGGGCAAACCCACCTTGGTTTTCTGTCACGGCTTTAGCGACAACGGCCTTTGCTGGCACAAGGTCGCGTTCACGCTTACCGAGCAGTTTGATATTGTCCTCTTGGATGCCAGAAACCACGGCCAGTCCAGTCGAGGCGCGGTCTCGCCGAAGGATATGACGCAAGATTTAGCGGATGTTATTACAACCCTGAACCTCGCACCCGTCATCGCCGTTGGCCATTCGATGGGCGCCAGCACGGTTGCCCGCCTTGCCGCAGATTATCCGAACCTCGTATCCCGCATCGTTCTTGAAGACCCAGCCTGGTTTGATGAGGCTGACGCCAAACCGCTAAAAGGCTATCGTAAACGCGCCGCCGGCTTTGCAAAGTACCTCGAGATGATCACCCGTTTGAGCAATGATCAATTACTCGCCATGGGTCAGGCGCAACATCCCAAATGGCCTTTGGATGAATTTCCAAACTGGGTGCAATCAAAACGTGAGGTCGATGTGCTTGCGCTCAAAGGATTGGCCCCACCCCCCTGGCAGGCACTCGTTCATCGCATAAATTGCCCGGCGCTGCTATTGCACGCCGACGAAACCAGCGATGGCATCCTCAAACAACCGGTTGTTGATCAAATTCTGACACTCAACCCTTGTTTCCAGGCCATTCAAATCAAGGATGCCGGGCACAATCTTCGTCGAGAGCAATTTGAACCGTTTATGGCTGCGATCAAGGCCTTTTTGTTATAACCCGCGGCGCCTGACAAGACCCTAAAAGCAACGTTCACCACGTGCGCCAAAGCTGGGTTCTGGTTCTGGCGTCCCCCTTTGGTAAGCCATTGCGGGCTGTGTAACAACTTGCCGAAAGCCACAAGGTCCCTTGATCCAACGCCACAATCGTCCTGCAATCGTTTCTGATTTTTTTGCTCAGAGGGGGTCATAGGCTTCGGCCTTTTTCTTCATCGCTGATCACCATAAGCGTTTAAGCGGCTTCAACCTTAATCGGTTGCGCGGCTGTGACTTGCCAGAACCGGGTCGCCTTCTTGATCGTTTTAGCGCCTCAACCGAATAGCGTTGCTCGTCTGCAAGCACCCATCAAGCCGTCAAGACTGAATGCGATGATCCGATTACAAATTACCGTGTCGCCAACCACCGCGCACAGTGCCCGCACCCGTCAACCTTCGCGCTTAAACCGCTGCAGTTGCACAGGGCAAGCATAATGCCTGAACACCTGTTTGAGGCCATTCATTAAGCGCTGGCGTCATCCGGCAACAAACCCGCATCGAATACACATGAAGGCACATTACGCGCTCAATTCGCGAATTCGCACCCACCTTTTTCGATGCCCGCAGCACCGGCCTGATAATATCCAAGGATCATCAGTCTAGCGCCAAATACCTGTCCCATACGGCAAAACGGAATCCATCAAGCGCGCTTGTCATGAAGGTCCGCGGCGCCAGGTCTTTGGTTCATTTAGGGTTAGCCCTATCCTTCGCGAGTTGCGGCGGTGGCGCCGACAGGCCATGTGTTAGCGCGATGTCCACCAGCACAACAACGGGCACCTCTCCGGGCCTTTTCACCGAGGCCGTGGCCAGTTTTGATGCGTTCGAGCTGGTTCGTTTATTGGACCAAGCTGATCTAAAACCCCAGGTAGGCTCAGCTTAACGGGGCCTGCTGGCGACCCGTGCGCCTGATCCCTCACACCAGCGCGGTTTGCGCCTAGAACCATTGCAGGTCTTGCCAAACCAATCACGCGGCCCCGGTACGATTACCGCTTGATCAAATGAGACCGCCCACCAACCCACCCCAATCGAGCCCTGTTTTACACGCTGAAACTAGCGTCCAAAAACAGTGTTTGAAAACAGACCGTGGAACTGATGCGGGACATGATGCCTCAATCGCAACCTGCAAACACAATCGTTGATGTTTTCAGCGCGATGGATCTGTAATTCGCTCACATGATCGAACCCGTTGTAGACCACTTCCAATAAATAGCCGTTATCTTCAGAACGCATTTTCGTGCTCGGCGCAAACACCGGTTCGGAGCCGTAATAGCCCTGTGGCAAGGCCAGCGTATCAGCATTGCCATCAAAATCGACCTTGGCGATGCCATTGAAGAAACTGTTTGCCCCGTTATCGATCGAGCACGCGGTATAGGTATAGCGATGACGCTGGCCAGCCAGACTCGGATTAAACGTCGGAAACTCAGACTCGGTTTCAACGACCTTTTCGCTTCGTACCACGCCGGTCTTCATGTTTAGAAAATACCGATAGTAAAGACCGCCCCCAAACCGACCATCCGGATTAAAGACATCGCTTAAAGTGTCATTGGCGGCAAAATTATCTTGGAACATACCGTCAACAATGACCTCATCACCCGCCTCAAAGGCATTCCCAAAATGAATCATGGCACCGGGGTCTGTTTCAAACTCACGCACCAGCTCAAAGGTCTCTAGATCCAGAACCAAAATTCGCATTGCAATCGAGGGATCAAAGTTCACCTGATCAGAAATGGTTTTTGTCCCAAGCACGACGGGCAACATATTGCCAAACACAATCGAGCCGAGAAAAAATATGGCATAGCGGTCACTCATCGCAAAGTCGTGGCAAAACGGGAACGAATCCAATGGCAATTGCGACTTTTGAAACAAAGCGCCCTTTGCATTAATCCGGTATAAATTCAAACAAGGTTTTGGGCCTTTCAGACCAAAGCCGGACATCCCTGCCCCAAAATTAATATAATCCCCCGACCGGTTGTGGATCTTGCCATGCGCACTAAAGACCTGCCCCGGCGCAAGCCCACCATCGTAAGAAAATTCGCCCAAGGTATTGAGCGATGCGGGATCAAGCGCCCAAGGTCGACCGCCTTCGTTCAAAGCCAGAAAGTGCCCACCATGGTGGATGAGGTGGGTGTTGGCGGGATTGGCCGGCATTTTTAGCCAGTTTTTTCGGAGGCCGCCCGGAATTTGGGTCCCAAAACCTCGGTAGCAAATCGCCTGCTCTGTTGTTTCCTTCAAATACTTAGGGGTTCGAACGTAGCGATTCTTAAAGTGCACTCTGCCCGAATCAAAGGTGAATGCGCAGATCATGCCATCGCCATCAAACCAATGACCATAGGGGGTCTCACCAATTTTTTGCCGTCCTGGACCATTTCTAAAAAAGGTGCCCTGCAAGTCATCCGGCAGATCGCCATCAACCTCATCAATCCAATAGTCATGCTCTTCATCTAGGTTCTCAAGACCGCGATGGCACGTAGGAATTTGATTATCACCAGGAATTGCATTCATAGGTTCCCCTTTTTTTATCTTAAGCAGCCGCCTTCAACCCGATCATAGCGCCTGAAGCGTCGCGGTCATGCGTCGTTTCTAACCGGCATCAAGTTGCGATAGCAAGCCGATGGCATTTTGATCTAAGCCAACGGTCGCTGACTGACTAAAAGCCCAATTAAAAACAACGTATCGACCATAACGCTGAACAGACCAGGTAGCACACGCTGATTAAGCACCCACACCTTTCGCTTGCGCGTAACTTTCTCGGGCGTAGCACTTTGCTAACCAACTCTGAACCGCCGGGACGTCACTAAAATCAAATTCAAGCATCTTTAGAAGATCCATGACGCCGGATAAATTAAGATCTGCAAGGGTAAAGGTATCTCCTAACAGATAAGCACGATTTAATAATGTTGCGTTAAGCACATTGAGCGGCCGTTTCAACCCGTTGCTCGCTCGTTCTATGACACCCGCATCGCGTTGCGCCTCAGGTGTAAAGAAACGTTGAACAACGATCTGCATTTGCAACGGTTCAATCTCACTAATCCCCCAAACTGACCATTGCAGGGTGCGAGCCTCATCGCCATCGGCTCCAGGAATTAGGTGCGGGCCATATTGCTTGGCTAAGTACAAATTAATTGCCATCGATTCGAATAAGGTTAGGTCGCCATCGACCAAAGCAGGAATTCGACCATTCGGATTGATCAGAAGGTACTCATCGGTTTGGTTATCCCCACGGAACGACGTTGGAACATGCTGATAGTCGAGATTCATCTCTTCGGCAGCCCAAATTGAACGAAAGGCTCGAGACCCAGCGGTGCCATATAAAACGGGTTGACCCACCTTGGTTGCTCCTTTAATTTTAAGTTAAGCCACCATAACACGAGCCACGTTCTGATGGATGGACTGTCAGCATCCGTCGCGCCCCAGTTGGCCCCTCAAGGCGCTCGCTCGGTATAAAGCCGCAGCCGGACGGGCCCATTGACCCGTCCATTGCATTGTCGTTGATGCCGGAAACCCGCCAAAGGATCCGGACTAAGGCCTGATACTTGCTAAGAAATCATTCAGGAAGCGGCCCGCAGGATCAAAGTCGTCTCGGACGCGCCACCAATCAAGCCATCGGGGATAATTCTGCAAGAAATCAGCGCCTTGCGCATAGTTCACTTTGCCCCAGTGAGGCCGCCCCTGGTATTTTAGAAATATTGTCTCGCAGGCTTGATAGTACGCGCGCTCATCATTGCGCACGTCCTCATGGACTGAAATCGTCACGGTCTCTCGGCCAAACGCATTGGACAGCCAACTGTCGTCTTTTGCCAGGGTTCGGTATTCCACCGGCCATTGCACCTCGGTAAATCGATGCAAGAGCAAATCACGGATTTCAGCAAAACACTTTGGGCCATCCTCAGCGGCGACCGAATATTCCATTTCCGTATGCAGATGCGGGCGATGGTTGGGTAGCACTTCAAAATTCCAACCACAGCGTTCGCCCTCGCTACCCACGGGATAATCTGGCGCTTCCAGCGTTTCGGTCAGGGTTTTAATGAGCGCGGCGTCTTGTCGTGGTTGCCAAAAGAACTCGAACCGTTCCCCGCTTGCGCCTAATGCCTCAAGATTTGATAACACCTCAGTACCGCTCAAAGAATCGCTTTGCTCACGCAGCTTGAATGCGGGCCTCAGATTCATCTCAATTTCGGTCACCACGCCGAAGGCGCCCAGACCAACCTTTAACGCATCGAAGTCATCGCCGAGGGTCGCCTTGGAACAGAGCCTGCGCTGTCCAGAGCCATCAACGAGGGTCATCGATTCGATCGATGCAGACAGGTTTTGCAACTGACTACCTGACCCATGGGTTCCGGTAGCACAGGCGCCGGCTAAGAATTGCCGATCAATGTCCCCCTGGTTTCGGAGTGCGAGGCCCTGGTCGTGAAGGGCTCTACCGAGCATATAAATGGGTGTTCCACCCCAAATCTTGGCGCGCTGATGGGTCACATCGGTTGAAATAACGCCTGCAAGACCCGAGATATCCAACACTTGATCGGCGCCAACCACGAGCGGTGCGTGACTGTGGCCTGCCCCTGCAACCCGGAGTCGTTTGCCTTGAGCTTGCGCAAGCCCCGCAACGACCGCCTGAATGTCTTCGACACTCCGCGCAAAGTGAATGGAATCAACTTTACTGCGCTGCTTACCTGACCAATTTTGCCAATGCGGCATAGCCTCCTGCTCCCTGTACTGTTTTAGGCATTCTTAAGCGCCCCGGCGCCTAGTTTGATACAGGCCCAACCTTTGATCCAGCCCCGACCCACAGGCCGGTCGTTGAAACCGTAGAGCTTGGCTCAGCCTAGCGAATCTAACGCCCATTGCACGCATTAATACCAACCGAGTGGCCCCGTAAATGTTTGTCAAAATCAATGTCCTAGGATGCGAAGTTTGATACTGTTTGGAGAAAGCTACCCGCGGGCGTTCAGCATATCAGCCTATCTGCTGCTGACCGCAGGCCCGAAATGAGTGTAAAAAATGAGCGTAAAGGAGAAACTATGGCCGCTTTAGAGACGAAGGTTAACCGACGATCTGAGCAGTTTCAAAAAAACACCCGGGACATGACGGCGATGCTTGCTGAACTCGAGGACCTTCACGCGGAGGTCGAGGCCGGCGGCGGCCTCGAGGCGATGAATCGGCTGAGTTCCCGAAACAAACAACCCGTACGCGAGCGAATCGCTTTGGTGCTTGACCAAGACGCACCGTTTCTAGAGATCAGCCCCCTTGCTGGTTGGCGCTCCAACGTTTCCGTGGGTTCTGGTTTTATCGTGGGCATCGGCGTGGTGTCTGGGATTGAGTGCCTGATTCTCGGTCATGATCCGTCCGTCCGGGCCGGCGCATTCAATGAGTTCAATTCAAAAAAGCTGATGCGGGGTCTTGAAATAGCGCGTGAAAATCGATTGCCCTACATTCAATTAGTGGAATCTGCCGGTGCGGATCTACGCGGCGACTCTGCAGAGGACCCTGAAGCGGCCATCCGGCGGGGTGTCGAGCACTTTGCGGAATCAGGTCGTCTGTTCTATGAAATCACTGAATTGTCAAAACTCCGAATCCCCACCATCTCTGTCGTTTTTGGCGCATCAACAGCGGGGGGCGCCTATCAACCCGGCATGAGCGATTACAATATTTTCATCAAAAAACAATCAAAGGTTTTTCTAGGCGGCCCACCGCTTGTGAAAATGGCAACCGGAGAAGATGCGGATGAAGAAAGTTTAGGCGGTGCCGACATGCACACCACGATATCCGGCCTGGGTGACTATTTGGCCGATGATGAAGTCGACGGGATTCGAATCTGCCGGGAGGTTGTCGCGCATCTGAATTGGAAAAAGTTAGGTCCTAACCCAGCACCGGATGCCCCACCGCCCACACAGGACCCAGAAGATTTACTCGGCCTAGTCTCAAAGGATCTAAAAACGCCGTTCGATATCCGGGAAGTCATTAACCGGATTACCGATGGCTCAGAATTCGAAGAATTCAAACCGCTGTACGGACCAACCCTCGTCTGCGGCTGGAGCAAAATTCACGGCTACCCGGTTGGCATTCTCGGCAACAACGGCGCCTTGTTTTCGGAATCAGCGGAAAAAGCCGCGCAGTTTATTCAGCTGTGTAACCAGATCCACACGCCGCTGGTCTTTCTCCACAACATCACAGGCTATATCGTCGGCACCGAGTTCGAGCAAGGCGGCATTACCAAGAACGGCTCGAAAATGATCAACGCGGTTTCAAATTCAACCGTCCCGCATATCAGCATTATCGTGGGCGCGTCTTACGGCGCCGGGAACTACGGGATGAGCGGTCGCGCCTTTGGCACCCGGTTCACCTTTATTTGGCCAACCGCAAAAATTGCCGTGATGGGCCCGAAACAAATGGCGGGTGTGATGAGCATTATTGGCCGTGCGTCTTCGGAACGACGCGGGATCGCCTTCGATGAGGCCGCTGATGCCGCCCGCGCAGAGGTGGCTGAATACTGGGCGGAAGAACGATCGAAAGGACTCTACGCCACCTCGCGAGTCAGTGACGACGGCATGATCGATCCACGGGATACGAGAGACGTGATCGGCATCACGTTATCTACTTGCCATAACAATACGATCCAAGGCACTAAGGAGTTCGGCACATGGCGAATGTAACCCCAATACGAAAAATTCTGATTGCCAATCGAGGTGAAATTGCCCGCCGGATCATTCGAACGGCAAAGGATATGGGCATTGCAACGGTTGCGATCTACTCTGACTCCGATGCCAATGCGCCGTTTGTATTGGAAGCCGACACGGCCATCGCCTTAACGGGTACCACTCCGGCAGAAACCTATCTGGACACCGAGAAGGTGCTCGAGGCCTGCCGCATGAGCGGCGCGGACGCGCTGCATCCAGGTTATGGCTTTCTCTCAGAAAATACTGGCTTCGCTCAAGCAATTCAGGCCGCGGGCATGATTTTTATTGGCCCGTCAACCACTGCGATCGATCAGATGGGCGACAAGCTCTCCGCAAAAGCACTGATGCAAGCGGCCGGTGTGCCGACCCTGCCGGCGATTGCCCTGACAGGCGCTGAAGACTTAGCCGCAGCTGGCGAAAGCATTGGCTACCCCGTTCTCGTTAAAGCCTCGGCTGGCGGTGGTGGGCGCGGGATGCGCGTGGTTGAAACCCCAGAGGCGCTTGAAGCGGCCGTCGCGTCCGCTCGCCGTGAAGCCGGCTCTGCTTTCGGCGATGATACCGTTTTCTTAGAACGATGGTTAAGCACGTCTCGGCATGTTGAAATCCAAGTTCTTGGTGATCAATTGGGTCATGTCCTACATTGCTTTGAACGCGAATGTTCCATCCAAAGACGCCATCAAAAGATTATTGAAGAGGCGCCTTCACCCGCCGTAACCGAGACCCTTCGCGCCGCCATGGGGAACGCGGCGGTTGCCGCAGCAAAAGCCATCGGCTATTACTCGGCTGGCACGGTTGAATTCCTGCTGGCTGGAGACGAATTTTTCTTCCTTGAAGTCAACACCCGGCTTCAGGTGGAACATCCTATTACCGAAGAAATTACAGGGCTCGATCTGGTACGCGAACAAATACGCGTCGCTGAAGGCCATGCCCTTGAATTTACCCAAGATGATCTGAGTATTTCTGGTCACGCGATCGAAGCAAGAATCTACGCCGAGAATCCAGCGCGCGACTTTCTGCCGGCACCGGGAACCATCAAAGCTTGGCAGCCCTCAAACGTCGCGAAAGCACGCTTTGATTCCGGAATCGAGGCTGGCAGCATCATCGGAACGCAGTTTGACCCCATGATTGCGAAGGTGATTGTGCATGCCAAAACCCGAGCCGAAGCCATATCGCGCTTGGCCCGAGTATTGGAAACCACCCGCATCCAAGGGCTCACCACCAATCGAGACTTTTTGGTCGCAACCCTTAGAACCCAAGCCTTCCTTGACGGTGATACCACAACCGATTTCATCGAGCGTGTGAACCCAGCGCGGGAGAAGGTGGCCAGCATCGAGCATCTACAGCAGGCTGCCATCGCAGCCGCGATTGAATTGCGAGCACGCCGTCATAAGCAGGCTCAGGTTCTCAAAGGCATTCCAAGGGGCTGGCGCAATTCGCACCTCCCCCCCCAACGGACGTCTTTCAAGCATCAAGCGGTCGAACTCAATCTTGAATACCGTACCGAGCGGGATCAAACGCTGCGGTTCAGTATCGATGACGAGACTTTCCACTGCCAGATTTATCAAGCTGGCGAAGGGCTTGTGGATTGCCGAATAGGGACTCAAAGATTACGGTTTCAGGTCGACACGAGCGATAACGAAATGCTCATTCATGGGCCAGAGGGTGACATCACCCTCGAATACCAGTCGCGATTCCCGCGGAAAGACTCGGGCGATCTGAGCGGTGGTCTAACCGCACCGATGCCGGGAAAAGTATTGGCGGTCAAAACGACGAACAACGCAACAGTCTCGAAAGGCGACACGCTCCTCATCTTGGAAGCAATGAAGATGGAGCATCAAATCCTCGCGCCCCGAGACGGGGTGATTGCCAGCGTGAAAGTGTTGGAAGGCGATCAAGTGGGTAATGGCGAGTTGCTCATTGAAATGCGTGACGATGACCCTGTAGGAGATGCTTGATGAGTACGCAAATTGCAACCCTGCTGGAGACGAGACAAGGCGCTGCTTGGATTACGCTGAACCGGCCAGAAAACCGAAATGCGCTGTCCGCGACCTTGGTGAACGAGTTGTATCAGCACATTCAAACCGCGAATGCGGATGATGCGGTGCGCTGCATTGTCATTACCGGTTCGGGCTCTGCTTTTTGCGCAGGCGCCGATCTTAAAAGCCCGCCCGGGGCCAGCATTTCCGGCGAGCAATCTGTGCCCTATGCGGATGTTCTTATTGCCATTCAAGAGAGCCCCAAACCCGTCATCGCGGCGGTAAATGGCGCTGCCTTTGCTGGCGGACTAGGCCTCATTGGCGCGGCAGACATCGTCATTGCGGTCGATACAATTCAGTGCAGTTTTTCTGAGGTTCGAATTGGCGTTATTCCCGCTGTCATCAGCGTCGTTTGCCTGCCGAAGCTCGGGCCACACCACGGTATGAAACTTTTTCTGACCGGTGAGCGCTTTAGCGGACTGCAAGCTGTTGCAATGGGTCTAGCCCATCGCGCGGTACCCAAAGATCAGCTGGTTCAAGCGGTCGATGAAGAAGTTGCCATGATCAATCTAGGCGGCCCCATCGCGGTTACAGAATGTAAGCGTTTGGTTCGCGCCGTTGCCGCCTGGGATCGAGATGAAGCGTTTGAACAAACGGCGCGCTGGAGCATCAGCATGTTTCAATCCGAGGAGGGCGCCGAAGGTATGGCGGCATTTCGAGAAAAGCGCAGCCCGAGCTGGGTCGATCAAACTTAATCCCAACCCTTAACCCAGATTCACCCACATTATCGGAGTATCGCTATGAGCGACATCATCAGAATTGGTAACTGCAGCGGATTTTACGGAGATCGATTAAAAGCAGCCATCGAGATGGTTGAGGGCGGCCCAATCGACGTTCTGACGGGCGACTATTTAGCCGAACTGACGATGAAGATTCTTTACGACCAACGCGAGCAACGCGGCGCGCACTTAGGTTATGTGGGCACTTTCCTAAAGCAGTTTGAAGAAGTTGTCGCGGCATGCTTGGCGCGCGGGATTAAAATTGTGACCAATGCGGGGGGGCTAAACCCTTCTGGGCTAACCGAAGAAGTCGAAAAAGTGCTCAAAGCCCAAGGCCTACAGGCAAAGGTCGCCTATATCGACGGCGATGACCTCATGCCCGATCTTGCAGCTCTGCAAGCTGGCGGCGAAGCCTTCGTCAACATCGACCAGGGTAAACCGCTCAGCGAATGCGGCAACGAAGTGGTCACCGCCAATACCTATTTTGGCGCCTGGTCGATCAAAGAGGCCTTAGACCTCGGCGCCGATATCGTTATTTGCCCACGCGTGACCGATGCGGCAGTGGTGATTGGTCCAGCGGCCTGGAAATTCAACTGGCAACGAAGCGACTATGATGCTTTAGCGGGCGCGCTCACGGCTGGGCACATCATTGAATGCGGCGCGCAGTGCTGTGGTGGCAATTATTCTTTTATTGAGGAAGTGCCCACCTTCCGCAATGTCGGCTATCCTATTGCCGAGATCGCAGCCGATGGCAGTTTTGTAATCACGAAACACGACAACACCGGCGGGCTGATTTCCTCCGGGACCATCACCGCCCAGCTTTTGTATGAAATCTCAACGCCTGCGTATTACAACCCCGATGTGATTGCGCACTTTGATACGTTAAAAATAGAAGACGTGGGCCCGCACCGCGTTCGGGTATCGGGTTGCCGCGGCAGCAGCCCACCCCCTACCCATAAGGTCTGCATCAACACCAAAGGTCAATTCCGAAACGGCGTGGAAATTTTACTGACCGGACTTGATATCGACAAGAAGGCCGAATTGTACCTCGACCAAGTCTTTCACAATCTGGGTGGTCAAGATCAGTTTGATGAGGTTGAGGTTCAGCTGATTCGATCAGATAAAGAAAACCCCAGCAGCAATGAAGAAGGCCATGCTGCGCTGCGCATTACTTGCATATCCTCAGATCCAAAAAAAGTCGGCCGGCTCTTTCAAGCAAAGATAACCGAACTCGCCTTGGCGACCGTTCCGGGTAATACTGGGCGAGGCAACAGTATGGGTGGTGGTGCTGCGACCATTGTTTATTGGCCTGCGCTCATCGATAGTCAGAAGGTCACCGAGTACCTGCACATCGACGGCAAAACCATCGAAGTGCTCCCAACCCAGCGCCTCGGCTTGCCAGAGCAATCCTACCAACAGGTCCCGGTCGAATTGGTTGCTGTGCCGGGCGGAGCAAAAACGACCACGGCCTTTGGCCGTCTATTTGGAACCCGGTCGGGTGACAAAGGCGGTTGCGCAAATTGTGGGGTCTGGGCCAAAACCGATGAAAGTTACGCGTTTTTGCATGACTATCTCACGGTGGCGCAATTCAAGCAGCTCTGCCCCGATGTTGCGCAATACGACATTGAACGTTACGAGCTGCCGAACCTTCGGTCTCTTAATTTTTACATTAGAGGGATTTTAAAAGATGGCGTCTCATCGAATAATCGGATCGATGGCCAGGCCAAATCTTTTGGGGAATACCTTCGAATGAAGCACATCGAGGTGCCCGAACGCCTTCTTGCCGAGGTCAATTCCTAAAGCCCGTAACGCGCACGCGCCCAGATCGAGTGCAGCACGGACTGATCCGGACAACCACGCCCCCGGCATCAGGCTTCAAACTTCAGGCTTCAGGCTTCAGGCTTCAGGCTTCAGGCTTCAGGCTTCA
>TARA_B110000238_G_scaffold17478_1_pt1 | contig 13689 bp, 12 predicted proteins | sample TARA_B110000238 | Tara Oceans TARA_B110000238 (sample SAMEA4397569) | marine metagenome | biome: Polar Biome; feature: [SRF] surface water layer (ENVO:00010504); material: water (ENVO:00002006), including particulate matter (ENVO:01000060) such as... | depth 5 m | reverse complement strand
TTACGAGAGACTGACACTTTCTTTTTTCTCTCAGGTGCGGTTGATGAGGCCACGGGCAAACAGTCACCCGGCAAGACGGTCATCGCGAGTATACATCAACCGAGAGGGAGCATCGTGAGTTTATTCGACGACGTTTGCGTGTTGGCCTCGGGAAAAGTCATGTTCCACGGCCCCCTGGAGTTGGTCGCGAAGTGGTTCGCCGCGAAAGGCCACGTCATGGCAAACAACGTCAACCCGGCTGAGTTTTTAATAGACCTCGCGTCGGTGGACGTTAGTGATTCGCAATCGGAATCCAAAAGTAAAGACCGGGTGGACAAGCTGTGCGCGGCTTGGCGAACGGAAGGTGCGGGGCTTTCCCATTGAACACACACCGCCTTCGCGATTGCCCATACTCGTCCTGCGTAGGGACGGTTACTACCTCTGCCCATGCAAGACTCTCTGACTGTTTACGTAATACACGTCACGACCGACTGACACTTTTTTCGTCACAATCGAAGGGTCCGTTTTTCTCGCTGCGCGGGAAAACTCGTTCGCCAAGAAACTCGCGGACACCGCCGCGTCCGTTTCGCCGTTGCTGAAGAGTTTGTCCGGAAGAGGCGGCGGGAGCTTTTCTGAGTCACGGACTGGGAAGGTTTCTTCGCCGGTACGTGCGCTGGATGGTGCGTTGGACGCTTTGACGAAAGGAAACGCGCGCAGCACTACTAAGCCGCCTGGATTCTTCGCGCACCTGCGGCTGTTAACCGCGCGAAGCTGGCGACAGGTAACGCGCGATTCAAAAACAAACAAGGTCCGACTTTTAACTTCCCTGAACTCCGCGCTTGTGTTCGGGAGCATCTTCTGGAAGCTCGGGGTCAAGCAAAGCCACGTTCAAGACCGGCTCGGATTACTACAGGTACGGCCTTTCGTTAACCCAAATCCCTCTGACTGTTTGCCCATACAAGACTGACACTTCGTTTTACCAATCCCAGGTCACCGCGATCAACGCCGCGATGGCGGCGTTGATGAAAACGATTTCGAGTTTCACGTCGGAGAAAGTAATCGTGGACCGCGAGCGGTCCAGGGGGTGCTACGGGACCTTGCCCTACTTGATAGGCAAGCTGGTAGCCGAGCTTCCAGCAGGGGCTTTCTTTCCGTTGTGCTTCGGAGCCGTGGTGTACCCTATGTGCGGGCTGAACACCCAGGACGTGCCTAAGAAGTTTCTAAACTTCGCCGCTACGATCGTGGTCGAGTCCTTCGCCGCATCCGCGATGGGTTTGTGCGTCTCCGCAATCGCCCCCACCCCCGAAGCCGCCACCGCGATGGGCCCGGCGGTGATGGTGATGTTCATCGTGTTCGGCGGGTACTACGTCAACGCGGAGAACGTTCCGTTCGCGTTTCGGTGGATTACGAAGTGCTCGCTGATCAAACACTCGTTTCAGGGTTTGTGTCTCAACGAATTCCGCGGGCTCGATTTCGAAAGCGAGTTGAGGGGGGACACGAAACACGGCGAAGAAGTGCTTGAACGACTCGGGTTTGGAAACGAATCCGTGGAAAACTGCTTAGCGAAACAAACCAACGTCCTGGGGTTCTGCTACCTCGCCACGCTGTACGGTGCGTGTTGGGCCTTTCACTTCTTGCCTCCCTGTTTGCCGATTGTCCTCAGTAATTACTCACTCACGTCACGAAAGACACTGGTAACTGTTACATACATCACAAGTAGACTGTTTGCTCATACAGTAAGACTCAACACTGACACTTTCTTTTACAAAAACAGCGCTCGAAAAAAACGCGCCTTCGTTTCAGGCGATGGGTTCGCCGGCGACTGAAGCGTTCATGGACGCCGCAGTGGTGGTGGAGGAACCGGATGAGGAATATGAGGAATCCGTCGACCCCGATGACGGCGTGCAGCGCGTCGAGACGAAGGACACGGAGGAGGATGCGGACACGTCGTCTGAATAAATTTGTACCTACTTGTAACTACTTGCCTAAACGCACTACTTGTGGTAACGACCACGGCGCACAGACTATAGACGCGCCACAGACTACGTCGCACAGACTACACACACAAAGACGGTACACAGAACGGGAGGCGCTTTTCGCGTTCCGTCCTCGCGTCCTGCATCAGTAATACTCCTGCGCCATCGTCAGCAACGCGCGGTCGTGTTCCAACCCGGATAGGTACCACCCCCCTGCCACCCAGGCGAAAGTCAGCACGACGACGCAGGAAAAGGCTAACACGACCATGGCGTCCGCGTAGAGCTCTTGCCGGTCGTCGCCGTCCTCCAGGCCGTCTATTGCGAACTGGCCCATGCCCGGAACGGAACGCCATTTTATACACGCGTCGATTGTTTCGTCCCACTTTTCTAATGACGTGTCCGCCGGTTTCCTTTGGTCCAGGAAGACCAGCAAGTGTTTCGCAATCATTCGGTTTTGGCACGTTTTGTCGTTCACGGACCGGACCAAATCGATCGTCTCTTCGTGCTTTATTAATTGGACAACGGGTTTGTCTTTGTCGTCGTTGTCGTCTTTGTTGCTGTTTTCTTCTTCGCCCAAAGAAAACGTCAACGTTGCGACCCCCCGAATTTTCCCGACCGGAACGCGCAATTCTCGTTTCGTCACCACGGTTTTAAAAAGCACCCACAACCCTCGCCATTTGAACTGGCTCCTAACCCCGATTCGGTCCAGAACGTCGTAGTACACCACGGTCACGTCCGGCAGGGCGTTGGCTAACTTCACCATCCACTATGATTGTAAAAGAAAAGTGTCAGTCTGTGTATGGGCAAACAGTGGTCGGATTTGGGAAATATTGTACAACACGTACCTGCACTTTTTCGGGCACGAACGTGGTTTCCCATTTAACAATAGCTTCGCGATTCGAAATTCGCGACGACCGAAGAATTGTTCGAGAACAGTTACTCAACTCCCGGTCTTCCGTCCCCACGAAACGGCGCATCAGGGATTGGTAGTTCTTCTTGCCAGACACGGTCAACAGCGCCTCGCCGTTCACGCCTAACCCGGGGTGTAGGACGTAGGACACGTGTTCCGCGACGGTGACGTCGTTTTTTGTTTTTTGTTTTTGGGTTTCGTCGTCACCATCCCCACTGCGATTCGTCTTTTCTCCCTCCCATCCTCTCCCACCCTTTTCTCTCCCATTCGCTTCGTACCCAAAGAGCGCCAGCGGTGTGCCTCGTTCCGTGATGACTCGCAACGCGTCAGTGATGGGGTCGTAGGGGGGTAGTACCTCTTCATCAGCGTTCGAAACCACGTTCCCCCCGCTGCCTTCCGCGATGGTCCCGAATGATTCACCCGATGCTCGGGAAAAAACCTCGTCCTTTCGCCTCGCCCCCGATGTGTCGTCCGACAAACGAAACACACCGAGTGTTCGTGACCATCCGCGTTTCAGACTGTTTGCGCATACGGGCACACACCGAGTCACGGAATTCGCGGATTCGCGCGCGCCACACGCGAGACGCGCGGCAGACGCCGATGGCGACACAGAGACGCGCATGCAAGGACTGATGAGGAGTGCCGCGGGTGAGGTGCCGACGTGCCGGAATTTATTCTAAATTTATTCGTACGTGGCATCGGAACTCCCGAGACGCACCGACGACGTCGTGTCACTCGCGGTCGCGCACCGGCCGCGATGGCCAGGACGATGTCGCGCGCGTACGCGACTCACACCTGTGTCGTGTGTCTGGCGTGCGTGTGCTTTTTTGCCCTGGCGGTCGACGCGAGGAGTACGGGTGCGGCTTCTTGTGATGCGCGGTCAGGGCACGGCGCGGGTGATTCGGGCGACGGCGGGTTCACGTTAACAACGACAGATGGTTCAGTTGACGTGACCGCGGTGGCGCCGAACACCACGGTGTCCCTTACCCTAGCCTCCCCACCAGGTGGGTTGACGTTCGACGGGTTCGTGGTGCACTCGGGAAATTCCGGCGTGCTTGCCGTCGCGGACGGCGGGTCTCATTCGCAGACCGCGAGTCCCTGTCATGCCGGCAATTCGGTGACGCACAAAAGCCGAATTGCCAAATCTTCCGTCGACGTCGCTTACACAACCTCCACCACACCTGGAACCACCACGCTCACCGCGCAGTTCGTCACGTCCAAGATGATCGTGTTTCAAACCACGATGGACGTGACCGTGACCGGGGGGTTGGGGGTGGATGGTGACGACGACGTTGAGGTCCAGATTGCGCAGGGTAAGGACACCAACTATCACTTCGTCACCTCCTTGGCCTCGGACACGACGCTGCAGTGGACGGTGGGCCCGGCAGACGCGTCCGCGGACGGGTACGTACCGGCCGTCGCGGACGGTGACGTTTCGTTTCAGGTAACGACGACGCGCGCCGATGCGTCTCAAGTTTCGTTTTCGTTTCAGCAAACGCAGAACATGGTCCCGGCTTACGCGGTAGTGGGTTGGCTTCCAAACGACGGCGTGGGGGGGCAGGTGGGGAGCTATTACTTAGCTGGGTACAGTGCGGAAGAAGTAGTTGTTGATTCGGTTTTGGGGTTACGAAACGCATCCGTGTCCAGAGTCGGTTCGGCGTTGTCGGTTTCTTTCGTAGTTTCGAAAGCAGACGTCGCAACCGCTTTGGGTTCTGGTACCACCGCGGATGACCTTTTCGAAGCGCAAACTCGACGAAGAGCGTTACGCCAAGAAACGGCCGTATACGCGAACGTCGCTTACGCCGTATCGAGCGTGTCAACGCAACACGCGTACCACGATTTGGGGCGGGGGGCGTTCGCGGTGGACTTGGGACGCGGCGGCGATGGTGTCGACCAAATTTCTGCATCGCAAAAAATGCGAAAACTCAGATTCTTCTGCCACGGCGCGTGCGCTTTAGCTGGACTGTATGCGATGACAGCGGGTGGTTACGTCGCCGCGTTCCGTTTAGGTACGGGCGGAGGTTCGATTCTTGCTGGCGGCGGGGATGGCAGCAACACTATGGCTACTAGTCAGAAACCCGCGACTACTACGGCGCGGAAGTTCGTGACTAAGTACTGGTTTGTCGCGCACCGTGCGTGTCAATACGCCGGTTCGGTTTTTGTCGTCGTCGCGGCGATTTTAGCCCTGGTGCCATCCAGCGGGGAATCGAAAAACACGTTGAAACCCTTTGACTGGGAAGGTAGGGGTGACGTGGATGGTGGTTTGAAAGCGCACGGGGTGCTAGGTATTTTACTAGTCACGTTAGTCTCGGCGCAGGTTCTCACCGGGATTTTTCGGGAACAAAAAGGGGGCGGGTCGGACGCGGCGGACGACGACGGCACCGGTGACGTAAAAGCGTCCGGCGGAGAGGACGACGCGAGCGGAAAAACAACCACGAAAAGTACCCCTACGCGAAACTTCCACCGGGTAGTGGGGTGGGTGGTGTTTCTCGCGTTCGCCGCGAATTGCGTCACAGGTACGGCCTTGGGGCTTTCCCAAATCCGACACACACTGTTTTATCTCTAACGCTGGTGACTGTTCAGACCGATTACTACGACTGTTCAGACCGATTACCCTGACTGCTGTGCATACATCGTCCAATACACGTCCAATACATTACTGACACTTTTCGTGCACAATCACAGGCGCGGCGCTTTTCGACCGGCTGGTCGGTCGAACGGCTGGGCAAGCGGAAGTTGCCCTTAAATTTGGGTTCACAGGGGGTTCCTCGGAAAGCGCTCCTTTGCGAGCCGCGGCGTGGATCGGTCTCACCGTAGCCGGGGCTGGTTTTTCGTGGAGACTGTTTTGGGCGCTACTGAAACCGGCGACGCGAACGGACGCGAAAGAAGAAGAGACGGCCGTGTAAGAAACGGCGGTATCGCCGGGAATAGAGACACAGACGTGAAGGATGGAAGTCACAGACGTTTAATATCCGTACCAACACACGCCCGTCCGCTAATGAGTACCCACACACTAAATACCTCTACGAAACACCCCAAATACTAAAGTACCCATACACCCAATACCTTCACGTCATTCACTCTGCCTGGATTGAAAATACCGCGACAATATGATCACCGCGGCGTGCGAGACGGATAACGATTCAATCAATCGGCCGGTGGGAATCTGACACATCGCATCGCACGCGTTGACTTCCTCCGTGGTTAACCCCTCGACTTCCCGGCCGAACACCAGGGCGAGTTTTCCGTTGCCGCGGTTGCTTCGGTTGACGGGTACAGTTTCGTGGGTGCGACGTCGCCAGCCGTGACGCGGTGATGATTCGTCGTCGTCCGTTTCGTCTTCTCCGAAAGATTCGTCAATAGATTCGTCGCCGCCGTTCGTCGCCCCGGTTCCGCCGCCTCGAATCGTACTCGCTCGGTACCCTGGAAACAGCGTTTCTAACGGGTCTTCCGTGACAGGATCCCTCATATTCTGTGTATCGTTCGCGGTTTCCTTCGAGTTTCCAGTACTATTCATCCCCGACGACCCTCGGGGATACCGTTTAATCAAGTCATCCACGTCGGTTAAAACCTCACAAACCAACCCTGTGTCGTCCCACACGTGAAACGCGACCGCGCAATCAACATCCAACAAAGCATCTTCGAGGGTATCATACACCCCAGCTCCGTGCACGATGTGCTGCGCGCCTTTCGCGGCGGACAGCGAGGCTCTTGTGGTGGGGTCGCATCTGGGTGACACGACCCTCAAATCCTCACACTCGAAGGATCCGCACGCCCGCGCCACGGCTCCCACGTTTCCAGCTTTCTTCGTGCCCACCAGAACCACCGTCACGTCGTCGAGCACCGCGGGTGGGTTTTGGAGTTTACCCAGGTGCGATTTGAAGTCCCTCTTTGATACACGACCTCCGCTGTGGGTTTCCCTTAAAGTGTCCGTGAACGCATCGCGGCGGGCGTTGTCGCCGCGGCGGTTGTGTTTCGGTTTATCGTCATCATCGTTCGTGGGCTTTGGTTTTTGCGGGGTCCGGAAGGAGATGGAACCTTCCGTGCCTTCCACGTTGGCGTTCCCTTTGGCCTCTGCATGTGTCGAACGTGCGTTTCGCCCAACTCGGTGCCACGCTTGGTGGCGCGTGTGCCGTGGCCCGAAACGCGGGGCCGCGTCAACACACGACGCACCCGCCTTGGAGGGACACCACGCGCGCATCGAGTTGTGCCGAAGAGGTTGGCGGCGTACAGTGATGCGAAAAAGTGCGTCGACGGATTTTGGATTCGACTCGCCGTACCGCCGTTTTTTCGTGACTCGAACAAAATGAAAAGAATTGCATTCGCCGCGGTCCGCTCAGTGTCGCACGCACCGCCGTCGGTACCCACGTCGCCCCTTTCCCCCTTCCACCCCCCAGTACCACTAATAATCCTTCCACCATGGCCGGCTACATTACCATGACCCGCGCGTTACAGGTGAACATGGTGGTTTCCGCTTTGTTTACCGTACCGTTTTTCGCGTTAGGCGCGCATCAATTCGCGGAGCTGCTCGTGGACGGAACGGTCAAAGCGTCCACGTTCGCGTCCGGCCCGACCTCACCGATGTTTACGCACCTGCTTTGGGTCGACGCGGTGAAGAACATCTTCCTCACCGGACTGTGCTACGTCGCGCAGTCATTCCCCGCGAAGGCGCAGAAACAAGTCGCGTACCTCTTTATGGGCATGTGGGCCTTGCTCCTCCCGCTGTTTTTCGGAGTCTACGGCTCGCCGCCGATCAAAAACTCCACGCAGATTCCCCCGCCCGTCATCGCGTACCTCGCGATCACCGGGGTGGCGTACGCGCTGGCGATGGTGGAGAAACCCAAGAAAAAGAAAAAGGCGGCGAGCAAGAAGAAGTAAGTGGGACGTTACGATGAAAGTAATGCAGACATGGTACCCCTTTTTCTTCGAGAGATTATTGCGAATCGCGGATTCGATGCAATGTACTTTGTACGTGAGTACCAGTGTATGGGTTGTTAGTCAAACGATCCACAACGAAACCGTACCAAGTGCGCTGCACTAAACTAAGTTTTAAGTCATTTGCCATTGAGGTACGGGACCGCATTATACGAGCGCCACCTTAAGTATCTTGCGCGAGATGAATTGAGATACGAATAACTTTCGTATATACCACCCATCTCTAAAAGAATTACCCACCCTGTTTCGCCCGCGCCGTCACCCGCAACGCCTGAATCGTTTCAATCTTCCCAACGATCGCATCCTCCAGCGCGTTCGCCCTCCCCGCCAGCGCGTCCGCCCTGGAATCGAACCCGCGCACAACCGTTTGGGAGGATGACGAGGTAACCACCCCCCGCGAATACGACGAATCCCGACTGGCGAAACGCGCGTCGCGAATCGAACTCACCACCGCGCGGTACTCCTGGTCCATCGAGCGGACTTCGCTTTCCATGGCTTCAATTGTTTCGATCAAGGAAACCGTTTCATCGGTTGTTTTCGTGTCGTCCGCGATCAACCGCGCTTCGGGCTCGGTTTGGAAAAGGACCCGGCCGCCGGTACCAGTGACTCCGGCCGCGGTACCGGTAACTCCGGACCCGGTACCGTTATCTCCGTGACGACCCACATCACCCTCCCCAGTCAGAAGCAACTCGCCGTACCGGTCAAGCAACGACGCGTTGAGTCCGGCGATTTTTGAAAATTTGCGTTCGGCGGAAACGGCGCGCGTCTCAAACGCTTCAGCGCGCGCGGTCGCCGCCGCGAGTTTTTGAGTCAACGACTCATCAAGTGACGTAGTCTCTGTCCTTTCCGTCAACTCTGACAACTTGTACCCCGACGCCTCCGACTGTTTGCCCATAGACAACAACTCTGCCTCCAGCTCGGCGCACCGCGCGCGACTCGTTTCCAGCTCGACCGCGACCGCCGAAAACGCCCGAGACCAATCCGCGCGCGAGCCGTCGACGGGCGGCGGCGCGAGATCGTCGCCACCGGGTTTGTTAGTCGTCGTTTTTTTGTATGCGTTGTTAGTCGTCGTTTTTTGTGTATGCGATGTCGTTCCAAACACGAACCGGTCACCGGGTATAATCTTTGGCTGGAAGGAAAACGGCTCTGGATTCCCGATGGACTGGGTCACTGTTTGGTGATGCCCGCTCGGCGACGGCGGCGTCGAAGGATTGAGCGTACTCGAAACGAAGAAATCGTCGTCGTCGTCGTCACTCTCGTCGTCGTAGTCGTCCAACGGACCAATCTCATTCGTTTCTTCGTTTTTCCGTCTAAACGCGTTGCGCGCTGCAATCGCGGCGTTCTTAGCATTCGCCGCGAGCGCGGTGTCCATTAAATCGTCCCTCGCCGCGAGTTCCGCGTGCGCCTCGACGATCTCTTTTCGCGAGTTGGCCAAACGTTTTTTCAACACCGCCGCTTCGTCTTTCGCCCGTCGAGTCTCATCCCTCGCCGCGTTCGTTTCCTCGATTTGCGAATTCACCATTTCTCGTTCCCTGGCCAACTCCAAAAGGTTCCTCCGGTGCTCTTCCTTTACCGAACCCAACTTGTCTCGTGCGAGTTTTATTTCTTTTCTGACGGCGTCGCGGTTCGCGAGCCACTCATCTCTTTCGCGCATTCGACTTTTTTGCGCATTCGCACTCTCGGCTTTCGCATCAATCAACGCGTGTTGTAGCGTATCCCTCTCCTCCCGCGTCTCGTCCAGCCGTCGCTGCAGCTCCGCCAGCGCGTCACACGCGGCTCGGCTCACCAGGTTTCGTGTCAGGTCTAACCGAGCCAACCCGTGTTGGCCTTGAAGCGTTGTCACCACGCGTCGTTCCGAGGGCGACGGATGCCCGGTGTCATTCAGGTCACTCGGGTCGAGCCTCGCTAACGCGCGTTCCACGTCCTGCATTAACTTGGCACCGAGCGCGTTCGTCGCTTTCGAGTTGGAGGGTGGGGTACGACCGCCACGACGAGTCGGCGTCGAGGGAGAGAATGGAGACGGTGCGTGCATCGCACTCCCCGCCCGGGGAGGTGCACGCCCAATCTGGCATCATCAATTTGCCACTGGCGTATTTGCGAACGACGTCGCTGGTGGGCCCAGCACTCCTGCCAGGCTAAAATGCTCATACAAAAAGAAAGCGCGGACTTTTTCGACGAGCCTCGCCGCCGGCTTATCGAGAATCCGCCTCGAACGGTGGGCACTGGTACGCGCGCGGGGCGGTGCCTCTCTTCCCATGGCGAGCGTACCCTTCGCGGGGGTCGCGACGTTTGGGTCGTCTCGCCGCGTCGCGGGGTCGAGGCGAGGTGTTTCCCCTACACCTCGAGTCGCGGGGGTAACGCGCGTGGCGGGTGGACACGAGAGTCATGGGCCGCCCCGAAATCGAAATGGTTGTGCTTCACGCCACCCTTGCCGCCTCGACAGGCGCGTCGTCACACGGTTACACGCGGTTCGCGAGCCCTCTTCTGGGGGCGAGTTTGGGGTTGACGTGGTGTCCACGTCCTTCATAGCCGGCGACGACCGTAGCGGGGTGGGTAATGACAACACGACCGCCTCCGCGGACGCGGCGCGACGCGTTCGCGCGGCGAAAAAAGGCGCGTCGAGCTATCGAGTTTCGGGGGGCGACGGAGGTGTGTCCTCCGGGGATGACGGTGAGGGCGAGGGCGAGGTACTTGGCGAAACTCGTGGTGCGGGGGATGACGCTTGTAAGAAACAAATCGAGCCGGCCAAAAAGAAAACAGGCGGCGGGAGGCGGGGCAAGTCATACGCCGTTTCCAGACGAGGCACGGGAGGCACGCAGCCGTTGAACGAAGGCCCGAATGGGACGCAGCAGCAAAATCTGCACAAGAAAGTCACCATGAGCGCTGCGCTGAAGCGCACGCGGTACAACCGGCCGATCGCAAGCAAAGAGTCCTCCGAGAACTCTTCTGAAGATGTCGTGCGAGGCAACGACGACCGCCCCCGGTGGCTTTCCAACCAACACACGGCTGGGCCGGGACAACAGGCGCAACAAAAACGATCGAATCTGACCGGCGGGTCCCGTGGAAACAACGGAGGCGCCCCTATGCGCCCCGGAGAGCGAATAGTCGCGGCGCTACAGAAAGTGCAGGTGTCCGACGGGGTTGAGAGGTTGAGTTGGGAGCACGACGATACTACGGGGGTTGGTCAACGTTTGACAAGGGACACAACCGAGGTTAGTTACGGTACGATCCACTCGGCGGTGACCAAGCCGTTGGGAGGCAAGGCGAAGTTCAGCGCCCCGACTTTAAACTTCGCGATCAAGGAACTGGGCGAACGCGGCGATTTCAACCGCGCGCACGCGCTGTTTCTTTGGATGCGCGCGCAGGGAAAAGGTGTTAAAAAAAATCCTGGCTACCGTGACCGTACCCAGGATCGAACCGGCGACGAACCGGGTAACAAGTACGCGCCTAACCGGCACACGCTGGCGAGTTTGTTTGGGTGCGCTAGCGACAAGGCGCACGCCAAGACGGTGACGCGGGTGTGGAAGGTGCGGGACTTTCCCGTTTACCCAATTCCGCCGGACGGATCCGCACGATTACCCTTCCTTCCCTGTTTACCACGGCCGGGGACTCGTTCTGGCGCACTGTGGTAAAAAGACACAGGGCCCTGTGTCACTTTACCGCCCGATCACACTCCGGAAGGACCCCTTTCCAATCCCGGATAGACACGTCACGACCGACTGACGCTTTCTTTTTGGTCGTATCAGGATTCGTGTCTCCTGGACCCACATGAATTTCGCAACAGCGAAGTCGCAAGCGCCGCGATCGCCGCGCTCGCCCGGTGCGAGAACTGGCCCGCGGCGGTGCAGGTGTGGCAGGATTTGGGGGATAAAGGTAAGTAATTGGGCCTTTCCCAAATCCCTCCGACTGATTGACCATACAATACTGACACTTTTCGTTCACAAAAAAAGGCGAGCCCCGGAACATTTTCGTGTACACTGCGGTGCTTTCCGCTTTGCGGGACGCCAAGCGGTGGGAAGAAGCCGGGGACGTTTTCCGGGCGATGCGGGACGAGTCCGGGTGTTCGCCCGACGCGACGTGCGCGGGGTTAACCCTGGCGGCGTTTGACGGCGCGCGGAAATGGAGGGAGGGCATCGCGCTCGCGAAGCGATTTGGGGACGTTTACGGCGTCGTCGCGGATGAGCGCCTGACGCACTCCATAATTTCCGTGGCGGGGCGAGCTGGGGATACCGTGTTTGCCAGAACAACCCTGGACAAGGCGTTACAAAACCGATCCCACGTAGTGACGACGTACACCTACAACTGTTTATTGGGCGGCTACGCCCGGTCCGCGGATTGGGAAAACGCAAATAGCACGTTTGCGGAGCTGCTCCAGGGGAAGTTTGTGCCTGACGCGTACACGTTTACGCACCTGATATCGGCGGCGGAAAGGGCGGGGGCGCACGCCGAGGCGGACGCGGTGTGGGCGCGCGCCACGGAGGTTTCCGAAAAGAAGCCCGGTATTGGATCGTTCGGGTCGACTGGTTCAAATTTAGGAGCAAAGCCCCTTTGCGGCTTGAAAATGCCGACGTTCAAACCGCACACCGTGATGTGCGGCGCGTACGTGCACTGCCTCGGTACGCAGGGGAGGTGGATGGAAGCGGAGGTTGTGGTGGAGCGCATGCGGAGCGTGTGGGGTGTTGAGCGGAACGCGGCGGTGTACAACGCTTTGCTCGGGGCGTTACTCAGAGGTGACAAAATCGCCGAAGCGCTCGTCGTGTTCGACCGGATGCAGGGCGAGTCCGAAAACGTGCTTCCCACCGAAATCACGTTCATGTTACTAATCAGAGCCTGCGTCGAAAATGGGTTTACGCAAAAGGCGAAGGAGCTTTCGCGGACGCGGGACGCGCTGGCGGAATCGGGGGCGCTGGAAAACGATTTCTCAAAGTACGAATCGCGGGACGACGCTTTGCGAAACGCGCATTTGTTTTCGCCCGGGGGTAACGCGCGGTTCAACGACTCCTCGGACGAAGGGTTTTACGCAGCGCCTGCCAGTGAAAGGTCTAACTACCACTCCGCTACCTACGACGAAGACGAAAACAAAAGACACTACGATGCGTCTGCGGTAACCGGCCGCCTCTCCGCGGGGTTGCCGCCGCGGGAAAAAGAAAAAGGACCCCGGGGCTCGGGGAGTTATTAGACGGTCGAGTTGGACAAATACTTGGCGAGGCGAGACGGCGTGAGGAGTTATTAGACCTTCGAAAGGGACAAATAGGGCGAGACGTGTGATGATTACGAGACGTGATGGAAAACGCTTTACTTCGCTTGCAATAATACGCGCGTCGGATAGTTGTCTCTCCCTACCTAGTCTGTGAAACGTGTACACGTAGTGTGTGGTTGTTACTACGTAACAAACGCGACCCTACCAACGCACCAAAAAATAATGGAGCCCTCCACGGCGCGTACGCGCCGACGCGCGTGCACCGATGGATTTTTGAAACGTGCGGAAAACTAAACTGTCACTTGGAAAGAATCGTGCCACGTTTTGGAACCACAACTCGCGTGCGCCTCGTACGGCGCACGATGATTTGCGTAAGCGTGGCGGGTACGCACGCGGTGGCGCGGATACCCACGCGTGTCGCGTGTACCCGGCGGCCGTTCGAACCGATGAACGCGACACTCGACGCCGCACGCCAGCCCGCCGCGCTCGCCGGATTCGTCTCACGTCGTGTCAAACCGCACGCGCTTCGGCACACCGAGCAGTCCATCTGGATGGACCAGGCACGAAGGCACGGGCGTGCTCTTGGCGACAGGCGAACGCCCAGGCGTTGGGCGATGACACCGAGCAGTGAATATATACCTGCGGAAGGCGAAGCTTTTCGACAAGCATATGTTCCGCGCAGGTGCGTG
>TARA_B110000238_G_scaffold28200_1_pt1 | contig 13711 bp, 13 predicted proteins | sample TARA_B110000238 | Tara Oceans TARA_B110000238 (sample SAMEA4397569) | marine metagenome | biome: Polar Biome; feature: [SRF] surface water layer (ENVO:00010504); material: water (ENVO:00002006), including particulate matter (ENVO:01000060) such as... | depth 5 m | reverse complement strand
GTCGCGGGTATTCTAGCCGGCCTCATGAGACACACGGAGTTCTCCGCGAGCGAAGAAAGCGAGAGTTCAAAAGAAAAAGAGAAAGGCGCGCGGAAAAAGCTCGGGCTCGGCGGTGGCGGGTTCGCCTCGCTCCTCGCGGACGGCGCCGAGGCCAAGGCGCTGAAACTCACCCGGGACGCGCTGAGAAGTTTAAAGTTTCTTCCCCACGAGCGCGCGGACGCGCCGACGCTTGCCATGCTCGCCGCGCACAGAGCGCTTGCGCAGATCGAGCGGACCGCGGCGAGGGCGTCGCAGAGGGACGCGCAGCGAAGAGCGAGGGCGGAGGCGGAGGCTGAGCGGAAAGCGCGAAACGGTGCTCCAACCGAAAACGAGGACTGCGACGCGATGGACGATACGACACACGATGACGACGAAACCGATGCCCGAATCGCGTACGAAAATGCGAACGACGCGAAAGCGGCGAAACAAGACGAGGCTGCTATCCAAGGGTGGGGCGACTTCAAGGTACGGCCTTGGGGCTTTCCCAAACCCGTCAACACACTGTTTGCCCATACAAGACTGACACTTTTCAAGGAACGGCTCGCCGCGAACGGCGCGATGCTTGAAACCGCGCGGCTGGCGGACGCGGCGGCGCGGACAATCGTGGAGGTCGGCTCGCGGTGCTTTTCGCGAGGGTCGGGTGATCCACAGGACGGGGGGGTGGTGTTGGAAACGATCACCACTACCAGTGGACGAGGTAAAGCGACCACCACTACCCGTGGACGAGGTAAGCAAAAGAAAGGAAAACAGCCCGAGCAGACGACGACGACGTCTTCGAAAGAAACTCCCGAAAAGCAAGCCTCGTTGTTTGCTGAAAAGTGTGCCCTGGACGACGCGGAGGACGCGCGGCGCGCCTGCGCCGCGATGGCGCGTTTGTTCCGGTGCATGCGCGTCGTCGAGGCGGCAACGTTCGGGTCGTCGTCGTGCGCGGAGGCTTGTGTGAGCGGATCTTTGGCGCCGGGGCCGCAAAGTGTTACCAAAACAACTTCGCTGACCTTGGTGCCGATGCGGGTCAACGACGCCATCGCGTCGCCGGCGCCGGTCCGGGTCCGGGCCAAAGCCGCCGAACACAACGCGCGCGACGCGGTCGAACACGAACACGACGTCGACGTCGGCCTGACCGAGGTGGTTGGCGAGGTGCGGGTTACGGGTATCGAGTTGTCGCCGCCTGACTCGCCGTGCGGCGACGACGCGGTTGGCGGGAGCACCAGTACGAAGCGGCGCAAAACAGGCTCTTTACACTCGTTACACGACGAAACAGAAAAGGAAGAACACGAAGGGTTACTCGCGAAGCGGTTCAGGACCGCCGAGGCGCTTCTTTTGACGCCGTCGCCCGGCGCCAAGAGAGGTACGTTGGTGTCGTCCAGTATAAACGCGTCGTCCAGGGTGATTGAGTTCGCGTCTGGCGAACGCGTGACCGATGCGAAAGACGCGAAAGAAAGCGGTGCGGCAGATCAAAGCGACCACGTGATGGGCTCGCCCGCCGCCCGGGAAGGCACGGAGGACGAACCGAATGAAACCACCCCCACGTTTAACTTCTCGCGCGTCGCCGCGGCGGTGGACGCGAGCATCGCGTGGCTGGACGACGGCACGGAGACGGAAACCGCGGACCGAAAACGAACGGAAAACGCTCAGAAAGGCGGCCCAGCTTGGACCATGGTCCATTCTCTTCTCACTGCGATTCCCACTCTCGCGGCTGCGGCGGCTTGCTCTACGCACGCGATCGAGGCGGGCGAAACGATCTGCGGGGTTTCCACGAAACGGCCGGGTGGGTTCGGGCCCGACCCGCGTTTATGCGCCGGCACGCTACGCGCGGTGGTGTGCGTGTTGACCAACCTGACCAACGAAAACCACGGTACGTGTCCTGGGCTTTCCCAAATCCAAAACGACGTTCGTTTCATGCCCCTCTTGACGTCCACGGCCGTCATTAAAAGGAAGTAACTACACACATCACAAGTGCCCTGTTCCCTGCCCCTGGACGAACGCAGTACGTACAATACCACAGTACAGGGACCCACACTCGCCGACTCACTCCGACTGACGCTTTTCTTTTATGCATCCAGCCGGGTGCGCCGCGGTGCGCGCCGTGGTCGGCGGCCTTGAAACCGCCGCCGCGCTGATTCCTTGGTGCGCGAGTTTAGGTGGGATGTTGCCCGGGGCGGGGCCGGATACCGCGCAACGGGAAGCCGCGGCTCAAAGAAGCACTTCTGGAGGTAAGTATTTCCCATTTACCACATTCCGAAGACTGGATGCCCATACGAGACTGACACTTTCTTTTTTATCTCTAGGTGCGAGTCGGCCGGGTGAAACCGCGAAACTCGCGCGCCGGCGCGGAGGTTTGGGGACGGAAAATTCGCAAAAGAGCTCCGAACCCTCCGAAGACGCGGGCGGTCTGGACATGCTAAACGCGGCGCTTTGTTTCCTGGTGAACGTGGCGGAGATGGATGGGGATTCGTGCCGGACGTTGAGGGCGCTTGAAGCGGACTTGGGGGCGCTTGAGCAGAGACAGTCTTTCCGGAAACGAACCGAAGACGACGGGGATGGGGACGACTCGCTCGGTGACGACGTCGGCGGCGACGCCAAAAACCAAAAACAACTTTCTAAAAAGAGTACGCGCCAATCAAACGCCAAGAAGAAGAAAACAGCCGCGGCTCAAAGTTTCTTGCACTCGAGGCACGTCGGTTTGGTGGAGCTTTTGGCGCAAGTTTTCGTGCGGTCGGGCGGTGCCGGGCCGGTGGATGAACTTGGTAACTTGTTGCCGAGCGGGTTTGCCGGGGAGGCTTTTGATGGGACTGGCGTTGGTGGGTCTTCTTTGGGTAAAAAGGACTCCGAAGGGATGGAAAAAACAGAAGTCCCCGAAACAAAAAAAGATGTCTCCGACGAAGCCGACGGCGAAGTGACCGCCGAGATGTTGGAAGCGAGGGAAAAGCAGGGCGACGGTTTAATCACGCAGGCGTACGCCGCGCTGTTAGTGGCGTTTCTGGTGGAAAATCAGCCCGCGCTGAGGGCGGACCTAGGCACCTGCCTCCCCCCAAACGGTTTCGCGAATTTAGCCGCCGTGCTGGAACGGTTCCGGACGTTTCACGAATCGCTGGAGAGCATTTCGGACGAATCCCGGGAAAGTTTAACGCGCGTGATTCGATGGCTACGCGGGAACTGACGCGTGAGTGAAGGGTTAGTCGGGAAGTTTTTGTGACAGGTCCGGGGGACAGTGAAGAGTGGTAGGGAGTACGTACCCGTATTACGCAGTATACGCACTGCATATACGGAGTATACATGTAATTCGAGACGAGCGCGAAAGCGTGGTATTCGTACAATCTTTTGAAACTCGCACTCCCGTGTCATCTCACACAAGTCAGACTGATGCCTTTGTAAATTTCGGGCCGCGGATCGCACGTGCCACACACCCGGTTGCGCGTCCGAACCGACAAGGTCACCATGTCCAAGGTGTCTTTCAAAATAACCCTCACGTCGGACCCTAAGCTGCCGTTCCGAGTGTGCGTGTTTCAGGGGGCGATCCGCGGACGCGGGGGAGACGGGTCCCGGGGTCCCATCCATCGAAGAGATGTTTCCGTCGCGTCTCAATTCTGTGAATCTGATTTCAATCCAACGTCCCTTCCCTGACCCGTACCCACCCCAACTCGTTCCAATCAGCCTGAGCGTCCCGGAAGAAGCGCCGTTCACCGCCGTGCTAAAGTACGCGGCGGAGGAGTTCAAGGTGCCCGCGGCGACGAGCGCTATCATCACGAACGGTACGGGTGGCGAACCGAATGTCATCTCAATCTACAGATTCCAGTTGGAGTCCAAATGGATTTCCGCCGACCGCATCCCACACCACACTGACACCCCACCCGCGTCCTCATCCCAAAACATCTCCAAAAATATCAGACGGCGTCGGCATCAACCCCAGTCAAACCAGCGGAAACGTGTTCCTGAAGCACGGCAGCGAACTACGGTTGATCCCGAGAGACAGGGTCGGCGGGTGGTAGAGAGGACGAACGACAGAGAGAAAAAAACGTTGTCCCGTGTCCCCACAAAAACCAAAAAGAAACCAAATCGTCCAAAATCTGGCAGAGTTTTCTACTCGCTGGACACGTCAGCCGTGGCACTGCCTCTATCCACACGTCCGCCCATCACACTGACTCGCGCGCCTCCGCCTTCCCCCGGGCTTGCACGATACGTGCGATGTCGGCGGCACTGTCCGCCACCGCATGCGCGGTTCGTGTCGGTCGCACGCGACGCGCTGGCCCCGTGATCGCGCGTGCTGACGTGCACGCCACCGAGAGGACGCGTCCCCTTTCGCGAAACCCCTCCTGTCACGCGACGGTCGGGTCGACTCCGTTTTCGCATCCGCGCGCGCGCCATGACGTGAAAACGCACGCCAGCAGCGAAGAGACGGTCGGGGACAAAGTAGTCAACGCACGGGGAAGCGCGGAGGAGGAAGCGTTGGGGTTAGCCGCGGTTCGATCCCGGTTGGACGCGACCGAGGGATGCCCGCCCGTGGATGACGAAACCGTGATTTGGTTCCTCCGAGATCGCAGGTTAGATGTGGACGCCGCTGCTGCGAAGCTTGAAGCTTTTCTGCGATGGCGACAAGCCCTGGGGCCCATTTCCGAGACCGATATACAAGCCTCACTTTCAGAAAACGCAGCTTACGTGCACCCGCACCTCGACAAGGAAGGAAGAGCCGTGATCGTGGTTGAAATCAGCAAGCACGTTTTGAAAAACAGAAACCTGGACGCGGCGCAGAAGCACGCGGTGTGGGCGGTGGAGAGGTGCCTTTCCATGATGGCCGACTCCGAGAAAGGGTCCGGCGGTATATACGCGGTGTGGGACATGAGGGGGTTTTCAGGCGCGAACGCGGACCTGGAGCTCGCGAAATTTTGCATCCTCGACGTGTTCCGCGAGTACTACCCGAAGCGCTTAACGCAAGGTACGACGTCGACTCGGGGCTTTCCCAAATCAGGCGGCACACTGTTTACGGACCCTGTTTCACGGTTCGAACGCACTACTTGTGATGTATTTGTAACAGGTACCAGTAGTGCACTACTAGTAACTCTTACCAGTAATGGCAACTGTTACAAACCCGTACAAGACTCGAGACTGACGTTTTCTTTTCTTCCGTTTTCTTTCCCTCGTCGCAGTCGCGGCGGTGGATTCGCCGTGGCAGTTCAAACCAATCTGGGCTATTCTGAAACCCGTGATCGGGAAGTACTCCAGCGTGGTGAAGTTCTGCAAGGTAACGGACGTGCTGGACAACTTTCACCCGGGAGAGGCGCCGGCGTGCTTGACCACCGGGGCGGGACGCGGGTAACGAGTTTCTTGCGAATGAAATGGATTATATTGTGGAACATCAATCACAATCACTTTGTCTCCTCATTGCTGCTCTGCAACACGCTGGCTTCCAGCTTTTTACTCGCGTTCCACGCCCGCTGCGTGGACGCGATGAGTCGCCACTTTTCCAATCGTGCCATCTCGCGTTCCGTGCTCCTGGCGGTTTTGTTTTCGCGGTGCACCGTCGCGTTCGCTTTGATCCAAGCCGCTTTTTTACGTGAACGCTTCCACTGGTTAATCCCCCGGCTCGGTTTGTTTGCGAAATCGTACTGCGAGGACGGCCTTTTGTCGTCCTCCTCCGCATCCTCCGCGGTCTCGTCCGTCGCGGGAACCGCCGCGAGCCTCGCGCGAGAGGTGGTGCGTATGCCGCGCGCCGTTTGGAACGAAGAAACCGCCCACCCGAACGTGTTTGGGGACGGCGTAGATCGCGCGCTTCGTTTTGTGGGTTCTTGGGCACAAATTGGGCGATCGGTGGAACGGAAACGTCCCGCCACCCCACCAACCCTGGTCGTGTGCAAACGCACGCACTGAGACAAACGCGCGTTCGCGTCCCTCGCGACGCGACGCATCGTCGACAATCCGAACGCGGACATCTCACACGCCGTGTGCCACGTTCACGCGCGTGCGCTACTGGCGAAAACCCCTGCTCGAGCAGAAAAAGATCGCTCCACTACAGTTTCGGGCTTTCGGCCACGCAGTGACAAAAAGCGAACAGCCTGTCATAGGTCAGCGCGCGGCGGCTTCCGGACCTTCCGGAGGGAAGTTGTGCACCCCGAACAACATGGCGTCCACGCTGGACCCGGTCACGCAGGCGGGCATCGGGGCGTTCGCGGGATTGGTGGAGGTCACGGCGCAGCAGGTGCGTCGTTTTGGGACGAGCCGTGATGACTACCGACACGTTTCATTGTTCCTCGAAACGACGCGCGAAGCGACGTTTTTCGAGGAAGCCGCGTTTCCGTTTTCGCGTCTCGGTCCTGCCGATCCCACGGCACGCACGAAACGCACACACGATCGATTCAAAATAGTTACCCGAGGGAACGCGTACGCGGTCGCCCGCGGCGGCCAACACGAAAAGCAAGCGCTTTTGCGATGTGGACCCGGGAATCACGACGACGACGACGCTGACAATCCCATCCCACAAAAAAACATCGCACGATGAAAAACAAAAAATAAAACAGCCCTTGCTCACGGCGAAGAATTTCATCCAGGACGGTCGTTCGTTACCCCTGACGAACCCCGCGGTTTGGTACCGCGGCTGGGCCGCTGGGGTGCTGATGTGCGTCCCAATGACCGTGGTGCAGTTCGGGGCTTCGCGTTTTCTGGAACAAGCGTTTGAGAACCGGGGGGACGCGAGTGGGGCGGCGACGATGTCTAGCAGCGGCGACCCTCCACCGGCAGCATCCGCATCCGTCCCGTTCACCACGAAGCTCACCAGCGCGTGGTGCGCCGGTGCCCTCAGCGCGGTGTTCGTGCAGCCGCTTTGTTTGTGTCAGATCCAGCAGCAGAAGTTCGGGGGGTCGCTGGTCGATACTGGAAGGCGACTGATAAACTCGCACGGCGTTCGCGTCCTGGCGCACGCCGGGTACCTGTACGTGTTGTATTTCCCAAATCCAACGACTGTGTTCCCATACAAGACTGACACTTTCTTTTATTGGTATCAGAACAATCGCGCGCGAGGCGTTTTACTCGTGCGGGTACCTGTGTTTCGTCCCCGTGTCGCGGGACTGGGTGCGCGTGGAACAACCCGATTTGTACGCACGACTTGGGGAAGACGGCGTGTTCGCGTCGTGTGCCGTGGTCTCCGGGCTACTAGCCGCGACAATCACGCAGCCCATGGACGCGGTGAAGACGCTGATGCAGAGCAACTTGGGAGTGGGGAACGGGGACGTCGCGATGGCGGTTTCGTTTTCGAAATCGAAAAAAACATCCCCCACCCCCACGGGAGGCGAGGGCGGCGCGCGGTTCTCTGGGCTTGGGTACACAGAAACTGCATACGCGGCGGTGAAAGAGGGAGGTTTGAAGTCGCTGTGGAAGGGCATCGGTCCGCGGGGCGCGCGCGTCGTCGGGGCGACTTTTATTTTGTCCTACGTAAACGAACGCGCGGGCGCCGCGATCGCGGGGTGGGACGAAACGGAGACGGCAGGTGTGATAGGTGGTTGAGGTATTTATGAACATAGATCGGTGTACTGTAAGACTGTGATAGGTAGTTGAGGTATTTATGAACACCGATCGGTGTACTGCCGGACGCGCGACGTCGCCGAACCGGACTTTTGAGTTTGTCTCGTCATTTCTCAAATATAACGAAAAGCCGCCCTGAAAAGCGACGATGAGTTCCACGCACCACCCACTCCCGCACGTCACTGGCTCGTCATGCTCCGCGCGATGGCGTCGCGCGGCTCGCCGATGGTGTTTCTCCGGCCGAGGGTTGCACGTGCGAACCTCCATCGCGGTGGGGCGGATATCCAGTGCGTGCGTTTCCCAGGAGGTCCCGACGCAGAACCTGGATTCTTCGTGGTCGGTGGTGCCCGCCGACCTGAACGCGGACGCATCCAGGGCACCAAAGGTCACTCAACGCGACGCACGGTGGCGTGCGTTTCGTGGCGTGCGTTCGCGTCGCATAATAGCGCGCGTAACCGCCGTTTCAAGTCGAGTCGACCAGGGGCAGGCGACGGCGAGACCGCGGTCGGCGCTTTGGACGGCGGGGTAATCTCCGCGCGGCAGGCGCAAACCAACCGGCTGCACCGGTTTTACGTCGACGAATTGTTACCCTCCGCCGGCGGGGACGTGTTTCTGGATGGGGATGAGTCGAAACACGCGACGAAAGCGCTGCGTCTAAAACCCGGTGACTTGTTAGAGGTGTGCGATGGCAAAGGAGGCGTGGGGCTCGGTGAGTTCGTCGTACTTGAAACCGGCGACCGAGGACGCGACGCGAACGTACGCGTATCGTTGAGCTCGGTTTCGCGCCACGAATTCGCCGGCCCGAAGTGGAACCTAGTCGTGGCGTGCGGCGGGTTGAAGGGAGGCCGAGCGGATTGGCTTGTTGAGAAAAGCGCGGAGATTGGGGCGCACACCCTGACGCCGCTGATGAGTGAAAGGTCAAACTCAATCGGGGGCCAGCGCGAGGCGCATAAAAATCCCAAGAAGAGCAAAAACGCCAAAAACGACGGGGACACGGAAAGTGGACGCGAGGCGCGATGGGCGCGAGTCGCACACGCGGCGTCGAAACAGTGTCTCCGTGCGCACGCGCTTGAAATCGCGTCTCCTGTTGCGTTTCATGACCTGCTCACGATGATCAGGGAAAGTGATGAAGTGGTTTTGCTGTGCGCGGCGGGCGCGCCGCCGCTGCGTTTCGCGCTGGAAGAGAAAAATATGCAAGACCACGGCGGAACGCTTCTTGTCGGCCCCGAGGGCGACTTCACGGATTTGGAAATCGAACTGCTCGTGGACGCGGGAGCAGTGCCGGTGGGTTTAGGGCCGCTGCGCCTGCGCGTGGAAACAGCCGCGATCGCGGCCATGGCGTGCGTGGGGATGATGCACCCGAGGGAACAACCGCCGGGGTGCTGAGCGTTTTGTAAAAATAAAAGCTTTAAAAATTCTAGTTTCATCGAAACAAGACTCGGAAACCGCACACTTCGCGGGCGCGCTGCAGTGGCCCCTTTCGTCCCATGGGGTCCGGAAACGACTGGGAACGGCACGCCGTGTCGCCGCCAATGGACGCGGTGTTCGCGTCCGTGGGTGTGCGTGGTGATGATGACGACGCGGTGGTGTCCACCTCGGCGGGAAATAGCGATTCGGGAAACGAAAGCCTCCCGATGCGCGACGACGCGCATCTCGAGCTCGAGGCCGAGGCACTCCGGCAACGTTTGCGTTTGACACGCGAGGACCTTGATTCTCTGGGTGACTTGAACAAAAAAGCCCTGGACGAGGTGCTGCAGATGCGCGGTGGGTTGGAGCAGACCGCGGAGTCGTTACGTGTGGCGTTGGATGCGGTGGAATCGTTGGACTCGATGGGATCGTTGGATGCGATGGAGAACAGCGCCGCGCGCGCTGCCGCGTCACTCGCGGAGGGAATACGAAAAGCGAGCTGTAGTGACCTTGTGTTCAGTGAGGAGACACTACAGGGTGATGATGCGCCGGATGCAGACCTTGATTCTGCCATAGCGGCGGCGGAAGCGAAACTATATACGACGCGACTAGCGCGAGACGAAGCAAGGAAAGCGGTGTTTGCATTAGAAGGGGCATTAGAAAGTGGTGACGAGTTCGGAACAAAGGAATAATAAGAACGCACTACATTAAAACGGTCCTTATCGCTTCACCCACTGGAACGCCTTCCGTGCTTTCTTCAAACCAGGTTTCTTGCGTTCCACGATCCGGTTGTCCCGCGTGAGCATGCCGGCTTTTTTCAACGACGGGCGAAACGCGGGTTCTGAGTGGAACAAAAAAAAAGCGTCAGTCTCTCGTAATGTGTATGAGTAAACAGTCAGGGAGTCGTGTATGGGCAGAGGTAATAGTCCCTTGTGGTACGAGTATGGGCAATCGCGCAGGCGGAACGCGTTGGGTGGGAAATACGCACCGTACAGCTGCAGCGCTTTCGCGATGCCATGTCGCACCGCCTGCGCCTGGCCGCTCTTCCCCCCCCCCGTAACAATCGCCTTTACGTCGAACAAACCCATGGTGTTCGTTACTAAAAACGGCTTGATCATCCACCCGCGGTGGTCGATATCGGGAAACGCGTCGTCCAGATGCAGTTTGTTGCACGACATGTCGCCGATACCCGGCCATATCGTCACCCTCGCAATCGCGGTTTTCCGCTTCCCTGTCGCCCCCGACCGTCCGTATTCATCACGGATGCTAACCCGCGCCGCTTTCGTTTTAGCTTGTTCATCCGCAAGCGCCAGCTTCCGTTCCGCTTTCAACGTTTGAAACTCGGTTTCCTCGTCGTCAATCTCCCGCATCGACGGAAGCGTCACATCCGTGTCCGCGTGCTCGATATCAAGAATCGTACCCAAAGCCGTTTTGGTTTCCTCGGAAAGACCCCTGAGATGCCTCTCCACCCCGATGTCGGGCATGTTCCCGTAGAAAACGCCCGTCTCGGCGGCAGGGGCTGTGTGGGTTGGGTGGGTCCGGAGGGAGAGGGAGGAGGAGGAAATTCAGGTTAGGCGGGTGCGTTCGCTTCGAAATAAACGACGATGATTTGGAGAAATAGGGTTCCCCACTTGGATGTCCGTGGGGCGCGTGCACCACCACCCCTGGAGACCTCGTTCGACGTACCTTCGTGCGACCGCGTCGGGACCACCCGTTTTTCAATCGACCGCATGTACTGATCCGGGAACCCCTCCACGCCTCCGCTTTTCGGGAACGGCCATCGCGAGACGTAGCGTTTAGTGTCGTGACTCCACGAACAGCCAGTCGCCGTGGTGGGGGGATCGAGACGTAACGCGCCTGCGATACCCAGCCACCCTCCCGAGGCGGTCGTCACCTGCTGGCGACACCCAGCCAACACGCGCGCCGCCGTGACCAACCCTCGCGCGCGCATCCCGGTTGACGGAAACGCCTCGCGGTCGATCTCCGCGCGCCGCGCAGTGCCGACCAACACGCGGAGGCCCTCGATCAGAGACGGGTGACTGATGGCATGGCCGCCTGCCGGTGGAGAAAATGATGGCCGAGGAGGAGCACCAGCAGTTGCAGTTTCGCGATATTTTTTCGGCGTAAGCGCGACTGTACGCGCGCTGGCGATTACAAATACTAGGTATGCAGTAAATTCAAGGACATCTGCGGACATCTTAAAGGCATTCGTGAGGTTGCTCTCACTCGTCACAGCTTCCTTCTTTTGTACCGCACCGCGCATGACCCCTTGGGCCCCACGACCATGCCTTCGTAATCCGGCTCAGGCAGTTTCCCGACTAAATCAAACTCAAAGTTCCGCAACAAAATGGACCAGATGGTTTTGATCTGCATGTACGCGAACGTCTCGCCCATGCACCCGTGTCGCCCGCCTCCGAATCCGATGAAGGATGCGAACTGGTTTTTGTCCTCCGGGTTGGGTTCTCGGAATCGCTCCGGTTTGTATGAATCCGCTTCGGGGAACACGCCGTCCATGCGGTGCGCGAACGCGGGCGACGTCGCGACGATGTGCCCCTTCGGCACCACAAACTCCTTTCCCTTCGTGGTGGTCACTTTGAACGGCACGTGGCACATGCGTAGAAGCATGATCAGCGGCGGATGCATGCGTAGGGCTTCCTTGATTGCGAAGTGAAGCTCGTCCATCTCGGTCAGGATGTCGAAGTCGATTTTGGTGCCGTGCTTTCCCATGACCTTTCTCTGTTCCGCTTCCAACACCGGCATGACTTTCTCCTTGTTCGCGATGCTCAACAACCCGGTCCACGTCGACGTGATGCTCGAGGTGTGCTGCCCCGCGAAGAGCACGGCGATGAGCATCCCGAGAACCTGGTCGTTCGTCAGCCGCGAGCCGTCTTTGTACCGCGCGTCGATGAAGGTTTGAAGCACGTCGGGTTCGGTCACGCCGCTTTCGCGCCGGGCTTGAATCACCTTGTCGAAAATAGCGGCCAAGTCTTTCCGCGCGGCGTCGCGTTTGCGGTGCGCCTCGATGGGGGCGTACGGGAAGAACACGGAGAGGGGGACCATGCCTTTGTCCAAGTCGTGCACCAGAGTGGTAACTTCGCTGAACAAAGTTTCCCGAATTTCGCGACCTAGAAGGCACCGGGACGCGGTCAGCACGATCAGCTCGCTCAGCGTGTCTAGCAGATCCACGGTCCCCTCATCCGCCCACTTCGCGAAGTAATCCTCCGCTTCCTTGACCATCATGCCGACGTACTGCCGCAGCCGGTTGCTTTTCAGCGAGTCCGCGAAGAACCGGAACTGCTCCGCCCGTGTCTGGTGATCAACGTCGAAAACCACCCCCTTGCCGAACGTCGGGACGTTGAACTCGTAAACCTCCTTCTGGCTCATCTCCGAATCCTTGGCTTTGAAAAAGTGCTCGCTGACCTGCGGGCCGATCAGGAACGTGATCCTTTTGTGGAACACGGGGACTGGTGGGGGGTTGGGTTGGGGGTTAGGGGTTCAGGGTCAGTGGGTCTCGTTTAGGTGGTACTTGGCCGTGAATGCTAGGGCTTTGGCGGGGGCAGGACAGGACCACGGAGTCGTGGATACGGAAGACGTGCCCGAAATTCTCGTCGCGATCAAAGGCCTGGGACTACTTTTGCCGGCGTCGTGTGTTGGATCGCGCGGTCGTGCCACGTGAACGGTAATGTTATCACTGAACAGTTCCCGCAACATACCCGTGAACACCTCTCCGTACTTCGGGAACGAGCTGGCCATTAAACCTATTGGCCCTCTTAAGAACGCGGCCATGCCCCCCACCAGCGGCATCGTGGCGATGACGGGCGGGGATTTGAACGGCTTCAGTACGACATGGGACAACCCATCCAGGATGAACACAAGGGCGAGCATCGCGAGTAACGCGATGGGCACGAGCGCGAGGGGAGGGACGCCCATTGCGGACGCGATGGCCTCGACCTTGTCCATCATCGAAGCGGTCGAAGTCACGAGTCACGAAGAACGGCGCGCGAGGGAGTGGCGGCCGGCCGAGGTTTGGTGGCTCTTGTCTGGGACACAGATGGCATGTCGTGTTATTTCCCAAATATCAACACTGTTTGCGCATACATGGCTGATACTTTTCTTGGATGAGACAAATACGATGAGGTCGGCGTTGATCTCGCCTCGCACTTTTCTGCAAATCGTCCGAACCCTTCGCCTCGCGCGGACGTGGTTGCACTTCGAGGCACGCGTGCATCGCGCTCTTGGGACCGCGACCACCGCGATGCCGGTCGTCGTGGCGATGAGTCGGTGGGTATCGGCCGTGCCTGGGGGCATGGCCGCGCGACACGACGGGGGCGTGGGCGCGCGACGGGCGTCGTTGGCATCATCATCATCTTTCCGGGTAGTCTTTGGGACCGCCCCGAAACGTCTTCTGTCGTCTCCGCCTGTGCTTGGGTTGCGTCGAACGCGCGTCCCCAACGCGATCGCGGTTTCGGCGGCGCCGGCGCCGCCGTCTTGCATCGCGCCGCGCACCCAGCCGTTCACCCCGATGCCGCGACGCAGGGACACCGAATCGCGAAACACGCGCGTCGAACGGTGTGTCAAGTGCGACGCTGTTGGAGGAAACTCTTTACGGTCCAACCTGCGCGAGTGCCGCCGCCGCGCCGCCGGGCTTGGGGACGAGCCCGGCAGCGCGGGAAGGGTGGCACTCGGTGCGGCGTGCGTGGGCGGGGCCGCCACCGCGGCGTATGTCGCGTACGGAGGATCTGGCGGGGGCGGA
>TARA_B110000238_G_scaffold159934_1_pt1 | contig 13734 bp, 11 predicted proteins | sample TARA_B110000238 | Tara Oceans TARA_B110000238 (sample SAMEA4397569) | marine metagenome | biome: Polar Biome; feature: [SRF] surface water layer (ENVO:00010504); material: water (ENVO:00002006), including particulate matter (ENVO:01000060) such as... | depth 5 m | reverse complement strand
CCATTTACAGAATCTTGATAAAAATCTACATTTTCTGTTTGTTCTAGCATCGTTCTCCAGCACTCTGCAAACTGCATTCTATCAGACTGCACTCTAGGACTCCACATTGCCGGACCTTTCGATTTATTCAGCATTTTAAACTGTATAGCTGTCTTGTCTGTTACAACACCACTATACCCCCCTAACGCATCAATCTCTCGAACTATTTGGCCCTTTGCAATTCCTCCCATTGCTGGATTACAACTCATTTGCGCAATATTTTGCAAATTCATTGTTATTAATAATGTGTGTGCACCCATATTGGCTGCTGCTGCTGCTGCCTCGCTTCCTGCATGACCAGCACCTATTACAATTACGTCGTATGTTGTTGAAAATAAACTCATTATCTTATAGTTTCACGTGAAACATTTATTTTATTAATCTGACTATCAATCATTTAACAGCAGTAGTGCTAAATCCTCCTGCTTTCTCATTTCAAAACTCTCCTGTTCTGATTTGTCTTTCAAACCAGCATAATGCAAAATTCCATGAACCATCACTCTGTACAATTCCTCATCAAAAGAAACTTTGAATTCTTTTGCATTCTCCATCACTCTATCTATTGAAATATAGACGTCTCCAGAAATTAAATTTCCTAAAGAATTATCAAAACTAATTACATCCGTTAGCGTATCGTGCTGTAAAAACTCTACATTTAATTTATGAAGATACTCATCACTGCAAAAAATATAATTAATTTCTCCCTCTTCACGCTTCTGTGTGAGAATCACTTTTGATATCCAATCTTCTAGACGTTTTTCATCTTTTAAATTAAAAGCAGTTTCGTAGTTAAACGCTATCATCCTTATTCTTTTTTCGGGTCTGAAAAGTATTCTCTGACCTTCTTTTTATAATTGAGCTGCAAAGGTAAGGATTGTCTGTTTAATATCTCTATTTGATTATAAAACTGCTTTTTAAACTGTAAAGCCTTGACTTTGTTTCTTAAATTTTCTTGTTGATTTACATTTGCATTTCGCTTTTTATCTTTTCCTTGTTCTAAAGCCGCTTTATCTAATTTTAATAACTCGTAGTTTAGATTTTGCATTTTTTGAAATGTGCGCGAATTAAAACCTTTTTCTAAAATTTCATTTTCTAAGTCTTCCATCGTTTTTAATGCCTTTTTTGCATTTCTATTTCCACCCGGTTTTCCTTTTTCACTTTCTTTTATAGCATTCTGCAACTCTTGTCTTAATTGAGATTGCTGTTTAAAAATCTCATACAACTCGCCATCTAAATCGTCATTCGAACCACCTTCACCGTCCCCATTCTTTTTTCCATTTTCTCCAGGTTCACCATCCTTTCCATCTTTGCCTTTCTCACCCTTTTCTCCAAGTTTTTCACCTTCTTTACCCTCGCCTTTTTCACCATCCTTCTTCATGCCCTCTTTCATTTTTTTAGACAAACCTTCTTGTTTCTTAATTAAATCTGGTAAACTAAAACCTTCACCTTTTTTTCCTTTGCCCATTTTCGTAGACATATTATTCTTCATACTATTTAACATGTTGCTTAAATAATCTGCTAAATTATTTGTAGAAGTCATTACATAACGTTGATTTGAAATTCCGTTATTAAATCTGCTTTCAGAAAAATTTTCTAAAGATTGATCCAAATTATAATGTACAGCGGATAAATCATCTTGAATTTTAGTTGATATCTTTGGAACACGCATAGAAAGCACGTACAAACTATCATCTATATGCTCAAAATAAGTTTTTATCTGATTTTGCTTTTTAAGGTCTTTCCCAAAATCTGGATGCGACGTAGAAATTTCGCTAAACTTATCCATCAATTCTTCTTGTTGAAAAGAAAAAATAACGAGGTTTTCTAATATTTTTCGCAAGTCATCCATATTTTCTTCTATGGACTCTCCTTGCATATCCATCATCGATTTTTGCATTTTTGCGCTCATCTCTTTCATTTTTTTAGAGGATTGCTTTTGACTTTTCTTTGCTTCTTGTTGTTTTTTATTCTCTAAATTTTCTTCTGATTTTTTTAGCGCTTCATCAATGTCTTCCTTTTCTTGATCCACATCTGGCAAATCCATCGATTCTTTTAACTTTTCATTATCTTTATCTAGCTCTTCTAACTCTTTTTTAATTTCATCAAACTCCTTTTTAATCTCCTTTTGTGTCTCTAAAGTGCTTACTGCTTTCTTTTCTAATTCTTCCTGCTTTTTTGATAATTCATCAATTTTATTCGCAATTTGCATTGTTTTTTGCTCCACATAAAAACGCTTAATCATTTCTAATGTTTTTTCTAAACTACGCTGTTGCTGCTTGTTTTGCTGTGCTAGCTCTTTGGCTTTTTTTACTAACTCCTCTTTATTTAATTTATCCGCCATTTTTTGAATTTCGTCCAATAGCTTTTGCTGTTTTTCTAACTTTTTAAGTTCTTTAATTCGTTCTTTTAAATCTTCTTTTTTCTCTTGTAACGTTTCATCCTCTTCTTTCTTTTCATCTAAATTTTCTTCCAGCTTCTCGGTTTGACGCTGCATCATTTTCTTGTATTGCTCTTGGCGTTTAATAAAACTTTCTACTTTCTTTTTATCATTCCAATTAATACTTTTTTTATTCTGTAAATCCTCTTGAATTTCCTCTAATTGTTCTTGTTGTTTTTTCTGTATCTGAATAGAGTTTTCTAAATCGTTAATTGTGTTTCTCTGTTCTTTTAACAACTGCTCTTCCACTTCGTACTCCGTTTTTTGTCGATATGTAAAAACTTTACTTTTTACTTTCTTATTTCCGTTCACAGCATCATTATCAAAAACCTGAAAATACAATTCGTAATTTGTTCCTTTCTGCAAATTTAATCCGTTTGGAAATTGATAAAAAAAGGTTTGAATATTCTGTTTTGTTATTTCAATATTAAAGTTTTGTTTATTCTCTGGAGTTTCTTCATTATAATACACCAACTCAAATTTTCTAAATCCGTAGTCATCCGAAATCTGACCAGCAAAATAGGCTGTTCCACGTGAAATACTATCAATATTTGAGGTCACAGAAATCATTGGATATTCATCTTTTAGCACATCCACAGAAAATTGCAAATTCTCATAATCTTTTAAATTACTGTTAGAGGATGAAATTTGATAATTCAGCACACTTCTAATTTGTTTGGTAAATTCAAAAAAATCATCAGACATATTCGTGAATAATTCTCTTTTTTGATTGTTGCTAAAAGCCACAGCTTCTGTTTGTGTCGTTTTCACATTCCAAGTAATTGTTGTGCCCTCAGGAACTGCCAAATTTCCAGAATTCTGAATGGTTTCATTTCTTCTTCGTAAATAACTTGGGTATTTTAATTCTAGTGAAATATTATTAATTGTTGGTGTTCCAATAACATCAATTTGATACTCTTGAGATTGCACTCCGTTAGCCTCCACATAAAAGCTAATAGCTTCTTGTACATCCGAAAAGGTGTATGAAAAAGAGGCATTTCCGTTATTTTGAAGATAGTATTGCTGGTTATTAAAAATAATTTTCGCTTCATTAGGAAGTACACTTCCCATTGTTTTAAAAGTAATCGTAATTGGCTTTCCTTGAATAACTTTTAAATCAGCATTTGTCAAAGAAAAAGAAAACGGTGCTGGTGGCTTGTATGCTGTTCTATAATTTACAACCCGTTCTAAACTTTGAGTCAAAGAACCATTACTAACTGTAAGTAAACTAATTACGTATATTAAAATAGGAACAACCGCATACTTTAAATACCTTTTATTTTGTTTAAAATCGATTGCTTTTACAAAAGGAATGGGTTTTAATTCTGCTGATTTTTGATCGATGCTTGCAAGAATTAAATCAGATTGATTGGGATTTTCTTTGAGTTGCAAAACATTCAATAACTTATCTCGTACTTCTGGAAAATGATTTCCAATAATTTTGGAAGAATCTTCCAAGGAAATTCCCTTTCGAAAACCAATTAACATAGCAGCTGGAATTGCAATAAATTTGATGATTAAAAAGCTTTCTACAGCAATAAAAAGCCAAAACAAAATAGTTCTAGGCATTGGTTTTAACCATAAAAAATATTCTAAAAAGAGGGTGAAAAAAAAGTATAAAAAACCTAACGAAAGGAATAAAATAATCCCTTTTATCAATTCATTTGTATAATATTTACGTGTAAATTGATGTAACTTTTGCTCTATATTATTGTATCCGCTCATAATTAACTTATAAAAATAATGCTTTTGCGCTGATTTGCAATCAAATATTTGTTAAAACGGTTTGTAAGTATTTGTAATTTGTAACTACTAACTAGGTATAAACATTTGACTGCGTTAGAAATGAGCAACTATACTATGAAAAAAATTACCAAACTTCTATTTTTATTGATGTCGATTTCTGCTTTTTCACAAAGCCCTTGGACCCAAGAAAAAGGTAAATTTTACACCCAACTTTCTTTTACCACGATTCCTAATTATAATACTTTATTTGGTAATCCTGATTACAGTAATTTTGGAACCTATTATGATAATACCGTTCAGTTTTTTGGTGAATATGGCCTTTCTGAACAAACCAGCTTCCTTATAAACCTTCCTTTAAAACTGATTTCAATAAATGACTTTAATGACCCACGAATTGATTGCGTTGGAAATTGTTCTCAAGATTATAATAACACTTCTTTAGGAAATATTGAGATTGGGATAAAACATAACTTTTATAAAAAAGATTGGGTCCTTTCTGGTCAAATATCTGTGGAAGCAAAAACAAGTTCTTACGATGCAATTTCAGGAATTAGAACTGGCTATAATGCATGGTCTTTTACTCCCCTATTTTTAGCAGGACGAAGTTTTGGCAAAACATATTTGCAAACTTTTATTGGGGCAAACATTAGAACCAATGATTATAGTTCTAACTTTAAAATTGGTGGAGAATTAGGAAGAAAAATCACCAAAAATATCTGGCTTATTGGTTTTCTAGACATTTCTAAATCTTTAGAAAATGGGGATATTGCGCTACCTCAACAAAATATTTTTACCGGTTTGTATGTTAATAATCAAGAATACGGTTCTTTTGGTGTAAAAGGAATTTTAAAATTTACTGATAAATTTGGAGTTACAACGGGTTTTGGAAGTGCTTTTTTTGGAAATAATGTAGCTAAACAAGTAGCGCTAACCTTTGGAGTTTATCATACGTTTTAGTTGAAAATTATTTTTCAAAGTTTCCTAAATAAAAAAAGACAGAAATTTCACAAAATTTTGTGCTATAATTTTTATAAAGCAAAGGTAATTCTCTTCAACCACTTACATCACTAACGATATCTTCTATCTCGCTATTGTGGTAAAAATAATTTTCGCAAAGTTTCACAAGGAAAAAAGCAGACACAAATTTCAGGTATTTTACAAATTAGTGCGCTGTACTTATGCTAAAAAATAAAGTCAGGCTTTTTTTTAAACCCTCATTTAAATTCTCTCTTTTAAAAACTATATTTGTAATCATAAAATATACAAGAAAATGGAATCTAATGTTCGAGTGCGTTTTGCACCAAGTCCTACAGGACCTCTGCATATTGGTGGTGTAAGAACAGCTTTATATAATTATTTATTTGCTAAAAAACACAACGGTACTTTTATTTTAAGAATAGAAGATACCGATCAAACACGTTATGTAAAAAATGCAGAACAATATATTATTGATGCTTTAAAATGGTGTAATATTCCTTTTGATGAAGGCCCAAACACCAATGAAAAATTTGGTCCTTATAGACAATCAGAACGAAAAGAAATTTATAAAGAATATGCAGATCAACTAATTGACATTGGTTGGGCATATTATGCTTTTGATACATCAGAAGATTTAGATATTCATAGAAAAGGGCACGAAAAAGAAGGAAAAACATTTATTTACAATTGGCACAATCGTGAAAAAGGGCGTTTAATAAATTCGTTGGTTTTATCTGCGGATGAAGTTCAAAATAGAATCAATACTGGCGAAAATTATGTAATCCGTTTTAAAACTCCCCAAGATGAAATTTTGGAAATGGACGATGAAATTCGTGGAAAAATCACCATTGATACCAATACTTTAGATGATAAAATTTTATTTAAAGGAGATGGAATGCCAACCTATCACCTCGCAAATATTGTTGATGATCATTTCATGGAAATTTCTCACGTAATTCGTGGTGAAGAATGGTTGCCCTCTATGCCATTGCATGTTTTATTGTACAGAGCTTTTGGATGGAATACTCCAAAATTTGCACATCTACCATTAATTTTAAAACCCGTTGGAAAAGGAAAATTAAGTAAAAGAGATGGCGACAAATTAGGATTTCCTGTATTTCCTTTAGCCTACACAAATGAAGAAACCCATGATATTTCTAGAGGGTATAAAGAAGATGGATATTTTGCAGATGCTTTTATAAATATGTTAGCATTTTTAGGGTGGAATCCTGGAACGGAACAAGAATTATTCTCTTTAGAAGCTTTAATACAAGCATTTGATTTAAAACGTGTTAGCAAATCCGGCGCAAAATTTAGTCCCGAAAAAGCAAGTTGGTTTCAACAACAATACATGCAAACAAAAGAGGATGCACTATTGACTGATTTATATATCCCTATTTTAACAAAAAAAGGCATTGATAAAGACAGAGAATACGTTCAAAAAGTAGTTTCAGAAATCAAAGAAAGAGCAATTTTTGTTGCTGATTTTTGGGATTTATCATCTTTCTTTTTTGTGAACCCACAAGAATACGACGCCAAAGCTTCAAAGAAAAACTGGAAAGAAGGAACTTCTGAATTAATGCAAGAGTTAATTACCGTACTATCTAATATCGGAGACTTTTCATCAGAAAATACAGAAAAAGAAGTCAAAGAATGGATTTCTGTCAAGGAAATTGGTTTTGGTAAAGTAATGCAACCTTTACGTTTAAGTTTGGTTGGTAAACTAGCAGGTCCTCATTTATTTTATATCATAGCTATGATTGGTAAAGAAGACACTTTATATAGAATTGAAAACGCAATCGAAAAATTATCATCATGAAGAAAATAATAATTTTATTTATCGTCTTAATTAGCTATTCATCCTACAGCCAGTTTGGAAATAGGAATCAGGGAAATCGTCAAAATCAGCGTCAACAACAAATACCGCAAACACCTAGAGAACCTCCAGAGTTTAAATATGAAATTGAAAAATATTTAGGTATTGTTATCTACGATATTGAAAAAGTAGCAAAAAAATCAAAAATAAAACTCTCATCGGCAGAGGGAAAAAAGTTTTCTAGCACTTTAATTTCCTACAATAAAGAAATAAAAGCTATTAGAAGAATTAACAGTTTTACACTGAGAAGTACGAGGGAAATGATTGAAAATTTTGAAAAAAACCGTCAAAAAACTGGAGATGCATCGGGGCAAAAAAAAATTCAAGAAACCATGATGGCGAGTCTTAAACCCATAACGACGATTTTAAAAACTAAAGATCTCTTATTAGACAAAAAAATAAGAGCATTATTATCTGCCAAACAGTATAAAAAATGGATAAAGTACAATAAAAAACTCTATAAAGTTTTTCCAAAAGAAGACGAGGAATAAAACGATGGAAACTAGATAAACTTATGTTTAAAAAAACCCTAAAAATTAAGTTTTTTTAGGGCTTTTTTTATAAATTTTCAAATAAAATTGTAACATTTTTGGATAAAAGCGTCAAATCATTAGAGATTAAAAATCCTTATCTTTACAACAAACAGCAATACTAACTATTAAAATAAATACTATGAGTTTTACACTTCCTATTATCATTGTTTTGTCAGCAATTATTCTTTTTGCCGCTTTTTTTATGGTAAAACAGCAAACTGCGGCTATTATTGAACGTTTTGGAAAATTCCATAGCATTCGTCAGTCTGGACTTCATTTAAAAATTCCTATAGTAGATAAAGTTGCCGGAAGATTGAGTTTAAAAATTCAGCAATTAGATGTTATTATAGAAACAAAAACTTTAGATGATGTATTTGTAAAATTAAAAGTGTCTGTTCAATATAAAGTGTTAAATGAAAAAGTTTATGATGCTTTTTATAAGTTAGACTATCCTCATGAACAAATAACTTCGTACGTTTTTGATGTGGTACGGGCAGAAGTGCCAAAAATGAAATTAGATGACGTATTTGTAAAGAAAAATGACATTGCCATTGCTGTAAAATCAGAATTAAACGATGCAATGATGGAATATGGATATGACATTATTAGAACTTTAGTAACTGATATTGATCCAGATTCACAAGTAAAAATAGCAATGAATAGAATTAATGCTGCCGATCGAGAAAAAACGGCAGCTCAATATGAAGGTGATGCACAACGGATTTTAATTGTTGAAAAAGCAAAGGCTGAAGCGGAAAGCAAACGTTTACAAGGCCAAGGTATCGCAGACCAAAGAAGAGAAATTGCACGTGGTTTAGAAGAAAGTGTGGAAGTTTTAAATAAAGTAGGTATCAACTCTCAAGAAGCATCTGCTTTAATTGTGGTAACGCAACATTATGATACTTTACAATCTATCGGACAACACACAAATAGTAACCTAATATTATTACCAAACTCACCACAGGCTGGAAGCAACATGTTAAATGACATGGTGGCAAGTTTTACAGCAAGTAATCAAATTGGTGAATCGATGAAAAATCAACAACTAAAAAAGAAAGAATAAGCTGTTCTATTTTTTAAAATATGTAAAACCAAAACAACATTGTTTTGGTTTTTTTATACTTTAACTTTGGCCTTATATAAAGAAGTTATAGACATTATATTACAAATATTTCTAAAGGATATAACTACATTTTCTGAAGCAAAATATCTCGTTATAAGAGTAAAATAAAATCTAATAAAGTTTTTAAGTTAACAGCTTTGCTATTTTTTAAAATCTAGTAAAGTAAAAAATAAAACACTTATTTTTCAGAGTTATTTATATAATAAGGCCTCAAATTTAAAACAATAAACACTTCCTTTTATTCCAAAAAATCCAAAACACTTCCTATTTTAAACCTTTTTTTTAAAAATATACTGACACTCTTCTACTTTTGAATAATAATAATATAAAACAAAAAGCTCAATTTGTACGATACAAATTGAGCTTTCTTTCTCTTATAAAATAAAATATTATTTCTTTTCTTCTAATTTATCTTCCTCTTCTTCTTTTGAAGCTTTTTTAAACTCTTTTAAGCCTCCGCCAATTCCTTTCATTAATTCTGGAATTTTCTTACCCCCAAACAATAATAAAAGAGCTATTGCGATAAGAATCATAGAACCACCACCCGGCATTCCTAATAAAAAAATATTTAAAGTATTCATGATTTCTAAATTTTAATACTACAAAGATACAAAAAGGTTTTTATTAATTTCTTTTTTGAATAATACCACCTATCATTTTTTTATCTTTAACAACCTCGGGGGTTCCTTTATAAAAAATAGAACCTCCAAAACTTACTTTGGCATTTAAGGTTTCTCCAGCCATAATTTCAGCTTTTGCCCCTGTACCCGCTTTTACAGTTGCATTTAAAGCTGTCTCTAATTCAAAACCATTATAAACGCCGTATAAATCTACATCTACAGTTTGGTTTTTTACAGATCCTGATAACCTAATTGTACCTCCAGAAGAAGCTCTCACTTCTAAATTTTTTACTTTTAAAATTAAATTTATAAAAGCTCTTTCTTGCGCATTTACCTCTAATTTCTCTTGTGCAATCTCTTTACCAGTAATTATTGCACCCTCATTAGCGTCGATAATATCTAATGATTTGCTATAATATAATATTACTAGAACTTCACCGTCAGCATAATTATCTTCAGGGTTCAAAGAAAAAGGTAAAGATATTTTTAAGGTATTATTTACATTTTTAATCTTTACTTTTTCTGATTTTTTTCCTGTGATGACTAACTTAGCTTCCGTAGATTTTATCAATTCTAAAGAAATGCCATTGTACACTTTTAGAATTGTATAATCTCCTAAATTTTTAGTGATTGTTGTTTGTGCTACTTGCGATAAACTAAACATCATTAAACCTATAAAAAATATTTTTTTCATTATCATTAAATTTGATTGGTATACTTAAACCAATAAGTATACCAATATTATAAAGGTAAATATTAAAATTTATTGTAAAAAACTATTACTTTATTTCACTTTTATGACAGTACCAGTAATTCAAACGAATAAAGCAGCTGAATTTGCAACGGATTCTTTATCTAATTGAATTCCAACAACTGCATTTGCCCCTAATTTGTTAGCGTTCTCTTTTAAATTTTGAAGTGTTATTTCTTTCAAAACTTCTAATCCTAATGGATCGTTTTCATGAAATTTAGAGGTATTCAACATATCTTTAAAAGATATTTTACTTCCTTTATGTGAATAATTTAGTGTTGTACGTCGTGTCCGTAACAATTCCTAAATAATCTACTATTTAAAAATTTTCAATATTTGATGTCGTGGTTTATATCATTTTATTTAATCTTCTATCAAATTAAAATCTAAATGTTTACGTTCTAAATCTGTCTTTTTTACTTTTATTTTTACGGTATCACCAAGTTGATATATGTTTTTGGTAGATTGACCAACAATAGCATATTGCTTTTCATCAAAAATATAATAATCACTTTTTATATCTCTAATTCTCACCATTCCTTCGCATTTGTTTGCTGAAATTTCTACGTAAATTCCCCATTCTGTAACTCCTGTAATTACGCCATCAAAAACTTCATCTTTATGATCTTGCATGTATTTAACTTGCATGTATTTTATAGAAGATCTTTCTGCTTTAGAAGCTAATTCTTCTCTATGAGAAGAATGTTTACACTTTTCTTCATAAGGAAGTGCTTTTGGCGTATCTCCGCCATCTAAATAATGTTGTAATAATCTATGTGTCATTACATCTGGATAACGTCTTATAGGTGATGTAAAGTGGCTATAATAATCAAAAGCCAATCCGTAATGCCCAATATTTTGTGTCGTGTATACTGCTTTAGACATGGTTCTGATTGTTAATGTTTCAATCATGTTCGATTCTGCTTTTCCGTTTACATCACTTAATAATTGATTTAAAGATTCTGATGTAGATTCTTTTGTATCTGTATTAATTTTATATCCAAATTTGCTAATAATATTCTGTAAAGAGGCTAATTTCTCATCATTTGGTTCGTCATGAACTCTATAAATAAATGTTTTATTACTTGCTTTTCCTTTAGAGAAACCTATAAATTCTGCTACTTTTCTGTTGGCAAGTAACATAAATTCTTCAATTAATTTATTAGCGTCTTTAGACGTTTTAAAGAAAACACCTACTGGGTTTGCTTCTTCATCTAAATTGAACTTTACTTCTACTCTATCAAAAGAAATTGCTCCTTGTTTCATGCGTTTGCTACGCATAATTTTTGCCAATTCATCTAATTTTAAAGTCGCTTCTACGACTTCTTTAGATACCTCATATTCTTTCTCTGTAATAGAAATATCTATAGGCATTTGATACGCTTTCGTATCATCAGATATCTCGCAATTTTCTATAATTGACTGCGCTTCTTCATACGCAAAACGCTGATCTGAATACGTTACTGTTCTACCAAACCATTCACTTAAAATTTGTGCTTTTTCATTGATTTCAAACACAGCAGAAAAGGTTAATTTTTCTTCATTTGGTCTTAAGGAACAAACCCCATTTGAAAGCATTTCTGGCAACATCGGTACGACTCTATCTACTAAATAAACAGAAGTAGCTCTTTTGTAAGCTTCATCATCTAAAATAGTTTTAGGTTCTAAATAATGAGATACATCTGCAATATGAATTCCTATTTCGTAATTTCCATTCTCTAATTTTGTGAATGACAATGCATCATCAAAATCTTTTGCATCTTTAGGATCTATGGTAAACGTTAAGTCTTTACGCATATCTCTACGTTTAGAAATTTCCTCTTTTGTAATTTCTATCGATAAGTTTTCTGCTTCTTTTTCTACTTCTAGCTCAAATTCATACGGTAAATCATACTCTAATAATATAGAGTGCATTTCTGTATTATGATCTCCAGGTTTACCAAGAACTGTAGTAATCTTACCAAACGGATTTTTTGAGTTTTTAGGCCAATCAATTAGTTTTGCTTGCACTTTGTCTCCATCTACTGCTCCATTCATTTTACTTTCGGAAACGAAAATATCTGCGTACATTTTATTGTTATCAGGAATTACAAAACCGAAATTTTTGTTTTGATTCTTTTGTAAAACACCTACAAAATCTGTCTTTGCGCGCTCTATAATTTCTACAACATCAGCTTCATATTTTTTTCCACTTCTTCTTTTATAGACATACGCTTTTACAGTATCGTTATGTAAACCTTTCCCTAAGTTAATGTTTGGTATAAAAATATCATCTTCATAATCATCGCTTATAAAATATCCATTTCCGGTAGAAGTTACATCTAACGTACCAACAGAATACTTTTTATCAACATTTATTTGGAACTTGCCTCTTTCTACTTCTTTTATTTGTTTTGTCGCGGTTAATTCTGCTAATTTTTTTATTATTTGAGTTTTTCCATCTGTATCTGAAATTTTTAATTTTGCAGTAATTTGCTTGTAATTATAAGACTTTTCACTGTCTTCATTTAATACTTTAAATATATTTCTAGTTAAGTCTTTTACAACATTACCTTTCTTTTTATATATTTTTTTCTTCTTTTTTGTCATTAATTATTACTTGTTAGTATATGATACCAAATTACAATTATTTATTATGATAGTTTATTAAAAAATAGTTATCAATCTATTATTGTAATTTGGCTTTTTAAATTATTATTTATGTCTCATTTCGTCAAGCTCAATGCTGGCTCTTGGTTTATAATTGCAAATCCTACTTCTGGAAATCGAAATTTTTCTAAACAGTGGAAGGAAATTAAACAAATATTAAACCATAAGAAAATAGACTTTTCTTTTGCTTTTACGCAGTTTTCTAAACATGAAATTAAATTGGTAACTACTGCAATTCAACAAGGTTTTAGAAATATTATTTCGGTTGGTGGAGATGGAACGCTACATCATGTAGTTAACGGAATAATGATGCAAAGGTATGTAAAAACTTCTGATATAACTATTGCAGTAATTCCTTTAGGAACTGGAAACGATTGGATAAAGACCTATAATATCCCTAATAATATTAAAAAGTCAATCAATATCATCATCAATAAGAAGACTATTTTACAAGATATTGGTATTTTAGAAACTGAAAATAAGGTAGTTTGTTATTTTAACAATGTAGCAGGTATAGGCTATGACGGTTACATTGTACACAAACTAGAAAAATTAAAACGTTTTGGATCTATTGGGTATTTGTTAGCCGGAATTTCTGGTTTGTTAGGTTATAAAAAAACTATTTTTAAAATTATTTTTGATAACAATACAATAGAAACCAACTGTTTAATGGTTTTATTTGGAATTTGTAAATTTTCTGGAGGTGGCATGCAGTTTACAAAAAATGTACATACTTCTGATGGTTTACTCGATATTACGATTGCTAAAAATTTAAATTTAGTTGATTTAATTCTAAATATTAAAAAGTTGTACAATGGAAATATTGTAGGTCATCAAAAAATTGAGACCCACAAAACGCAAGAAATTTCGATAATTCCGAAAACTTCAAAACCATTTATTCAAGCTGACGGCGAATTAATAGGAACAGGAAAAATTACTGTAAAAATAAAAGCAAAAGCAATTTGTTTTGTGGTGAATTAAT
>TARA_B110000238_G_C16142939_1_pt1 | contig 13812 bp, 26 predicted proteins | sample TARA_B110000238 | Tara Oceans TARA_B110000238 (sample SAMEA4397569) | marine metagenome | biome: Polar Biome; feature: [SRF] surface water layer (ENVO:00010504); material: water (ENVO:00002006), including particulate matter (ENVO:01000060) such as... | depth 5 m | reverse complement strand
TATGACCTACAGCTTAGAAGGCTGTTGCTCTATCCAGCTGAGCTAAGAGCAGAATTCAGAGAATTCTTGTGTGTGTTCGCTACCTCCGTTGAGATAACAATTTGTACGTCTTAATAACGCTGCAGCTGTATTGGTCCAATATGTATGAGCCCATGTGCCTTCTTCCAGATGTTCGATAATGCTAAAGCAATTATCAATACGTTTCTCGTACGATCGAACTGTCTGTATTGAGTTTCTCGAGGATTGCATGAATTTTCCTTTCAACATCATCTTTACTGGGTACTTCATAAGGACCCCATTCATGATCCATCAACATTGGATCACCGTTAGGTAACACTAGCCTGTGCCACATTTTCATATTATGACCATCGTATTCTTTATCAGCTTCACCAACATATTGCCAACCTAGACACCTAACGTCTGTTGCCTCGTTGTACTGATCTTTCCACTCATACAATGTGTCTTTTACTTCTGAGCTCATCCTTCCCAACCAGCTCTAAATAAGCTTAAAGGATCCTTTGTGGTCTTCTTACCAGTAAGAGGAGACACTAACTGAAGAGAGCTCGTGTAGAACTCCAATGCGCCTTGTTGAGAGTCCGCATGGTCATCTTCCATTTGATCCATCCACTGAACGAATGGCTCGACGCTAGTTGGAAATTCTTTCCAACCAATGTCGTTCTCAGAAAATGCTGCCATGACAAATGCCATTGCATTCTGAGGACGATCAACGTCACTCACAAGATAAGTCGATCCCGACTTAAACTTCCATTGTGCGTTACCTGAGTTGTTAAGACCATCTTCAGAATGAGCTCCATAATTTTCTAGAGCTTGCATTGTAACCACGAACATATTTTCTGCTGTATTCATATCTTTTTCCTTTTCCATTTTATAAGTCTATTATACCATACTTTACGCTGATTGTAAAGGTTTATTTTCATTATTTTTCATTTTATTTTTATCAACGTTAAGCATCTCTTCAAAGCCCAAGCTTTTTACAAGACTAACAGTTCCAGTATAAGAGATAATGATATCTCCTACAGATATTGAAGACATACGATCAAGACGCTCGATTGCAGACTCAGGACCTATGTTACCAATCTCAAATACATCATCAAGATCTTTAGCTTCAATAGTGGCAACAGGCTTATACATATGAAGGATTGACATAATGGCTGACTCTCCAGCATTCATTCTCATATCCATGTAAGACTTGTACCACTTTGGCATAACCTCAGAAGAATTGATATCATCTCTTTGTTCTTCAGTTAACTGTATCTGGTATATATCATATTTCATAAAATTTCCTTTCCTTTTCCATTCTATAGTAGTATTATACCATACTTTTACAGTATTGTAAACAAAAAAGTGAGCAGAATATCATTTATTTTCATTTAAATGAGCTATACTAGTTTTATTCCTTTAGTAAGGAGTTGATCAATCTTTCGTTCAATACGATCAAGAGATCTTATGATGTTTTGGACTTCTGTAGGAGGTGAAGTCTTAATCTTTGCTTCTTCTTCTTTTAGCCTACGTATCATGTAATCTTCATGACCTTCACGAGACTGGTGATGTGAAGGTTCCTCACCCCAACCTGTCTTGTTAGTGTCATATCGTGCTGGGTACTCCCAATCCATCTTGATACTCCTTCCATTCTTTTAGTAATATTTCTTGCATTATATATGCTTCTTTCTCACATGGTTGAGCCATATACTGTTTGTGAGTTTTATAGTCTGAGCTAACATATTCACCACGAGCATGCTGTTTCACATGTACAATTTCATGAAAGATTGTAGTCAATAAGTCATCACGATTCATACCTTTTTTTATCTGAATCATAAAGTGTCTTTTATCTATAGACCAACACAATCCTTCTGAATCGTCCATCTTATTGCTAGGCATCATTTCAATGTCAATGTCAAGAGTTCTCATCCTTGGCATAATTCTGTTAACACACCAAGCAGCTGCTTCGTGAACAAGGTTGTACCTACGAGGTGAGCAACCATTTACATCAATATAGTTCATATTTTCCTCTCTATAGGTATTATTATACCACATATTAGACAGAATGTAAACCATTAAATGTAATACTTTTGTTTATTTTTTAGGAGTTATTATAGTGACATTGTCAGGTAAAGTGATTTTTGTTGCATTATGGTGATGATATACAAAGAACTGTGTATGAGGAAACTCTTTAAATATACCTTCAGTGATAGGTCTCCAATTAAAAGCAAGTCTTTGTGTATTCTCAGCATTACGATTTGAGGGTAGTACAAAGTCTGTAGTACTAATTAGATTGAAATCAAAGATAGAATCAAATCCATATAGGTGTACTTCTTCAGCACCTAATTTATTACACGTGTAGTGTGTAGCTAAATGACCACAATTAAAATCAGTGTAGTTTGAACAATACTTAGGTAGAGTCAAATAGAACTCTTTAATCTTAGGAGCATGTTTGACATAGAAGTCTGGTTTCATTTCCATCCACTTCTTAGGACGAGCACCCATCACCCATTGAAATGAGTCAAGATTAACACTACCTTCTTCAATCGCTTTACACATCTTAAAGTCTACAACTGTTGTAAAGAATACATTATCAATCTGACGTGGTGGTAAATTACATGTGATCTTTAAACCCTTTGAAGGTTTATAAAAGACATTTGAATCACCATTACCAATGATGTGTGCTACTGTGGTCATTGCATTAGTTCTCTAATTTTAGCTTTGCCCTTATCGCCAGTCCAATGAACTGCTCTAATATCAGGCACTGTATTTTTATCTAAAAAATCAATACGAAGGTAATTGAATTTATTAGGAAGATCTTCAATGTGTACAGCTTTAGACAAAGGATCTAACATAGCATGTAATTGCTCTTGATCTCCTCGCTCTGTACTTGTAACACAAGCTTCAGCCCATTTAGTAAGGATTTGAGGCTTATTCATAAAAGCAACTACACCTGAGTTGTGAGTCTTTTGACCCATACGTTTAGTCCATGGGTTATCTATTGCCATCAACAGCTTATTGCTTCGTATGTAACCAAAGATAGGTGTCATATCACCTCTTACTTCAATATCCGTATCAAGCCAACATACTTGTTTATATGGAGTGCCAAGCATACACCCAGGCTTTAGGAACCAACCCTTTGCCATTTTGGTGTCCATTTTACCAATTGAATGGAACTCTCCACTATCACCAGCCCAGCCTAACATACTGTCAGACATACCAAAGTCAGCAAGAGATAATTTAGCATCTGGGTTATGCTTTCGAAAGTTCTCTACGAACCATGGGAGCATCCATTCAGTAGCTTTGTCACAACCGGTTAAAAATGCACGATCAAAAGTATTAGCAGGTAATGGCGTATCAGACAATTTGGTATTCCTTATTGTAATTATGTTTAGCTAAACAACCTTGCTCAGCTTGAATTGTTGTAAAGGTATCCCTTGCTTCTACTGGCCAAGGGAAATACTCTTCTAAAAATGGAAAGTTATCTTTATGTAAAAAGACGTCAGTTGGAGCAGCACCTCTGGTTTTAGTCCAGCTAATCAGTTGACGAGCAGCTGCAGGTTTTAAAACATATGCATGAGCTCCTGGGAAATACTTCTTCGATGTAAGTGGTCCACTGCCAATAAATGCTGGTGTTCTAAACTGTCCATATGATGGTTTACCAATTGACATCATTTGCTTATAACACGAGCCATTCAATACACGCTCACTGATTTGATCTACAATAACAGCATCATGTTCAAAAATCATAATAGGTTCTTGAATTTCCATACATTTTTCCCACAAAGAGAAGTGTGATAGAAATGCTGCTGCACAGTTATCAGCTCTTGAATATACTTCAACAAGCTTTTCACCAATGATACCTTTGTCTTTTAATATTTTAAAGGGCTCATCTGCTGGTGTAGTGGCTTCCCATTTGTTAATAACAAGTCCTTGAGATACACCTGACTGAATACATTTTTCAGCAGCTTTTACAGATTTCTCATTATCTAATATTGTAATTACATAAGCTCTCATAATGATGTTGTACTTTCTATGCCTTGCACTTTAGTATAATATTGTTTAGTTTGAGCAATGGCCGGAAATAATTGCCTACAAAGCAGTGCATCATTTGGCCACATTCCAATTTCTTTGAATTTCTTTATAGCTTTATTGGCAAGGCTTGGTTTGATAACATATGCTGAGTTACCAGCCATTCCTTGTGGAATATTAAACTCATCAATACTTGGTACTTGTTGCATATTTTTAGTAAACGTTTGAACAATATCATGATAGTTGTTGGCTCTACGAGTAGCACCTCTTGGATCATTGATACCTACAGCTTCCCATTTACTATCAATAAATTCTTGAGGATCAAACTTATAATTAAAGATAGCATCGTGCTCTAATATAAGAACAGGCTCATTAGTATCAACAGCTTCTTTCCAACAGAAATAATGAGAAAGAAAACAAGCAATCCTACGTTCAATTACTGCAGTAGGATATGAATTCAATCGCATTCCTGTAGCAAAATCGTCTCTTGAACCTTCAATAGGATATGACCATTGAAACATATTTTTATTCATGATACTAGGTACTTGTTCAGCAGTAACTGCTTCAAAAGTTTTAATATCAAATTCATTTCCAGCTCCGGCAGATGAGTTGATACATCGTTGAGCTGATTCTAAGGAAGCTTTATTTCCGCTTAGTGTTATTATTCGTGCAATCATGGTTTTTCAATCCTAATAATATAGCTGTCTGGTTGGCCGGTGGTTTTCCTTAAGTCATATCGTTCGATAGTCAGGCCAGTTTTATCCAAAGCATTTAGAAACATATTATTATCCATATGATTATATTGATCTGGATGTCTCAATAGCCAAGGATGTTCGAGTTCTTTGGTAGTCATCTTCTCCATTGGAAAAACATCTTCAATAAAGTATGATCCACCATCAGCAAGGAAAGGCAATAAATTATGCATGGTTAGCATGTTTGCTTTAGGGTTATGCATTCCATCATCGATAATAATATCAAATTTTATAAGGCCAAACTTTTCTCTTAGTTGTGGCCCAACGACAGGACTCATTGAATCACCTTTAATCCAATGACACCTTTCTTGCTGTAATATCTCTAGATCTCTTGGATGAGTACGAGTAAAAATATCAATGCCATACAAATCTGCATTCGGAAAATATTCGTGAAAAGCTTCCATACTTTCACCTCTGAATATTCCGACCTCAAGGACTTTAAGGCCATCATCTTTAAGTGGTTGCATATAAGGTTCATATACTTTATCATAATTATGCTTCTTATGTTTATCACAACCATACTTATCAAATAGATCACCAAGTTTCATTACAGTTCCTCTTCATTCCAGTAATTTTTCTGAGCATCTGTATCAAAGTCAAATCCCCAAAAATCAATATCTTTTTTATACCAATCCGCTACTATTTGGATTGTGTCCTTATTATATAGGTCTTGATAAGTTCCCTTGTTTAAGGCTGTAACATTACGAGATCTAGACATTTCTGGAATATCAAAGTATTTACAAATGTCTTCATTCAAATGACCAAATCTCATATTGTCAGTCATACATTGAATACCCATTTGATCAGATACGTGGTCCCACGTTTGATACCAGCCTCTCACAGCTCTATGCCACATGAATTCTGTTTCACCCCACTTGAATCGTTCTTCAAGGAAAGCTTCAAATGAACTCACATCTGCATATGATGATGGAGACTTCTTTTCTACTTCAATTACTTTTTTGGCGAAGAAATAACGCGATACAACACGATCCCAAGGATTACGAACAACAGCAAATGACTGAAATTGATCTCTATAATCTTTACGTAAATCCCTCCATCTAGCATGCTCTGCTCCAAGGTGGTCATTCGTTTTCCTCATTTGTTCTGTGAGTCCATCGACATATTTCTGATTGATATGTCTGGACGTGTTGTTGACTAATATTTTGTCTTTTAGCATAGGACTATGTCGAATAGTCATTCCTGCATTTTTTGGTACGTGTACAAATATCTTACTAGACATGTTTCATTAACTCCACTACGTTCTCTCCTTGTTCTGGTAGTTTATCCTTCAAGAAGAAGTGGACGAAATAAGCTTCAGTTGGTTTAGTAATTGCACTAAAAAGACCATTCCATTTCCAATCCATATTCTTCACTTTTATGTTGTCTCTCTTAATCCAATAATTCAAAAGAGTTTGATCAGTTGACCATTTGTATGCACCGATTCCATCTACAAATTGTTTAAAATCGCCTTGCGTAATAAATTCTTTTGGACTCATACCTTTTAGATATGGCAACAATGATTTATTCATCACCATTAAGCCCATGTTGATAAATTCAAAGCCTAATTCATTTTGTTTGAAATCACACCATTGTGATAGATTACCATACTGCATATTACTATAATTTATAATCTTTTGAGCGTACTGTTGTGTGATAGGCATCTCACGCTCAACAACTCCACCAAAGTCATACTCTGGTCCTAAGTCATCAAAAATGTTTGGAGCACCTGGACGAATCCATATGTCGCTATCAACAATTGCTACTTGATCATAAGTTTTTAGATAATCAAATGCATTTTCTTTTTCGTAAATAGGCAAGTAGCCTAAACGTTCAACGGCCTCCTTACTACGATTAGACGAGAAAGGATCAGGTCGAATCATGAGTTTTGGAGACCGCTGTATAACATGGTCTATATCGTATTCTTTACAGTAGGCAGCAACTGAATCTGTACAATGATCGTACAGAGCAGACTTCTTTCCTACATATACTTGATAAATCAACCTCTTCATAATATACCTCAGTTCATATTATAGTTTCTATTTTTTAGGAGGAGTCCCTCCGGACCCTTTGTGTTTAATCGCATCTGCACCAAAGAATGCTGCTACTAGAACAGATATTGATACAAAGTATGTAGGTGCAATTTGTGCAATCAATTCAGCTGCAGCAATCTGACCTAATATTGTAGTAAATAATATAGCACCTGGATAGAATAACATTCCAAACAGGGCGAACCAAGTCATTTTTCTCATAGCATCTCGCTGTGCATCTTGATCTTCGAGTTCTTTCCGTTTAAACTCCACATGCATTTCAAGCTCTTGAGCTGTAATATGTCCATCACCATTGCTGTCAGCATGATCTAACCCTTCAATCGTCGTTTTTTTAATAGCCATAAATTTATCCTTTTATTAAGATAAATCTATTTATAAACCTTTTCAATCTCAGCAAATAAGTATTCTTCAACATCATCTTCATCACATTGAAACCTAATGCCAATACCACCAGCCTTTTCCCAGGCTTTAATATTTGATATCTTATCATCAATAAGAATATTAGGTTTGCCATCAATTTGACTGATAGCAAACATTTGCTTATTGCTTGTGAAGATTAGTTTCTCCATATCGCTTGGCATATAGTTATTACTTTGCAACCATATCCTTTTCCAATAAGCTGAGTTATATCTATCACCTCGTAAAGGAGAAGAACAAATACCCCAATCGCCATCAGTAATCGTTCTAACGAAATTAACGATAGAATCAGACTCTGGAAACTTTGGAATCCGATTAAAGAAATCAGTTCCTCCCATATCAATTAAAGCTTTTTCTTTTTCTTTAATAGATTTCCAATGAGTTACCCCACAGCTATCAGCCCAACAAGTAAAGAAGTCTGCGATAACTCCGTCCATATCTAAGTAAATTGTCATATATTTTGTTTTCCTTTTTTCATTATATAAGTTATTATACCATACTTCTCAGTAAAAGTACACAACTATTTTCACAAAACTAATAAAAATAATCATTTTTCATAGTTTATAATCATTTTTCATGATTCTAGCGAGTTTGACCGAACACTTTTCTTTTACGGTATTCTTCAATAGTATCACGAAGCAACTTGATATAGTTGTCTCGATGTTCTACAAAGATAAGTGGTTTTTCATAGTCAACATCCATTACTACAACGATGTTAGTAATAGGCATTCCTGTACGTTCTTCCCACATAATAGCATATGCTGCCATTTGAGCAAAGTAACTAGAAATGTGTTCTTTTTTCTTGATTCTTTTAGATGTCTTGAAGTCAACGATTGAAGGTACACCATCAAATAAACCCACACAGTCTACACGACCAGCTACACCGAGATGAGCACTATAAAGTGGAACTTCAAGGCCATATATCTTAGTAAGTCTTTCATCTAGAATTGGAGCAAGATTTCCAAGTGATGCTTGAATATGAGGCATGAAATCTGAGGTGTCTTCATTCCTTATATATTTTTCAAGTATCGTATGGACATGAGTACCACGAGTAGCTGCTCTAGATCCAATTTTGTTTGCTTCTTCTTCACCGACTCGTTTCTTCCAAGCTCGGATAGCATCTTCAGACAATATACTTAATATTGTCGTTATTGATGGATAATTACCATCAGGTGTCTTATAGGTTCTACCTGATGGTAATGTTTCTGCTTCTAAATCATCATAACCAATATCAATTATTTCATGCACAAAACTCAAACACTTTCTCCTTGTGGCTTCATTGCTTTTTTTAGTAAGTCTTTACTCATACATACTGCATCTTGCACAGCAACACCATAAGCTTCAAAAGCTCTATATTTTAATTCTTGCTCGTTATCTTGAGCAAATTGAATACATGTTGGAGGATCAGGAAATGGCCTCTTCAGAACCCACATATCACTATGTGATGGAGCTCCTGTTGCCATAAAAAGAACTAAAAACCATGCTTCCATACTACACCATCTCTTGCGCAGCCTCAGTAGTTTCATCAACACGTCTTGTCCATCCTTTACCGAATGTATCAAACGTTGATAAGCTTTCATAATAACCTTGCCGCGCAATTTGATAGTTATTGATAGCTTCTTGAATCCCTGTAAAGTTTACATAGGTAGCAAGAGATTCCAGTGTGTTAGGACCAATACCACCATCGACAGTAGTCCCAATCATTTTCTGTAAAAATTTAGCGGCTCTACCAGGGCCAGCATTTACAGCAAAATCAAACACGCATAGATCTAATCCACTAGGAATTTGATCACATTTTGTACGTGCCCAATAATTCTTTTCATAGATCGGTGCTGCATCATCGACTGTTAAGTCTTTCATGTCTTTCGTACCGCCCCATTCTTCGTATACTTTTTTAGTTATACCAAGATTCGTTTCACCACCTGGATCTGAAGGGTGGTTAACATAACCTCCTTCATGATGCAAGATCATTTCTAAACAAGCTTCGTAATTTTCTGCTGACATTTTAATATCCTAACATTTCTTTTGTCATAATGTAATCTCTTACGAAATCGGACCTCACAATATCGTCCCATCCAAACTCAACCGTAGAGAAATTCTTTAATTGTTCTGCAATATGAAGAAACTTAATCAATCCATCTTTTTCAGATGAGTTTTTAAAGTCAGACTGTCTATAATCTCCGCAGAAAACAATCTTACAATTGTTACCAACTCGAGTTATAACTGAGTCAAGTTCATGAAAGCTCAAATTCTGCATTTCATCAACTACTATCACTGCATTATCAAATGTTGCACCTCTAATAAAAGAAGTGGATTCAAATATAATTTGACCTGTATTAATCATTTTGTTGTATGCTGCTTTGTCTCCAAAGAGCTCCATGCAAATATTCTTATACGGTACAGTGTAAACTTCTTTCTTTTCTTCAGCTGATCCCGGAAGGAAACCCATTTCTCTAACAGGGACCATTGATCGAATAATTATCAACCTGTCTTTTTGGTTTTCTCTATCTAAGACTTCTTCAAGTCCTAAGTATAACCCAAGGAAAGTTTTACCAGTACCTGCTGAACCAGACAATACTAAATGATCACCTTCATCCCATCGTTCAAATACAATCTCTTGATTAGCCGTGATAGGACCATATTCAAGAAGATCTTCAATACTAACAGTCATCTTATTGCTAGTACCTTTACCGGGTCTTGCTACAGGGTCTTCATTAAGTTTTGATCGTGTTGACACGTCCTGATCCTTTTTTGACTGCTTTGAGTAAGTCATTCCATTCACCGCCGGCTTTTTTCCGCGTGTCCCCTTCTTGGCTGGATATGATGTTGAGCGATTTGTAAACTTGCTGTAACTCATCCTTTTCGCACTTCTCGACTAGCTCTTTGTGAGAGCAAAATATATCCCATTCTGTTCCTTCTTTATTTTTAACTGTATAAGTTGGCATTATTGAACCATTCCGGTGTTGGACGCTTAGACCATACCATCTTGAAGCGATCACGTTTAGTTTTATAGTACATGCGGTATGACTTTACTGGATCTTCAGGATGAATACATTCTGGGAATGCTTGCATTGCTAAAGGAAACGGCGTCATTTCAATATCCGGTATATTTTTCGGCGTAATTTGCAGAGGCCATAACAACCTATCGTGAGTTGCATGAAACCTGCCATACCTATACTTATACTCTTCGCAAAGAGCTTTAAAATGTAGCCAGTGCCAATTGTAATTAGCCTTACTTTCACGAGTCCACACTGTGCATGGATGATTATGGTGTACATCTTTATAGAAGAGCAGTTCAGCTTCAAGGTCATCAGCACCTAAGTATAGATCATATTGATTAACCATACGTTTACCAGATTTACTAGGTTTTTTAGTGAGAAAGCCATCAAGCATGCGATGTGCAGTTGATAACATTTGTGCTGATTCGACAATCATTTTAACAACATGCTTATCACATTGTTGTTGTGCTGCTTTGATGGGGTCTTTATCTAATATAAAGATATTCATAATATAGTTGCTCCGTCAATTTGTTTCATATAGTTTACATTGTATACTAGAGTATACATTATAGTATATAATGTAATGTGTATTATACATTATAGTATATAGTGTAGAGTACATTCTGCATTTTAATATAGTTATATTATACCATACTTTGTGCAGAATGTACAACACTTTTTTACAGGGCTTGCTGAGTTGCGCCCTCAACGTGATTTCTCAAGTAATTGCATTTATCTTGTATCTTCGACAGGAGGTCTTTCTGCCCTCTTTTTTTCAAACGACTTGCATAATTTTCTAGGTCTTCAATATCTTTTTTGAGTCTTTCAACTTGATTTTGTGACATATTAGTTCCTTTGTTTGAATTGGAAAGATTTACTCGCTGTCTTGAATTAAGTCTGGAAATGCCTCCTCTACAATTGGTTTTGAAATACCTTCGATTGCTTTTTTATTAACCATGTTTATAACGATCTCCGCATCTTTAGGATGGACTCCTTCGAGTACACCAATAAAAAGAGACTCTCTTTTAAACCCTTGCATGTCAGGTCCACCCACGAGGAAGTACTGAAATTTAGTATTCTCTCTTAAAAGATTTGCTGGGTGACTGTATTCTGGAGCTGGGGTAAATGGCGGTGTTCCTACGGGTAGGTTCCATCTTACATTGTTGTCATAGGTTCCTCTCAAAACGTCCTTAAGGGCCCATGATTCGTTTTGTTGCAATACCTCGATTTTCTGCTCTTTGTGACGTTTCCTAGCAGCTAATTCGAGAACTTCGTAGATTGATAATGTTGCCATTATATAAACTCCTGTACGCTTTCAATCAGATTCTTACATCGCTTTTCAACGAGATATGGAAACACCTTAGCGCGATTAGCAGCCGGGTCCTGTCCATTAAAGTTATTTATAATATTTTCAATTACAGCGGGTGGAGTTTCTGATAAATCTATTAATTTTTTATTCCTTAGATAATTGCGATATACAGTGTCACCTAAGGCATGGATGTCTTCCATTAATGCAGCTTTCTTCTTAGCAGAAAGTGGAGTCTGACGGCGGCCTTCTTGGAAAACATTATCGTCGGAAAGGACATTAGGCACGCCGTCAGAGCCGTCGCCAGATAAGATGAGATTCATCAATTGCAAGCGAGGGTTAGGTTCTACAATGTATTTTTTAGTCATTGAAGAATATTGTTTTACATGTTTCATAGTCTGTAACTGAGCAAAATCTTTGTCAGCAGACACAATCATAATAGGTTCATGTTGGCCAAACTCTTCAGTCTGGTAAGCAATATGAGCAATAGCATCATCGGCTTCACAACCATATTGATGTACTACTTTGTAGGGGAAGTTGTCACGAATTTCGTCACGTACCATATTAGTAATACGAAACAATTCATTCCAATCCATAGATGACTTTTCACGACCATCTTTACGTTTGAATTTGTATGGAGGAAATACATCTTTACGCCAGTTGCCACCGTTATCCGATACGACAACTAATTCGCCAAACTCATTGCCAAACTTTTTACGATACATACGCAAAGAATTCAGAATCATATGTCTGATTAGATTTTCATCTAGATCAAGTTTCTGAGTTATTATATTGCCTACCGCAATGCCATTGTAATCAACTAAAATCATTATATTTCCTTTTATTCATTTTATAGTATATTATACCATACTTTTACAGTAAAGTACACAACTATTTTCATATCAAACCATTTTTATTTCATCAGTGGGATCATATTGTAAGTATGATTCAGCAAGTTCGTGTAACATATCCCAAGATTCAGATTGAAAGAGATGAAGGTGAGGTCCCATGGATTTTACAGTACATCCGTGAGTTTTTGCAAAGTCTTTTATCATGTGTAAATTTATTGATATATTTAGTGTTATTTCGTACATATTGTTTTCCTTTTGTTCATTTTATAGTATTATTATACCATAGTTTTCATGTAAAGTAAACAATTATTTTACTATCTGCTCATTATTATTGGGTAGTGCTGAGAGGGACCCTCTCGTGACCCTCGTTGCAGTGGTGTGTATATCTATATGGTTACATTCACGCCAGGGACACTTATAGAATAAGCTCTACCTTTTCTCTATTATCGAGGTGTTCTTCCTCAATTTCTTCCTTAGATTGGCCAAAATATGGCACTGCGTTGCTGCTTTCAATCAAAGATTCACATAAAGAGACATCATCTACGTATAAATCACCTAAAATACGGCCAAATTTACCTTTTGAGTCATACTTTTCAGTCATTAATCTAACCTCATTCTTACCCAGAAATGCCTCAACAAACCTCTTAGCATTTTTACCATAAACCTTCTCTTGTTTATCTCTGGTTCTGGACTCAGGCGTATCTACACCAAAAAGACGTACTCTTTCTTCTTTAAGCCAGACGCCGAAACCTAAATCAATATCGATATCAACTGTGTCGCCATCAATGACTCTTCTTATCTTGCATCTATATTCATACATCTTTAACTCCATATTTGATGTGTTTGTACCATACTCTTTCATGAGCATAATATAGAAAGAACTTAATTATTAAATCAGCAACAAATATCATACCAACAGCTTTAGGTGGTAAACCAAATCCAAAAGCCATTAATGCTGTTACAACACTCGCTATTAAGCGCCATGTGACTGCTTTAGCCAAATGCCGTTTTACTGTTACTTTATTTTCTGATGTGTTTGGCATGTATTTTGCACCCTATAAATTCATTATAATATTCATCGGAAAGCAATACATCATGAGTGAATTGTTCTTTTGCCTCATAATAAGAGCATTCCCCTTTAGTCTTACAGAGTCTTAAGATTTCCCTTTTGTAATTGTCAGTACCTTTTTCCTCGATGAGGTTTTGAACTGTATTGGAGCTTCCGTAGTAGGTTCTCCAATCTGACTCAACACGAGTCTTGACGCGCCTTTTACGACTTTTCGTGATAGGGAGAGTTTTGGGTTTCCAGAAAAACTTCTTGCCAATGTACATCTTTCCAGTGTCTTGTTCTGTAATACGATAGACGAACCCCTGATAGTCTTCAGGGGTGTCGTCGTATTCTTTTTC
>TARA_B110000238_G_scaffold189713_1_pt1 | contig 13840 bp, 11 predicted proteins | sample TARA_B110000238 | Tara Oceans TARA_B110000238 (sample SAMEA4397569) | marine metagenome | biome: Polar Biome; feature: [SRF] surface water layer (ENVO:00010504); material: water (ENVO:00002006), including particulate matter (ENVO:01000060) such as... | depth 5 m | reverse complement strand
AACTAAAATTATCTTTTCCTACTTATTTAGCACTCTAGCCACCCTTTCTCTGATATGACTGGATTCGGAACTTCAAATAGAGGTCTCGAATCACATACAGCCAATAATCTCGAGTGCAGGGACAACCCACCATTCTTTCGAGGTTCACATATGACTCCTGTAGTAAGGCTGTACTGGTTAATCACTCTAATCTTTCTCCCACTTAGCGCGGCCTGGCTGCTCTCTAGCAGCGGAGGTTCTCTCACTCTCGATCATCTTGGCAATGCACCCCTTGCCCTGACTGTGTTTCTGTCCTGTCTAGCTTGGGCGCTGATTGGCGGCTATGAGCTATTGTTCTGCATCAACAACCTACGACGTAACTATCCTGTATTAGCAAACATCCGTTATGCGCTAGAACACATACGGCCGGAAATTCAGCAGTATTTCATCGCGAATAATGTTGAAGAAAAGCCTTTCTCGCGTGAACGCAGAAACTTAATCTACCGCCGCGCGAAAAGCACCACCGATACGCTCCCCTTCGGCACAGAGCAGGAAATTGCCGCCGAAGGCTACCGCAGCCTCGCTCATTCGATGGCGGTTACAGAAGTAGCCGAACAAAGTATGCGAGTCGATTTCGGCGGAATGGAATGTCAAAAGCCCTATAGCGCATCGCGACTCAATATATCCGCCATGAGTTTTGGCGCACTCAGCTCTACAGCCATAGCAGCGCTCAACAAAGGAGCAGCGTTGGGAAATTTTTCCCACAACACCGGTGAAGGTGGTATGAGCAAATATCATCTGGCACACGGTGGAGACATTATCTGGCAGATAGGCACAGCATATTTTGGTTGTCGCAATGAGGATGGTTCGTTCAACGATGAAGCATTCGCAAAGAGCGCCGGCAAAGAGGCTGTAAAGATGATCGAGATTAAGTTATCGCAAGGTGCGAAGCCGTCTCACGGTGGCGTTCTTCCAGGCACAAAGGTGACACAAGAGATTGCCGAGATAAGAATGGTCGAGGCTGGCAAGACCGTCAACTCACCCGCCAGTCACCCCGAGTTTGAGAGCCCCAAGGGGCTACTGCAGTTTGTGAAACGCCTCCGCAAGCTTAGCGGAGGCAAGCCGGTTGGCTTCAAACTCTGCTTAGGTAAGAAGGCGGAGTTCATGGCAATCGTGAAGGCGATGCTGGAGACAAAGGTCCTGCCTGATTTTATTACGATAGACGGAGCCGAAGGAGGCACCGGTGCCGCTCCCGTAGAATTTTCTAATCGCCTCGGCACACCCTGTATCGAGGCAACTTATTACATCAATCAAGTACTTATTGGCGCGGGGCTACGCGACCAGATTCGGCTGATCAGCGCGGGTCAGACCGCAACCGGCTTCGATATGCTCGAGAAAATTATCGTTGGCGCGGATACGGTAAACGCCGCACGATCTATGATGATGGCTCTGGGCTGTGTCCAAGCGAAGGCGTGCAATACCAACAACTGTCCCTCGGGGGTTGCGACGCAAAATTCATCCCGGGCCAAGGCTATCGATGTAGATGAGAAGTCTGTACGAGTTAAGAATTTCCATGAGGCAACCGTGCATGCATTCATGGAACTATGCGGAGCGATGGGATTCAATAATCCAAATAATCTCTCCCCTTCCGACCTCTATATCCGATTTGAGGGCAGAGCAAAACACTTCGATGAAATATACGAAGCCTTGACCGAGAAACAGCTGCATACTGACAATATCCCCAATAGCTATCGCGACGATTGGCACAAAGCATCCGCAGACCATTTCTAGCCAACGACTTAGACTGAGGGCTATACTGCTTAGCCTTTTGTCCAACTTAGAATACGTACGTCAGTTTACAAGTAAGCCAGGTCAAGGGGCATATTTATTTTAGCGTTGTTGAACTGCAAACTTGCTGCCAGGGCGGAATCGAACTGCCGCAACCCAACGACTGTAAACGGACCACCAAAATTTATAATCGGTTATGCCAAATCGTAAGCGATTAAAAAGGTCGGAAAGATTGGCAGGCCCACAGGGGGAAGGCCACCACAGATTGAGCTTTTCGAACGTTTTCGACGATAGCAGGACAATAGTTATTGCCTGAGGCAGGAGTGGATCCGATTGACGTAACTTTAATTCGAATCTTACTCTAAAGCTAAAAACAAACCGTCATTTGCGGATTGAGTATTGGACAGATTAACAACTTCGTCGATCTGACGTACCGATTGGCCGATATGATTCGAATAATCGAATAGATTGGCAAGTTCCTGCTTTGATAAGAAAATCTTGATTTCTTCATTTGAAGAAAGACATTTATCAAAAGCTATCTCACTATTTTTAGCATCCAATAAACATTTGTTTACTAAATCTTGCGCTAGGTTTTTGCCGGAATTTTCTTGTAAACGAGATACGATAATATCTGATAAAACTTGGCCATTTAAGAGGTTTAGGTTTTTCTTGATATTATCTTCGTTAATTTCCAAGCCATCGATTAGGTAGATCGTGTCTAGTAAGGCTTTACTCAACAAAATACTGTTCTCAGGAATGTGGTGCCAATCTAGCCGCCAACTGCGTGTGTCCCTTTCGTGTTCCACGATCATTGCCTGCAGCGCCAGAGGAGCATTATTTACAACAATGCGGCATATGGCAGTCACCTGAGCAGATAGCGGTTGCCTAATGCTGTTGTCACCTGCAGAAAGACTAGAAGTTGGTTCAGAAAATTCGTTAATTTCGGTGCGGGAAAGTTGGTAAATTTCATTTGTGATACGACTAATCGTTGCTGCCGCTTGGGAAAGAAATACAGTGAAATGTCCGTAATTGTCGCGGATGCCCGTCCATGCACAAGCGGGCATTTCGAGACCTAATTCTTCTAAAACACCTTCTACAACTTCGTAAGCACGCTCACCGAGGCCGCTCATTGTCCCGGTACTCCCGTGGATAAGGCCAACAAAGATATATTTTCTCATATCCTTCATGCGTTCAATATTTCTACGAACTTCCGCAGCCCAGCTGGCCGCTTTTAGACCAACTGTTATTGGTAAGGCATGCTGATTGTTTGACCGACCAATCATGGGTTGGCTATTATATTTTTTCGCCATTTCGATTAGTTTTTTTTCTAAGATGACCATATCTCGGAAAATTATTCTAAAAGCATCTTTAAGTTCAAGCGATGTTGCCGTGTCTTGGATATCTTGGGTGGCCGTTCCATAATGGATAAATTCACCAGCACCATTATCGCAGGCCTTTTCAAGCTGTTTTAGAAGCGGGACAAATGTATGCTGCGCCTGAACAAGGTGTTCTTTTAAGGCATCCACGTCGAGAAGCTCTAAGTGTGCTTTTTTGCAAATTTCATCTGCAGCATCCTGCGGTATGATTCCAAGTCTAGCTTGTACACGTGCGAGCGCTGCTTCCACATCAAGCCAGCGTTGATAACGGTGACGGTCTGCAAATACATCCCGCATCTCGTCGGTGCTCCAAACATCCTTATAAAATGGATTGGTAAGTATGTGAGCCATTAATATTCCTTAAATATTCAATATCTGAATTATGCTTGAAGAAAATGGTGATCATTGACGCTGGCTTCTTTTGAAATCCTCACAACATCATCTGATTGTTCCACACATTTTCCAATATGCTTGCCGTAGACCATAACCTCATCAAAATCAGCTTCAGTTGCGACGTTTAGAATTTCTGGGTGAGCAAGCAACACATTTTTAATCGGTGTTTGAGTGTCATGAGCTTCCTTACATGCAAAAAGAATTATGTCATGTGCCGTTTGCTTGCCTATTTTTGGAGCGAGATGAAACATAAGAGCTTCTGAAAAGAGCATGCCGTCCAAAGCATCTAGATTTCGGGTAATGTTTTTTTCAAAAATATCAATGCCGTCCAATGTTTGCATCGTCGCGGCAAGGGCACGAGCCATAATTACACATGTTTCCGGCAAATTATGTAAATCAAGGTTTAGCGCTCGGGCATCTCTTTCGTGCTCGCCAGTCATCGATTGTAATCCAAGAGCCGTGTTTTGTTGCACGATACGGCACTGTGCTACTGCAAATGCACAAACTTCCGCATTTCTTTTATGAGGCATTGCGCTAGAGCCTACATAAGTCTTACTTAGCGGTTCGTGAAGTTCACTTAATTCAGAGCCGCTTAACTCATAGATTTCGTTGACAATACGCCCGACTGACCCTGCTATCATGCCAACGATTACTTGAAACTCTCCGATGTTATCCCGTGCTGAGCCAAGTCCAGCAGGCGCAACATTAAGCCCAAGCTGGCCCATCAGCGCTTCATATAATTCATACGCCTTTGCGCCACCCTCAAGCATCGTGCCGGAAACACCGTGTAGGGCTCCACAAAAGATGCGTTTATGCATATCCTTCATACGTTCAATTTCACGGCGAATCTCTGCAGTCCAACCCGCAAATTTAAAGCCTATGGTAATAGGTGGCCCGTGTTGTTTGTGAGTACGGCCTGCCATCGGCTGTGACTTATATTCTTCAATCATTGGAATAAGAATGCTTTCGATTTTTAGTAAATCTCTTAAGATAATCATGTACGCGTCTTTTATCTCAAGAACTGTGGCTGTGTCTTGGATATCTTGTGCACACACTCCTGAGCTAACATGATCGGCAGCACTGTTGCCGCAAGCTGTTTTTACGGCATCTAATAGCGATGAAAGAAGTTGATCTGAGCCGCAGAAATTATGTGAATTTGGTAAAAATTCAAGTTGATTCAATTCGCAGCACTTGGCGATTTCATCGGCATCTTCCTGCGGGATAAGGCCCATTCTTGCTTGCGTAGATGTCAATGCAGCTTGTATGTCCAGCCATCGTTGAAGTCGTTTTTGGGGGTCAAATACGTCACGCATTTCCTGTGTTGCGTAGACGTGTTTGTAGAATTCACTATCAATAACGTGCGTCATCAATCTTTCCTTTATAGATCAAGGGATGGTTAGAATGGCCATTCGGTTGTGGTTTCGATTGAGCTAACCCAGTTAATGTATTTTTCTTGGTCGGGTTTCGATAAAAAACCATTGGTTAATTCGCGAAATTTGTTTTCAACTTCATCTTGGCGCATGGGTGTCTCTGGGTCCCCACGGCGATAATAATTTTCTGCTTTATATTCATTATCTGAAGTCGTGAGGGTGATCTTGCATGGTCTACAACGCGGGAAATCCTTATTGATGCCTTCGTCGAATAGCACATTTATTTTCTTCATTAATGTGACAATATCCAGATCGGTTAAAGATTTTTCATCGATGTTGGTAAAGCTGATTGAACCTTTCACCAACAGAAGGGCAAGACAGAATTTGACACTAAACTTGGCCTGCGCAATGGTTTTTGGTTCTTCGATATTTGCGATATCGATGGTCTTTTGGTAAACAAAAACATTAATGTTTTTGACATCGCTGTGGTCGATTTCATGCTCATCTTGAATTTTACGCAAAGCATCTATCATTGAATGAGTTTGTCCACAGGTCGGGTATGCTTTGAAATTTGCCTCATCAACTTTATAGTTTTTACCCAAGTCTTTAATCAAATAAGACAAATCACTATTTGTGCTATAGGCATAGGCGACGCCTCTTTTGCCTTCAAAAATATTTGCAGGGCCAGGAATGTTTGCTTTTGCGGTGAACGCGGAGATTATGCCATTCTGAGCACTTTTGGCCGGATGCAAAACTTTCGCAGTCAGGCAGTCGTCATCCAAAAATTGCCAAAGGCCTGCCATTTGTGTGCCGGCATGGGCAAGAGTCCATACTGTTTGCTCTTCGCTTAGTTTTAGAATTTTTGCAGCCGCGGCAGCGGCACCAAATGTGCCCGCTGTTGCCGTTGTATGCCAGGTATTATAATGACTTTGGCTAAGGCATTCGCCGACCCGTATCGCCAACTCATATCCGGCAATGCTAGCTTCAATTATGTCTTTACCATCAATGTCAGCTTCTGATCTTAAGGCAAGAATAACAGGAAAAACAATCGTTCCTATATGCATGATAGATGCTCGGTGACCGTCATCGGTCTCCGCAATATGACCAAGCGCTGCATTCGCAAATGCTGCATAAGACGCGGTTGTGTTAACTTTGCTGCCTAAGATTTTTGAATTGCCGTCACCACCCAGCTCTTTTGCTAAACTTATATAGCTAATGGCAGTAGCTGAGTCAGAAGCATGAAAGACTCCGCCCATGTAATCCAGTAGGCATTGTTTAGTTTTTTGTATAGTGCTGCTTGATAGCTGTTCGTATTTTAACTCACAAACGTGATGAGCGAGTATTTCTGCATAACTTGGGTTCATTTTTATAATCGCTGTTCTTGAGTTTTGCTTAGGAGAAATTTTACAATTGGAAACAACACAAAGCATGCAGATGCTATAAGCAAACCCAATGAAATGGGTTTTTCAATAAATATCATATATGACCCATCTGAGATCGCGAGTGCCTGAGAAAACCCTCTCTCCAACATTGCGCCAAGTATGATCGCCAATACAAACGGCGCATGAGGCAAACCAACTTTATCAAACCCAAAGCCAAGAACACCAAACGCTAATGTTACCCATATATTGAATAGGCTGTTATCAATAGCATAGGCACCTGTACAGCAAAGTAAAATTACAATGCTCGCGAGAAAAGCTTGAGGTATCTTAAATACAGTTCTTGATAAAAATTTTCCATATAATAACCCTAGCGGGCCCATAATTAAGTTGGCAACAAAAAAGCCAACGATGATCAAATATGCAATGTCAGGTGACTTGTCAAAAAGCGCTGGCCCAGGTCTTAGCCCTTGGATCATCAGCGCGCCCAGAAATAGTGCTGACGTCGCATTGCCTGGAACTCCTAGTGATAAAAGAGGAACCATAGAACTTGCAACCACGGCATTATTTGCCGCCTCAGGGGCAGCAATTCCCTCTGGAACACCGGTGCCAAATTCCTTGCCTTTGTTGCTTCTTACGGCCTGACCATAGGAAAGATAAATTGCCATAAGCATGCCAGCACCGGGGATGATCCCCATAATATTTCCAATTGCTGTTGATGTGCACCATGTCGGAAGCAGCCTTTTAACCATTTTCCAATCGGGCAATATACGTCCGACTTCTGGCACAGTGGCATCTTGCACACCTTCACTCCGCTGCCTTACTATTTTCTCGACCATGTGGAAAACGCTAGCAACACCAAATAATCCAATAAGCATTGGTACGAAGGGAACGCCTTCATAGAGCCAAACGCTGCCAAAATCATAACGTGGAAAACCGGTTTGCGGACTTAAACCGATGGTCGAGACAAAAAGACCTAATGCACAAACAATAAGACTTTTAATAATATTTTTTCCACTTAATCCTGCCACGGTACTAAAGCCAAGGATAGCCAAAGCACAATACTCCGCTGGCCCAAACTTAAGTGCATAAATGGCAAGTGCGGGTGCGAAGAACATCAACACAAGAGAGCTGGCAAGGCCGCCAAAAACGGAGCTTATAGTAGATATTCCAAGTGCTTTTCCGGCTTGCCCGCGTTTGGTCATGGGGTATCCATCAAGCAATGTAACGACAGAAGAAGCTGTTCCGGGGATTTTCAGCAGGATTGCCGGTATTGAACCACCGTAACAGGCGGAACAATAAACCCCTACCAGCAGCATCAAGGCAGTTGCGGGTTCAAGCGTGAATGAAATCGGGATAAGTACCGCTAATGTTACTGTGTCGTTAATGCCTGGAATTGATCCAACGGCCAGACCTATCAAAACGCCGGCAAAAAGAAAAATAAACACGGAGGGCGACATTATCTGACTAAAGGCTAAAACTAGATGTTCGATACTGTATTCCCCCTTATTCAGCAAAGCCTGGCAGCGGAATATTTAGAATAAATAGGAACACGACCCAGCACAATACAACGGCAGCCAAAGGTGTCATGGCAAGATATTTGATAGACCTGTACCCGAACAAAATTGATAAAGACAAAACCAATATAAATGATGTGATGACATAGCCTAAGAAGGGCAATAATATAATATATCCAGCGATCCCGGCAGTGGTAATTGCGATATGAATAAGAGCACTCTTATTAATTTCTAACTTTTTATCATCATCCCTATTTGTGAGCGATTGAATCAACAGCAGCGCTGATAAACCAATTAATATGGTGCTGATCCAAACTGGAAACTCGCCCGGTGTCTGAGGGAAGCTTTTCGCCTCTATAAAAATCAACAGGCCTGCAACCAATAAAACGATGGATAGATAAGTATCTAATCTTACTGCTTTCAACACCACGTCCTCTTATAAAAATCAGATTTGGTCAATAATTACTTTGTTATTGCGCCTTAAGGCTTGGTAATATTTGCTCTAAATTTTCGACAACTGAAACTACATATTTCCTAAAGTCTTCGGGTGATCTATAGCTAATTGGATAGCCCGCTATTGCCATTTTTTCTGCATTCTCAGGGTCCTGAATGATAGCTCTAAATGCCTCGGCAAGTTTCTGTTGAATGCCTGCAGGAGTTGATGCAGGTACAGCAAGGCCTCTAAATGCACCCCATTCGATATCAATATCTTGCTCAATAAATGTTGGCATATCTGGAAATGAAGCATCTCGCTCTTCTGTCATAATGCCTAAGCTTTTTAACGAGCCATTTTTGATATATTCACTGGCTTCTGAGACACCCATCATGGTCGCATCTACGTGATCGCCCAAGATTTGCTGAATTTGTTCTGCTGCACCCTTGTTGTGCAAATATGTAAAATCGACCCCCGTTTTGCTGGAAAGAACCAAACTTGCTATATGGTGCGATGTGGAATGGCCGGAGGTGGAAATTGTTATTTTTTCGATTTTTCCCGCCTCTAGAAAATCTTCGATAGAATTATGAGGCGACCCTGCGGTTACAATCAATACTTCTGGATCATAGCCGTACATAGCAATTAGTCCGAAAGATTGGTGATTATACGACGCATTTTTAGTAAAAGGATTTGATGTAACTGAGGAAGAAAATGCAAGAAGATTATATCCATCTGCATCGGCCTGTGCTCCAGCGGTTTGGCCTATCACCCCACCGCCACCTGACATGTTGCGTACAACTATTTTATTATCATTCAAATAATTTGGCGCCACCGCGGCAAGCATTCGTACTGTCGTGTCAACGCCTCCACCGGGTGAATAAGGAACAATAATTTCCAATTCTTTTGCGGGGAAATTTTCAATATTACTGCTTGACACACCGGCATCCTGCTCGCCACAAGAGCCTAGCATTATCCCCACAGTTAAAATGACTGCTTTTCTAATCAGCTTCATATTATCCTCCCTTTACCTATTTTTCGCGGTCTATTTATCTGATCTGATTTCTTTTAAGTAGTTATAGACAGTATGACGCGACATATCGAGGATGCGGGCAACCTGTAATACCACTCCCCTAAATTCGAAAACTTTACGCAACTCGAGCATTTCCACAACTTTCACTTTTTCTTTTTTGTTCAGCTGAGTTGGTTCTTTTCCTTTACCGACGGTTGCGATTATTTCCAAGACTACAGAGTCCATTGTCTCGTGAAAGTTATTGGCTAGATTTTCTTCCGATGGGGCAGAGAAATCCATACCTAGACCAACAATTTCTTCAAGTGTTTCTTTTGCAACAATCAAGTTTGTGAGATCAAAAGTTAAACTCATACAGGCAACGATTTTTCCATCTCCATTTCTGTAGAAGAGTGTGGTATTTCTCGTTACTCGACCATCTTTTGTTGCGCTACGGTAATTGAATAAATTTTCGGAGCTGTCACTTATCGTATTATTTCTTTGCACCAACCGTTTATATATCAGGTCAGTAATAGGTGCACCTAGTTTCCTGCCGCTTACATTTCCTGCGATATGTACAAGAGAATGCCGTAAATCTGTTAGGTCATGAACGGTTACTTCACAACTTTCCCCCAATGATCGCTGAAGGCCATCAGCGGTTGCAATTAACGTATCTATTATCTCCGTTCTTTTCATGTCTATTGCTTCTTTGAATATCTCATGAAGGTATCTCCGACGTGCTTAGCAAGTCAATAGATTTATACAATAATTTGAAGTTTGGAAAAACAGTGTCGAAAAAATAAATACGCAAGGTTGCAAGCTGCTATATTTATTAGGTATTTAGAGTTATCGAGATTATACAAAATGTTGAAGTAGGATATGATTTTGCTTACTATTCAGAGTTACGCTAACATCACGCATAGTAAATTTGGCTGTAAATTCGCTGTAAATTTAGCTATTCCATCACATTTGACCATTAGTACTGACACCGTTTAGAGAAATGTTAATGAAACGCGATATCAAGCCAGTGCACTATGGGAGATCTCCACAACCAGGGCCTGTCAATCCTCATGCAGTAAGAGCATCGGCTCTTTGGATTGTGCTAATGATCATGAGCTGCCGAACCAAATCCTAAAAAGTAATTATTGAGGAATTTATTCAATGTCACTCTCAAAAAACCGCCGAACACTATCTGAAAACTTACTTGCAGAAACACGGAAACTTCTGGCTCCGGGTAAACTTGAAAGAACGACGTTGAAACAGATCGAAACCGCGGTCACCAAACTTTCTGATCAAGTTGAGCTTTGGGGAGAGGAAGATTTTCCTGCTCCACCTCCTACTGAGCAACAGAACAGATATCTCATTGCTCAGGATGATGAGTCAGGTCTATCTCTTTATTTGAACGTTATACGGCCCGGGAAAAAAATTCCCCCACACAATCACACCACATGGGCCTGTATAGGCGCCGTTGAAGGGACCGAAATCAATACTTTATATGACCGCGTTGATGACCGCAGTATTCAGGGTCAAGCAAAGCTAGTGGAAAAAACTGTGGTTGAACTTGAACCTGGTACTGCTCTAGCGATGATGGCAGATGATATTCACAGCGTTGAAATTCGGGGCACTAAAGTAATCAGGCATCTACATTTTTACGGCAAACCGTTAGAAAGCCTAACCGGCCGCATCATGTATGATCTTGAAAAGGGAACGTGCCGAATTATGGATATTGGCGTCAAGACCAAGTAGAGAAAATCTAGCTAGGGAAAAATTAGAATGACTGAAGTATCCGTACAAGAACTCAAGCCGCTACTCACTGACGGTGCTGAAATTGCGTTTCTAGACATCAGAGAACATGGGCAATATGGTGAAGGGCATCCTTTCTTTTCAGTCAATTTACCGTTCAGCAAAATAGAGGCCTTAGCAGAAAAACTGATGCCAAATCTCTCAGTGCGCTGTGTGCTGATGGATGATGATGACCAAATATCCATTCGCGCTAAAACTGTTTTGGAAGACCTTGGCTACAACAGTGTCTCCATTCTTACGGGCGGCGCGCCTGCCTGGGCTAAAGCTGGACATTCTCTTTTCAAAGGGGTGAATGTTCCCTCAAAAGCTTTTGGTGAACTTGTAGAACATGCCTTCACTACCAAATCGGTTTCAGCAGAAGAACTGTGGGAAATGCAAAAGAACGAGAAGGATTTGCTGGTATTGGACGGACGCTCTGAATCTGAGTTCAAGAAAATGTCAATCCCACAGGCACGTTCCTGCCCTAACGCTGAGCTTGGCTATCGCTTACAGACAATAAACGACGACCCATCAACTACAATAGTCGTGAATTGTGCCGGTCGAACTCGTTCAATCATCGGAGCCCAGACACTAGCGCTTCTGGATACTCCCAACTCAGTCTATGCGCTAAGAAATGGAACTCAGGGCTGGAGTCTTGCTGGATTTGAATTAAACCATGGAGCAAATGTTGTGGCTTTGCCCCAGCCAAATGCTAAAGAACTGGAAGCTGGGCGGGTAAAAGCCGCAGAGATGCGGGATAAATATGGACTGCAAACCCTATCAAACGAGAATGCTCAATCCTGGCTCATTGACCCCACTGCTACCACCTATTTATTCGATGTGCGCAGCCGGGAAGAGTATGAGCAGGGGCATGTTCCTAATGCGCGGTCTGCCCCTGGCGGGCAACTCGTTCAAGCAACTGATGAACAATTGGCTGTGCGCAATGCCCGTATTGTGCTCAGCTGCGATAACGGATTACGGTCAGCAACAACAGCAATTTGGTTGTCGGGTATGGGACATCAAGTTTGGCTCTTAGACTCCAATACAGCAAAAACGCAAACAAAAAATATAATACCTGCCCCCTTCAATAGTAGCCAGACCATCGAACCACAAGACCTGAAGCGGTTAATTGATGCTGGCGCTCAGGTATTGGATGCGTCCAGAGGTTTAGATTTCAGGGCCGGCCATATAAAAAATGCCAAGTGGATAACTCGGGCTCGTATTGACTTCGACACTATAGAGGATATTGAAAGCTGGGTACTCACTGGACGTTGCAGCACGTTAATGGCAGGCATCCTTAAGGACATCGAAGCAGCGACAGGGAAGTCTCCTCAGGGTATCGTAGTGGGCACTCCTGAAATCTGGCGATCTGTTGGATTAGCAGTGGTCGAGACACCGAATGAACCAACGACGCAAGAGTGCATTGACTATCTGTTTTTTGTCCATGATCGTCATGATGGTAATCTGAATGCCGCTCGGCGCTATCTCGAATGGGAGTTAGGGTTGCTAGAACAATTAGATGATCAAGAGCGTAGTGTTCTAAAACCAATCGAAGTTCTACGTGAAGGGAATCTGCAGCATGCACCGTGATACTAAATTAATGCACTACGGCCGACCCTCATGTTCCCCTAGGCCAGCAAATCCACCTGTAGTACGGGCCTCTACAATTCTCCATGACACCGTTGCTTCTTACCGCAAAACAATCGAGGAGCGAGAAAATGATGACAGCATTCTCTCCTATGGGCGCAGAGGAACGACGACCGCTCATGAACTCTCAAACGCGATCATGGATCTGGAAGGTGGAGACGCCTGCTTTCTTTTCCCCACAGGTATAGCTGCAATTGTTGGGGCGCTTTCGGCTTATGTAAAATCTGGCGATCATTTACTTATTGTCGACACGATTTTTCCTGCGACTCGCAACTATTGCGAGAAACACCTGCGGAAAAACGGTGTTAGTATCGACTATATTCCATGGCAAACAACTGATGTCACCGCGTGGTTGAAAACAAACACCAAAGCGCTGCTCGTTGAATCTCCAGCATCCCAAACTTTCGAAATAATGGATCTTCCTAAACTGTGCGAGAACGCACACAAGCAAGACATAATTGTTATCGCAGATAACACCTACGGCTCAAGTTGGCTCTATCAACCGTTGAAGCTTGGCTGTGACGTTTCTGTTATTGCTGGAACTAAATACCTTAGCGGCCATGCAGATGTAATGATGGGAGCTGTAGTCGCGAAAGGTCGTGCCTGTGCAGCAATACGATCTCTCGCCCATATTACTGGACAAACCCTTGGACCAGATGATGCCTATGCTTGCCTACGAGGCATACGTACTCTTAGCCTGCGCATGGAACGTCATGGCGAAAATAGTATTGCCCTTGCTAACTGGTTCGGTGAGCGCCCTGAGGTGACTCAAATATTGCATCCCGCACTGCCCGATCATCCTGGCCATGAAATTTGGCAACGGGATTCCAGTGGCTGCAATGGATTGTTGACCGTGGTGTTTAACGAGGGCTTCGAAATTGAACCGTTTCTTGATCGATTGAAACTATTTAGCATAGGCGCATCGTGGGGTGGTTTTGAAAGTTTAGCCCTAATCATTACACCTCAAAATGATCGACAATTTAGCGAATTTCAACCATCAAACCCAATGGTAAGATTTCACGCCGGTTTGGAAAACTTAGATGACCTTATCAATGATCTTGATCAAGCATTTTTAGGCTCTTTATAGTTTCACCGTAATAACGAATAAGCGACAGACCGAGCCGAGTATAAGTAGAATAAAGACTATCTCCAATCAAGTCCATGTCCCCC
>TARA_B110000238_G_scaffold80047_1_pt1 | contig 13932 bp, 9 predicted proteins | sample TARA_B110000238 | Tara Oceans TARA_B110000238 (sample SAMEA4397569) | marine metagenome | biome: Polar Biome; feature: [SRF] surface water layer (ENVO:00010504); material: water (ENVO:00002006), including particulate matter (ENVO:01000060) such as... | depth 5 m | reverse complement strand
GAGCCAGGATCAAACTCTTCGTTGTAAAAAAAGTTTATAAATTGACTCTTATTTGATGTATTCTAATTCTATCTTCAATATTTTTAAGAACTTCTATATTAAAATGGGTCTTAAACCATCTTGTTTTTTCCTTTTAAAATCTAACATATTTATTTCTAAAAGGGCTGCAAATATACATTGTTTTTAAAAACAAACAATCCTTTTGGAAAAAATTATATTCTAGTTATTATTTAAAAGATCTTTTGCTCGAAAGCGGCTGCAAATATATATTCTTTTTACATATACACTATAAGATTTTAACTATTTTTTTTAGTAAAATTTTAATTAAAAATAAAGACCTAATAATCAAGCTGTTAAATTACATTTTTTCTATTAAAAAAGATAAATATTTTATATAATTGTTATCTATCTTAATAAAGATATGTTTTTATATAATATACAAAAACAATATATTTGCATCATAAACGAAATTGATAATTAAAATTACAATATGAAAGCAAAAGTTAGTATAATAATGGGAAGCACTTCAGATATGCCTGTGATGCAAAAAGCTGCACATTTTTTAGATGAAATGAGAATACCTTTTGAAATAAATGCCTTATCAGCACACAGAACCCCAGAAATGGTTGAAGAATTTGCTTCTAACGCACACAGCAACGGTATTCAAGTGATAATTGCCGGAGCAGGAGGCGCTGCACATCTTCCTGGAGTTATAGCTGCCTTTACTCATATTCCTATTATTGGTGTTCCATGTAGATCTTCTATTTCAATAGATGGTTGGGATTCTATTTTGTCGATTCTTCAAATGCCCCCAGGAGTTCCAGTTGCCACAGTTGGATTAGATGGCGCCTTAAATGCAGGTATCTTAGCCTCACAAATACTTTCAGTTGCAGATTCAGAACTTAGTAAAAGAGTTCTTAGCTATAAACAAGGACTTAAACAAAAAATCATAAAAGCTAATGATAGTCTAAGTGAGTATAATTTTAAGTTTAGAACTAATTAATAATATTTAACTAAGTTATTTATTTGCTCCAATCAATTCTAGATCACTATAAAAATTTGAATAGGATTTATTAACAGCTTCCGCATTTTCAATTGTAATTTTTTCATTTGTTACGCTAGCCATTACAGATAAAGCCATAGCGATACGGTGATCTTTATGAGAGTTGACATTTGCACCAATTAATTTTTTAGTTCCATGTACAATCATAATATCATCTAATATAAGAATCTTAACACCTAGCTTTTTAAATTCTGACTGTAATACAACTGCTCTATTACTCTCTTTATTTTCAAGTCTACCAACACCACTAATAAAAGAGTTCCCTTTGCAACATGCAGCAAGCGCAACTATAGGTGGGAAAAGGTCTGGACAATCAGTAGCATCGTAATTAAAAGCTTGAAGCTTATTTTTTTTCACTAAAACTGATGTACTCTTTTGAACAATATGAGCACCACATAATTCTAAAACATCTAAAATTTTAATATCTGCTTGCAATGAAGCTAAGTTAAGACCTTTTACTACAACTGATCCTGAAATTGCTGCTCCAACTAAATGAAATGCTGCCCCACTCCAGTCTCCTTCAACAGAATATTCATGACATTCATATTGCTGATTACCTTTTATCACAAACTCTTCAAAAGAATTATTTGTTATAAAGACACCAAAATCCTTTAGCACTTGAATTGTCATTAATACATATGGTTTACTTACTAGCCCTTTAACTTTAATAATACTATCGCCTTTTAGAAAGGGAAGTGTTAAAAGCAGACCTGATAATAGTTGCGAACCTTTAGTTCCGTCAATTGTTATGATACCAGATTTTAATTTTCCAACAAGAGAAATTGGAAGTTTATTATTATTTGATTTACAAATTACACCCAACTGTTCCAATTCTGAAAAAAACATATCTCTTTCATTTAATGTACCATATCCAACAATATTAGAGCTATTAAACATGGAGGTTAAAAGAACTCCAAATATTCTTGTACTTAAACCAGATTCACCAGAATTTATATTTATTGAAGTTTTTTTTATGTTTAAAGAAGAATTAACAATAACATAATTTTCTTGCTCAATAATCTCAACACCTATCTTTTTGCAAATATTGATTGCAGTTTTAACATCATCATTTTTTGGATCTCCAAAAACTTTACAAGAAGAATTTGATAAAGATGCGATTGCTAAAACTCTTTGAAAATAGCTTTTAGAGCTATTAGCATAAATTTGACCATTATATTTAAAAGGGTGTATAAACTTATCCATCTATTAAATCTATAACTTTTAAAGATTTAATAAAAGCCTCTCCAATATTACTCAAGATTATAAAATCAATGTTACTTTTAATTGCTTTTTTGTCATTATAAATTAACTCCAATATCTGCTTCTTATTTATTGATGAAATATCAGAAGGTAAATTAAAAGAATTTAAAACATTAAGTATTCTAGTATTTTGATTCGTATCTAAATACCCCATTTTAGTAGCAATCTGATTTGCAAATACCATTCCCAAGCTAATTGACTTTCCATGAGAAAAACCATAAATAGACTCGATAGCATGACCAAAAGTATGGCCAAAATTTAATAATTTACGTTTATTTTCTTCTTTTTTATCAATAAGAACAATATCTAATTTAATTAAAATAGAGGAATATATAAAATCATCAATATTTTTTAAAAGATTTTTTTGTGAAATATTTTCTAACTTGTCAAAGAGATCTTCAGATGCAATACAAGCATGCTTAATTATTTCAGCAAAACCATTAACCAACTCTTCATTGCTAAGTGTTTTTAAAAAACTATAATCAATAAGTATAAAGTCGGGATTATTAAAAACTCCAACAATATTTTTCACACTATTTAAATTAACCCCATTTTTGCCACCAATAGAAGCATCGCACATTGCCAACAAAGTTGTTGGTATAAAACCAAAGCTAATACCTCTCATAAAAACAGAAGCAACAAATCCTGTAATATCAGTAGTAACACCACCACCTATACCGATTAAATAAGATTTTCTGTTAGCTCCTAAGTTCAATAAATTAGAAATAATTTGAGAAATAAAATTTAGACTTTTAGAGTTTTCACCAGAAGGGATAATTATTAAATTTTTAATTGAGGCAAATTTAGAATGATGAAGTCTTAGAACGTTTTCATCAATTAAATAATAGGTGTTTTGTTCACTAAAATATTCTAATAATGAAGATAAATTAGTAAAATATGCGTCAAGATAAATTTTGGTGTGATCGTAATTTAACAATTTCATAAAAATTTCTTAAAATATAATAAGACAAAATTAAGTATTTCTATCAGTTATAAAACTATCTTTGTATCATGAAAAACGAAAACTTCTATATGTTAGCTAAAACAATGTATGGACTAGAAGAAATACTCGCTCAAGAATTAAGAGAATTAGGCGCTCAAAGCGTAAAAATAAGCAACAGAGCTGTTAGTTTCAAAGGCGATACAGGTTTTTTATATAAAGCAAATCTAAATCTAAGGACCTGTTTAAGGGTGCTAAAACCAATTGCTACATTTCAAGCACATGATGAAAAAGAATTATATGATAATATCTTAAAAATTGACTGGACTGAATATTTAGATGTTGATATGACTTTTTCTACTCATGCTACAACTCATTCTGAGGTCTTTACTCATAGTCAGTATGCTTCATTAGTTGTTAAAGATGGAATAGCAGATTTCTTTAGAAAAAAATATGATAAAAGACCTAATGTAAGCCCAAAAGATCCTGATGTAACAATTAACCTGCATATTGCAAAACATACTTGTACAGTTTCTCTTGACAGTTCTGGCGAATCTCTGCATAAAAGAGGATATAAGTCTAATACAATTATTGCTCCAATGAATGAAGTTTTGGCTGCAGGATTAATTTTACTAAGCGGATGGAATCAAAAATCTAATTTCCATGATCCAATGTGCGGTTCAGGAACAATTATAATTGAAGCAGCATTAATAGCAAATAATATTCCTGTTAATATTTTTAGAGAAAAATTTGGGTTTGAATCATGGAAAGATTTCGACTCTGACTTATTTGATATAATAAGAGATGCATCACTGAATAAAGAAAAAGAATTTACAGGAAAAATAACAGGAGGTGATAATTTTCAAAAAGCTGTAAGAATCAGTAGAGAAAATATTGAAAATGCTCTTATGTTTGACAATATAAAAGTTAAAAACGAGGATTTTTTCGATACTGAGATTGAACCTAACACATTTGTTATGTTTAATCCACCTTATGGAGAAAGAATAGAATTAGGCATGAATGAATTTTATGAGAAAGTTGGAAGTTCTTTAAAACAAAATTATGAAGAGAGTATTGTTTGGCTCATTTCTTCTGATATTGAAAATCTTAAAATGATTGGTCTTAAACCAAGTGAAAAAATAAAGGTAATGAATGGTAACTTAGAGTGTAGCTTTAGAAAATTTGAAGTATATCATGGAAGTAAAAAATTAAGCAAAAACTAAATAAAGTCTTATTTATTATTACTCATTCCTCGAGCCTTTTCAATAGAAATTAAGTTTGTTCCATCTCTAGCTGTAATAAAAGCAGTCGCAAAACCAAAAGATTTAATTATTTCCATCTCAGTTAAAGCATCATTATAATTCATAAAATCTGAAGAATAATATTTATAAAAATTACCTGAAGATTCTTTACTAATATTAGATATTTTACTCATTTTTTCTAAATCGTCTGCGGAAAGTGTTTCAGAAAAAACTCCTATTTGGATTCGAAATGAAACATTATTTACAGCTGATTTATCTTGTTGTTTTTTATCAATTCGTGATTTACGTTTAGCTGTAATTTTTTCTCTATTAGCTTTAGATGTACTTCCTTTAATAGCAGTACTTAAAGCAACTCTTTCGCCATTTTCATATGTAACAATGAATGCATCATTAAACCCTCTAGCTTTCATTTCTTTAGAATATAAAACAGCATTTTTATAATCATTAAAAGAGCCTGTCATATATCTAACCAAACCATCATTACCTTTAAATGAAATAACATTTTTAACTCCAGAAAACACTTCGCTATTTAAAACAACCTTATATGCGCCAATTTGAACTCTGTACACAGTACCTGTGGACTGATCAGAAACTACTTCTTCATCAGATTTTAACTCAATAGAGTCATTTAGTTGCTCATTAAGAACTTCTTCAGAAGATAAATCTTCAGTATTATTAATTTGAGGACGATAAATAGTTAAAATACCATTTTCCATCTGAAGAATGTCTAAATTTTTAAAACCTTCTTGTTCTAAATTAAATTCTCTATTAAGAGCTTCATCTACATTAAGATAATTCCCAACAGCATAGATAACGTTTCCATCATCCTGAGAAATACTCTCAAGATCATCAATACTTAAAAGCTTATTAATAACTCTTGCAGGAACTCCTTCTGCAAATTGGGACAAGAAGACCTTATATTTAACTCCAATAAAATCATCATTATTAGTTGATTGATACAATTTATTAAAGGCATTAGCTTTAGCAATTAAATATGCATTTAAACTTTTGAAATCATCTCGAGAAATCTCATTTTCATTATAGAAATCAGAATATTCTCTAGACGCAGGATCAACTTCTGAATAAATACTAAAATATTTATCATCTGATAATTTGACTCCATTTTCATCTACTATAGAGCCTATATCAGAATTTTTTTCTTTGTCAAGATAATTAGCAATACCATCAGCATCATCGTCAAGAGGACAACCATTTTGGTCAACTTTTACTCCAGCAGGAGTTTTAGGGCAGAAATCATCAATATCGGCAACTAGATCACCATCACCATCAGCAATATCAAGCTTTTCATAATCAACATCAGAATAATATTTTTGATTATAATTATTTACATTTTTATCTTTTGTAAACAGGTCATAATGAATTGCAAAGTTTAAAACAATATAATTATCACTTTGCATTAAGACAGAGTGATCTATATCAGCAGTGTTTAAAACATATTTTAATGAAGCATCAAATCTCATTTTCTCAGTAACATCTAACATCAGTCCAAAACCAACTGGAAGACCAATTGAAGTTTCTTTATCTAAATAACTAGGGTCTATTGAATTATTAAGAGTTTTAAATGATGTAGACATTATTCCTATGCTAGCAAAAGGATGAATTCTTGAATTTTTAAAAATATTATCAAAGTCAACATCTAATTGAGCTCCAAAAGATCTTAGAAATGTAGACCTAAATATTATTACTTCTCCGTCCTCACCTTTATATTCTTCAACTAAATCTAAAGGACCAGTAATAAGAAATGATAAATCTACATTATCACTTATACTAAACCTCATACCTGCATTATAAGCAATATTTCCAGACAAATAATTTGATTCATCTTCAACAATATCACCTTGAAAACTATAGAAACCTGTTCCAAGAGTAAACATAGATTTTATGGGGTTTTTAACCTCAGTATTTTCTTGAGAGAAAGTATTTGTTGACGCTATACATAAAACTAGAATAATAATTTTCTGAAAAAATTGAATCATCTTTTAGTTATTTTTAGATTGCCGTAAAAATAGGAAAAAATTAAGAAAGGTGTAATTAGAAGTACTATCAGAATAATAATCATATCATTATTAGATAGTTAATAACTCTTTTTTTAAAAAACTAGAAGTATAACCCTTAGAAGATTTAATAATTTGCTCAGGAGTTCCTTGACAAACAATTTCACCTCCACCATCACCTCCTTCAGGTCCTAAATCAATAATATGATCTGCAACTTTAATAACATCCATATTATGCTCAATTATTAATACTGAATTGCCTTTATCAACGATAGAATATATAACATTCAAGAACACTTTTACATCGTCAAAATGAAGACCAGTTGTTGGCTCATCTAAAATATAAAAAGTGTTACCAGTACTTCTTTTCGATAATTCGGCCGCTAATTTAATTCTTTGTGCCTCTCCTCCACTAAGTGTAGTTGCAGATTGACCCAGTGTTATATAACCAAGACCAACATCTTTAATAGTTGAAATCTTTCTATTAATTGAAGGAATATGCTCAAAAAAATCAACTGCCTGATTAATAGTTAGATCAAGTATATCAGAGATTGATTTACCCTTATATTTAACCTCAAGAGTTTCATTATTATATCTTCTCGAATTACAATCTTCACAATGAACTAAAACATCTGGCAAAAAATTCATTTCAATTGTTTTCATTCCTCCACCTCTACACCCTTCGCACCTACCTCCAATGACATTAAATGAAAAGCGTCCAATCTTATAACCTCTAACTTTTGACTCTGGAAGGCTAGCAAATAAACTTCTAATATCTCCAAATACACCAGTATATGTTGCGGGATTAGATCTTGGAGTACGACCAATAGCTGATTGATTAATCTCAATCACTTTATCAATATTATCTAGACCATCAATTTCCGCAAATTTTAATGGATTCTTTTCAGCTCTAAAAAAATGTTTGTTTAGAATTGGGTATAACGTTTCGTTTATAAGAGTAGATTTTCCACTTCCTGAGACTCCTGTTACACAACATAATAAACCTAAAGGAATATTTAAATCTACTTTCTTTAGATTATTTCCTTGAGCTGAAGATAATTTTAAAAACTTGCCATTACCTTTTCTTCTTATTTGGGGTATTTCAATTTTTTTTCTTCCTGTTAAATAATCAGAAGTGATTTGATTGTCATTAATTATATCATCTATTGAGCCTACAGATACTATCTCCCCCCCATGAACACCTGCATGAGGACCAATGTCAACAATAAAGTCAGAATTCTCTATCATATCCTTATCGTGTTCTACTACAATAATTGAATTCCCAAGATCTCGTAACTTCTTTAAAGAGTCTATTAGCTTTAAATTATCTCTTTGATGCAATCCTATACTGGGCTCATCTAGTATATAAAGGACATTCGTTAGCTGTGAACCAATCTGAGTAGCTAATCTTATTCGTTGCGCTTCTCCGCCTGATAAAGTTTTAGAAGTTCTATTTAAGGAAAGATAAGATAAACCAACATCAATAATAAACTGCACTCTTTTCAATAACTCTTTTATAATTTGTTTTGCTATTAGTTTTTCATTTTTGGAAAAAGAATTCTCAATATTACTGACCCAATTTTTTAATGAGATAATATCAAGGCTAGATACTTCAAAAATACTTTTATCAGCAATTCTAAAATTAGCAGATTGTTTATTCAACCTAGCGCCTTTACATTTTTTACACACATGAGAAGTCATGTATTTTGATGCCCATTTCTCAACACTTCTGACAGATGAATGATGCGCTTGTTCTTCTATAAAATTAATTATTCCAACGAAATTAATTTTATAAACCTTAGAAATTCCTGCTGTTTTTAAATTAACTTTAATATTTTCTTTTGTTCCAAATAAAATTACATTTAAACCATCATCAGAAATCTCATTAATAGGAGTATTTAAATTAAATTTATATTTTCTTCCTATAAGTTCAAGTTGATCCGTAATCCATGAAGAGTTTTTATTTTCCAGAGGAACAATACCACCATTATTTATACTTATTTTATCATTGGGAATTATTTTATTTCTATCAACAGATTTAAAAAAACCAAGACCATTACATGTCTGGCAAGCTCCCTTTGGGGAATTAAAAGAAAAGGAATTAGGTTCTGGATTATTATAAGCAAGTCCTGTTGATGGACACATTAAGTTCCTACTAAAATATCTAACAGAATTATCACCCATTAATACCATCATTATTCCCTCACCATCATCCATAGCCTGCTTTAATGAAGAAAGCAATCTTTTATCACATTTTTCATTAATCTTAATTCTATCAATAACAACCTCAATATCATGAGTTTTATATCTATCTAGCTGAAGATTTGGAGTTATTTCAATAATATCTCCATCAACCCTAGCCTTTATGTACCCTTTAGACTGGAGCTTATGAAATAATTCGCCATAATGACCTTTTCTAGACTTAATTAATGGAGATAGAATGCTTATAGATACACCATCGTATTCTTTCTTAATTAAATCTATAATCTTATCATCAGAGTAACGAATCATTTTTTCATTCGTGTTATAAGAATATGCTATACCAACTCTTGAATAAAGAAGACGTAAATAATCGTAAATTTCAGTAATAGTTCCAACAGTAGATCTGGGATTTTTAGATGTTGTCTTCTGCTCTATTGCAACAACAGGACTTAGTCCTGTAATTTTATCTACATCAGGACGCTCAAGATTTCCAATAAATTGTCTAGCATAAGCATTAAATGTTTCAAGATACCTTCTTTGACCTTCAGAATGAATTGTATCAAATGCTAAAGAAGATTTACCACTTCCACTTTTACCAGTAAAAACAACTAATTTATCTCGAGGAATCTGAAGATTAATATTCTTTAAATTATGTACTCGAGCACCATAAATACCAATAAAATCTTTTTGACTTTTCATACCTAATTTAAATTCTCTAAAGTTGAATTTTTAAACACCAGATTTTCTTTATTTCTAGGAATCTTTAGATAATATGTTCTTCTTGATATATCTGGCAAGCTAGCTACCCTCAACCAAGGATTAAATTGCTTAAGTATTTTATAATTAATATCTTTAGATAGAGCAAACTTATTTAAATCTGCAATTGTTGAATCTACCATAATTAAATCAACTTCGGGGAAGGTGTACAAATCTTTTTCTCTAAGTACAAATCCATATTTTGAAGGATTTTCTAAAATTTCTTTTACAACTAAAATTCTAAAAACATATCTTGAAGTTTCATTATTCAAATGAAGATCATAATAATTATCTGCAGATTGAGATTTCATCTTTCTCTTCAGACCAGAAATACCCATGTTATATGACGCAGCAGCTAATGTCCAACTACCAAAACGATCGTGAGCTTTTTGCAAATATTTACAAGCAGCTATTGTTGATTTTTCTAAATTAAACCTTTCGTCAATAGCATAATTAACTTCTAAGCCATACTCTCGTCCTGTACCCTTCATTATTTGCCAAAAACCTGCAGCCCCTGAAGGAGAGAAAACATTTTCCAAACCACTTTCAATTAAAGCCAAATATTTAAAATCATCGGGAATATTATTTTCTTCTAAAATCTTCTCAATGATTGGAAAAAACTTATTTGCTCTTTTAAAATATAACAAGGTATTGGATTGCCAATAAGTGTTTTTTAATAACTCTTTATCTATTCTCTCAAAAATCTCTGGTGAGGAACTAGGACATTTTTCATTTGCAAATAATAAATCTTTTGGTTTTATAATCGAATAAACTCCATACTTATTATTAAACTGTTGTTGGTGAAGATTATCGGATGTCTTTACAAAAGAAGATGAAATAAAAAGTTGAGAAAAAAAGATAAATAATAGTAATCCTAAAACAAAAGATATTTTTTTAGTCATTAAATAAGCTATTAAAAGTTGTAAAAGAATCTGCGTTTAAATCTTTTTCAGAAATAATAGGGTTTTCAATTCCCCAATTGATATTAAGATTTTTATCATTCCATAAAAGTGAACCTTCACTCTCTTTATTGTAGTCATTAGTACATTTATAAGATATAATAGTATTATCCTCTAATGCTAAAAAACCATGGGCAAAACCTGCAGGTATATAAAACATGTTTTTATTTTCTGCAGTAAGTTCTACAGAAACATATTGACCATATGTAGAAGATTTTTTTCTTATATCAACTGCAACATCTAAAATAGAACCAGAAATAACTCTTACTAATTTTCCTTGATCGTGAGGAGGGTTTTGAAAATGCAATCCTCTTAATGTTCCTTTTAAAGAACAAGATTGATTATCCTGAACGAAATTAACCTGAGTAACAGATTCATTAAATTTTTTTTGATTCCAACTTTCAAAAAAATATCCTCTTTCATCTTGAAAAACATCTGGCTCAATAATAACTAAACCTGTAATTTTTGTTTTTATCACTTTCATATTAATAGAAAAATTTAATCTTCAAATATAAAGAAATGGGTCTTTAAACATGCATAATATTTAAACAATAAATGTATTTTTGCAAACAAAATATCAATTATGAAAATCATACAAATAACTACTTGTTTAATATTTATATTGTCTTCTTGTAGCCAGGAACCTCAATACAAAACTCCTATTAGTGACATAGAAAAAGTTTCTTACAGTATAGGAGTTAATGTTGCTACAGCATTAAAATCTAGAAATAACTTAGATACTATTTCAGCTCAATCAGTAGCAAAAGCATTTAATGATGTAATCTATAACAATGACTTAGATTATTCTCTATTAGAAACTGACTCGATTTTAAATGACTACTTTGTAAATGCTGCAAACAAAAAGGTAGAAAAAGAAGGTAAAGACAATGCTGAAGCAGGAGCAACTTTTCTAAAAGAAAACAGCACAAAAGAAGGAGTTACTACAACTGAAAGTGGATTACAATATGAGGTTTTAGTTAAAGGAAATGGTAATACAAATCCAAAAATCACGGATCAAGTAACTGTAAATTATCATGGAACTCTCATCAACGGAAATATTTTTGATAGCTCAATATCAAGAGGAGAACCAGCAATATTCCCAATAGGACAAGTTATTCCAGGCTGGGTAGAAGGAATTCAGTTAATGACTGTAGGAGATAAATTTAAATTCTATATCCCTTCTGTTTTAGCTTACGGAGAGAACCCTCCATCAAATAATATTGGAGCTAACGAAACATTAATTTTTGAAGTCGAGTTGTTAAAAATTAATTAACGATTCCTCAAAACATATTTAAGAAAGGCCAACAATCTGTTGGTCTTTTTTTTATTGAAAAATTAACTTTTTATTTATCAAACTATCCTCGCTAATAATCTGAAGTAAATAAATTCCTTTTGATGAATTTGAAAGGTTGATTTGTTTAGTGTACTCTCCAATTATTTCACCTAAATCTTCCGTAAATACAAGTCCACCTAGAGTATTTAAAACTCTAATTTTCACACCTTTTACTTTAGCAGAAATAAAAGTGATATTAAAAATATTAGAAGACGGATTAGGATAAACATCGAGGTTATTAATTATTGATCCTCCGCTATTTTTAATCAAAGTTCCTGGCTGAGTCCATAACGATGGACTTGTCCATGTAGATCGGTAAGATGTAATATTAGAATCACAGAATGCTCTAGCTTGTGCTCTGTATGATTGACCTGGCGTTAAACCAAACTTGTTAACAGTAAGTGTTGGGTAGTATATCCCAAATCCACCTGCTGTTCCCCAAGATGCACCTGAAGTATCCACTCTTAATGCAACTCTTGCAAAGACATATACTCCCGTAGAATCCCACGTGAATGTAGCTTTTGCTTGATTTCCATTAAATGTTTGTACCGCTAGGTTAGTTAACGCTGGACAGTCTCCACCAGTTGTGAATGAAGTAGGAGTTGAATATCCTGATTCCGTTCCACCACAGTAGAAAGCTTTCATCTTGAATTGGTAAGTAGTTCCAGAACTTAAGAATTGTAACCTCTTCTCCGTTGTATTAAGACCAAAGTTACAAAGTCCATTACCTACACCTGCAGACTTAGTAACCCAAGCACCATAAGTACCGTCTAAGTTATCTACACGGTAACGTACAAAGTATTTGAATACCATACAAGAGTTATCATTCATATTATCCCATGAAACTGAAGCTTTAGTATCTGTAGTCCAGTTAACTGATAATCCAGATGGTACTGGAGAAGCACAGTTAAAGTACGTACATGATCCATCATCTATAGTAGCATTAGGATTATAATTTGAAGCATTTGGATCTGTACAACCACTAATCCAAGAACTATCTACTCCCACATTATACGATGAGATCTCAAAACAATTATTAATATCAACTATAAACAGATTGTATGTACCAAAAGATAAATTTAATAGATATGGGGTTGTGTCGTTAAGGTATGAGGAACCATTGTTCCAATAATAAATATAAGGATATGTTCCCCCACTAGCATTAACAAAAATTGATCCATCACTAGTTGTAGAATCAGAAGTATTATTAATTGTAGAGAAAGACAATAATGAGTCTGGATGGTTAACAGAAAATGAGTTAGAAATAACATTGCCTAAAGCATCATTAACAGTAACAGTATAAACTCCATCTACAAGAGAATATATATCTTCAGTTATTTCTCCATTACTCCATAAAAATGAAAATGGAGCTAAACCCCCTATAACAGTTAAATCAATAATTCCATTATTATCTCCGTTACATGAAGGTGAAGTAATACTCTGTGTAAGTGAAAGATTTGGATATACACAGGAACTATCATCTACTGTAGCATTTGGGTCAAAATTTGTCGCATTAGTATCTGTACATCCATAAAATGCACAAATAGTTAAACAGCTAGCACCATTAATTCCTGGAAGTAAAGCCAGAGAGACTACCACTTGATGAAAATCTATAAGTGCTCCAGATGAAGTCGTGTGACAATAACTCATAATTGTACCAACTTCATCAGCAGGATTATTACTACAGCTACCTTCTACATCAACACAGTTATCTATAGGTCCTCCACTAAAATTTAACCAAGGTGCAGAACCCCACCCGCACCAATGAGTATGATTAGAACCAACATTATGACCTATTTCATGAGCACAAACAAACAGATTCCATGTGTAGCTAGGGTTCGGAAAACTAAAATTGGTATTGTTATTAAGAGCCGAACTAAATGCATATCCCCATGAATTACTACATAGCACATCCACATAGGCAATACCACCAGTGCCAGTGTTTCCTCTTTTAGTTAAAAGATGAACTAAATCTCTAGATATAGAACTATTATTTGCTATCCAATATGTCCTAAGTGAATCCAACATGGCTCCAGCATCATTCACTATTAAGGAATAAGGATCTGCAGAATTCCACACAATAGTATTAGACACGGATACATTAATATTTAACTCTGAATAAAAAACTTGGCTTATTCCGGC
>TARA_B110000238_G_scaffold194396_1_pt1 | contig 13960 bp, 9 predicted proteins | sample TARA_B110000238 | Tara Oceans TARA_B110000238 (sample SAMEA4397569) | marine metagenome | biome: Polar Biome; feature: [SRF] surface water layer (ENVO:00010504); material: water (ENVO:00002006), including particulate matter (ENVO:01000060) such as... | depth 5 m | reverse complement strand
GGTTTGGCACGGATAGTGGAGGTGTTTTATATACAAATCCTAATGGTCAAACTACTTTAGCAAATTTCAACAAAAATAATTCACCATTACCTTCCAATACGATTTTAAAAATTAAAGTTGACAAAAAAAATGGGAAGGTATATTTTGCGACAGATAAAGGGATTGTTGCTTATAATAGTAATGTTGCTCCTTTTGGAGTTTCTCTAGGTGCAGTTTATGCCTATCCAAACCCCGCTTTAAGAAACCACGAAATCGTTACCATAGACGGTAGAAATGGCACTCATTTACCAAAAGGAACGAATGTCAAGATCATAGACGTTGCAGGAAACTTAGTTTATGAAACCAATGTCGTTGAAGGGGAACAACTGCAAGGAGGAAAGGTTATTTGGAATAAAAAAAACCTTGCAGGGAATGCCGTGACTTCCGGAATCTATATCGTTTTATTATCAAATGATGACGCCTCAGAAACGTCAATCACAAAAATTGCAATTGTAAATTAATGGCAGTTTTAACTACAAAAGCAATCGTTTTAAGTGCTTTAAAGTACAGCGAATCTAGTTTGATAGTAAAGTGCTACACTGAAAAATTAGGTGTAAAAACCTATTTAATTCGCGGCGTTTTAAAAAACAAAAAAGGACCCATAAAGGCCGCTTATTTTCAACCACTCACACAGCTCACTTTAGAAGCAAATCATAAGGAGAAATCAAACTTACATTCCCTTAAGGAAGTCCATATTTCTCACCCTTATAAATCGATACATATAGATATTATAAAACAATCAATTGTATTGTTTTTGTCTGAAATGTTATCGAGTAGTATTCAAGAAGAAGAAGAAAACACAGTTTTATTTGAGTATTTGGAAACGGCATTTTTATGGTTAGATACACACGATAAAATTGCAAATTTTCATTTGTTATTTTTGCTGAATTTAACACGTTTTTTAGGATTCTATCCAGATCTTATCGATCAAGAAACGACAAGTAGTTTTAATTTAGCGGAAGGGAGTTTTTCAAATGGGTTTACTGATAAAAATTGTATTGTAAAAACAAATTTAGTGCTCTTTAAAACCTTGTTAGGCATAAATTTTGATGTTATAGAAGAAGTGTTATTTAGCAAACAAGAAAGACAAGTGCTTTTGCAGATAATAATTCGATATTTTGAATTACATTTGGATGGCTTTAGAAAGCCAAAATCCCTAACAATTTTAGAAACTGTATTTAGTTAATGAGACCATTATTTTTTATTTTTTTAATAGGCTTTAGCTTTAATAATTTTTCTCAACAGGTTAAGGTTTTAGATAAAGAAACAGGTAAAACCGTTAAAAATGTTACTATTTATAACGAAAATCAAACGATAACACTTACGACAAGGAAGAACGGAACTGCCAATCTCTCTCCTTTTAAGAACTCAGAATTTATTTATTTTTCCCATCTTTCATATGCTCTTTTTCAGGTAAAAAAAGCGGACTTAAAAACCAACAATTACATTCTTTTCTTAACAAAAGAATCTGAACAATTAGATGAAGTGGTGCTTTCTGTTTTTAAAAACAAACAGAAAAGTAATCGAATTGCCGAGCAAGTAGCTGTTTTGTCACAAAAAGATATCCGCAAAATTTCACCGCAAACTTCAGCTGATTTATTGGCGACAATTCCAGGGATTAAAGTACAAAAATCTCAGTTTGGCGGAGGTAGTCCTGTACTTCGTGGTATGGAATCTAACCGAATTTTATTGGTGGTAGATGGCGTTCGAATGAACAATGCAATTTATCGAAAAGGACATTTACAGAATGCAATTTCAATAGCTCCAAATCAATTAGATAGAACAGAGGTTGTTTTTGGACCTTCTTCTGTAATTTATGGTTCAGATGCTTTGGGAGGGGTGATTCATTATTATACAAAAACACCAAAATTATCAGATGAAACAAAAGCAGAAACTGATTTTTTCACTCGTTTCTCAACGGTTAATAATGAAGTTACCTCGAATGTTTCTGTTGCTTTAAGCTTTAAGAATTGGGCTTCTTTTACAAGTATTTCTTATAGTGATTTTGGAGATTTAAAAATGGGAAAGAAACGTTCTCATGGTTTTGATGATTGGGGAAAGGTTTTTTATTTTTCAGAAAATAACGATGGCAATTACAGTCAAAATCCAACCTTAAATTCGTCCTCGAATCTTCAAAAAAACACAGGATACACACAAGCAGATGTTTTACAAAAGTTCTATGTTCCCCTATCAGAAGACACGGAATTAAAAATAAATATTCAATATTCTAAATCATCGAACATTCCAAGGTTTGACAGGTTAGCAGAGTTAAAAGACCCAACAAATAGTGCTTCTTTAAAGTTTGCTGAATGGTATTACGGTCCACAAGAACGTTTTTTGTTCTCACCACAATTGCTCCTCAATCCCAATAAAAAGTGGTTGGAAAAAGGAACCATTACTTTTGCATATCAAAACATTAAAGAAAGCCGAATACAACGTAAATTTGGAAGCCTAGATCGTTCTTATAGAGAAGAAACCGTCAATCTTTTTAGTATAAATGGTGATTTCTCTGTGCCGCTTACAGAGAATCAAAAACGAATATTAACTTACGGTTTTGAGCTGGCTTATAACGATGTCGATTCAAATTCTTATGGAAAAACGCTCGCTGTTTCAAACAGTGAAATTATAGGGTTTTCTAACGACTTCTTAGTGCAATCTCGCTATCCAGATGGAGGGAGTAGTTATTTGAGTTCAGCGATCTATATAGGGTATCGACAAGATGTAAGCGCCAAGGCGACCTTAAATACAGGAATTCGCTATACAAGCACGCATTTAAAAGCCAATTGGATTGATCAAACATTTATTACTTTACCAGATCCAAGTATTACTTCAGTGAATTCTGCAATAACAGCAACACTTGGCTATGTATACAAGCCAACCAAAAACTGGCAAATAAACAGTGTTTTGTCTTCGGGTTTTAGAGCCCCAAATATTGATGATGTTGGTCGAGTTCGTGAAAAGTCAGGAAACGTGACCATTCCAAACATCTATGTAGCTCCAGAATTTGCCTATAGTGCAGAATTTGGAATACAGAAATACTTTAACAATCGTCGTTTTAGAATTGGAGGAAATGTTTTTTATACACTCTTAGATAGCTATATTCAAAGAGATTTTGTCTATGTTTCTGATGGTAGTAATCTACAAGTAGCTTTTGATGGCGAATTTGGAAACGCTGTGAGTAACCAAAACAAAGGAACGGCCTATATTACAGGTTTTACGACAAGCTATTTGGGTAAAATTTCCAACCGATGGAACACTTCTGGATTTATAACCTATACAAAAGGGAGAACCTACGACACCAAAGAACCGATGTCTTCGATTCCACCATTATTTGGTCAGTTTGAAGTGAATTATAAAATGGAAAAATTAGAATTAGGCGTCGATTTTAGATTCAATAGTAAAAAGAACATTGAAGATTTTAATTTTACTGAAGGCATCGATAATCATGATTTAACACCCATTGTTGATGCAAATGCAACCAGTGATGCTGCCAGGTTTTATGGCAGTCCAAGTTGGAATACGTTAGGATTTAACGGGCGATACACTTTCAATGACAACCTCTCTTTTCAAGCTAGGATCGCGAACTTGTTTGACGAACATTATATAGAGTTTGCTTCTGGAGTTTCTGCTCCTGGAAGAAATATTTCTGTTTCCTTTTTGGCTACTTTTTAGATTTTAATTTTTTTCCTTCATCATCATATCGTTCAGAAATAGATTTTTCTGTTTTTATAATGCAGACTACCAATGTTAACATCACTAAAACCATGGGCTGCCAACTAATGTTTCCTTTTACGAATGATGCAAAAAGAAGTCCTGCCAAAAAGGATATTCCTGCATAGATAATAAGGTTTTTATTAAATGTAGTATTTGCAAAATTCCATATACTATTATTTTGCATGGTTCTATAGGTCCTATAGCCGTATAACTTGTTGATTTTCTTTGGTGGAAATTTCCAGAAAAGAATACTTACAAAAAACAGTAATCCGTTTGTGGTTAAAACATAGGTAAATGCATCCATCGTATTAATTTTTTACTATTTATATGAGTTCACAGACAGTTTAAACTGCAATGTAAACAGAATTATTTTCTTTTAGGGCGAATCAATCCTTCCTGAGCAAAAGACGCAATTAATTGACCATCTCTTGTAAATAAGTTTCCTTTTGATAATCCCCTTGCTCCAAAAGAATTTGGAGATTCAGAAGAAAACAACATCCAGTCGTCAAAATCAAAATCTCTGAAAAACCACATCGAATGATCTAAGCTTGCTGTTTGCAAATTACCGAAATTGGCTTTGCTTGCATTTGGGTTTATGGCAGCATTTAAGACATTGTAGTCAGAAATATAGGTTAGAATTTGCTGTTTTGTTTGAAGATCTAAGCCTTTGGAACCGCCTTTTAATTTAAACCAAATTTTGTCTTCCGCAGGTAAGTCTTCAGGATCTAATGGATTTGGAATCACTGTTGGTTTGAACTCGATAGGTCTTTCGATGCTTAAAAAAGCCTTCATATTTTTTGGGATAAAATCTCCAAATTGTTCCACCATTTCGCTCCAACTAATTAATTCTTCAGGCTGTTTTATATTGGTTTCTATCGCTTTTTGGTGTGTATATCCTTCCTCTATTTTATGAAAAGAAGCAGCTAAAATAAAAATTGTTACTTCATTTTGTGTCGCTTTTACACGTCGAGTAGAAAAACTACCACCATCTCGCATTTCTTCTACTTCAAAAATAATTGGAACATCTAATTTTCCTGCTTCTAAAAAATAGGAATGCAAAGAATGCAGAATACGCTCTTTTGGCACTGTTCTGTTTGCTGCATTTAAAGATTGTGCTAAAACTTGTCCTCCGAAAACATTAGGGCTTCCAATAGTTTCGCTAACTCCTTTAAAGGTGTTTGCGCTTATTTTTTCTAAGTTTAATAAAGCAATTAAATCGTTAACGTTTTTCATTTGCAGTTACTTTTTTAAAGGGAAATTTTTGATGAAAAGGGGTTGGTTCAATTCGTTGTAAAAATAACTTTAAAATTCTATTTTTGATTGATTTTTTGTGACGAATATACATTGTTAAGTCTTGCGGAATAGCGCCGATAGAACTTTTAATTTCGCTGGCAGTCCTTCCAAAATTTAGATATTTTAGCCTCTTCTGAATGGCTATTTCTATATAGTCGTAGAGCATTCTTTGGTAGATTGCATACTCTTTGTTTAGCAAATAATCGATACCCACAAAATGTGCATCTAAAGAATTTTGATTGACGATTCCAGACATAAATCCAACCACTTTTCCATTTAAAAAATAGACTTTAAGAATATAATTGTCTTGAAGTCTTTCTTTTAAACTGATGTAGGTTTCTAAGTTAAAGTCGCCCAAATTAAAATCAGCTTTTGAAGAGACTTTTTTATAAAGCACAGTCATTTCTGGCAGCAGATTTTCAATATTTTCTAGTGTAACATCTTCTATTTTCAGCGTTGTAGAAAGTTGCAATGCTTTTTTAGCTTTTACTCTAAACTTCGTTTTTAATGCCGCTAGATAATCATCAAAAGAAAGCCAATCTTCCTTTAAGTTTAAAAGCATGTTGGGCGCTACTAAAAATGGACTGTAATTGTAATCTTTTAAAGAGTCTGTAATGGATAAAGATTCATTTATAAAATCTTTTATTAAGAAGAAATTGACTTCTTTTTTTAGGATTGGATTGCTATTCACAAAATGTAAGATTGCTTTGGCAACCTCTTTTATGATTGTTTTTTTGTTCTGATTTTTTTTGATAAAGACACCGTGTTCGCCACTAAAAAAAGTATTGCCACAAATTAATATTTTTAAGGGAGTTTTCTTAGGGAACAAATGTAGTTTTCGACCAAAACTTTTAATTTTTCGAAGTACGACTTCTAAATCATTTTTAATATCATCAATATAAAAATCTACAAATTGAAGTGTTGCAATTGCGATTGGTTTTTTATTTGCATCTATTAAAACAATATATGCAAACTGAATTCCTGGGTTACTTTCCTCTATAGAAAATAAAAAGTCTCTATGAAAATAAAGATTTTTATCACAGTTTAATGCTTCCCAGATTTCCTCAGAAATTTCAGAAACAGACGAAAAGTACTGGGCATTATTTGTGTTTGCACAAAAATTCAAATGACTTCATATTTGGGTTCAACTTCTTTGACTGTCAAAAACGGTAATTTTCAATTTGTAAAGTTCCGTTTTCTTGAGTTACAATGTGCTATTTAATGCAATTAATTTTAGTATTTATTGTATCACAACTATTTTTCAACGGACTATTATAAATTCTATAATGGGATTATTTTATTCTTTTAGAAATATAAACATGCTAAAAAAAAGGGTTTGATAAAACGGACCTAATTAAAAGAAATATTACTTTCCTTTAACAAATCCAAGCACAAACAATTATCTTATGGTACTCAAAAAAAGTATATTTGTTCCATCGATTAAAAACTTTCGTTTAAAGAGAAAAGCTCAATTAACAAATCATGAGAAATATATTATTATCTATTCTAGGATTGCTACTTATTGGCGTTGCTATTATTGGCGGAAACCGTATTGTTCAAAAAAACAATAAGCCAAAACCAAAATTTAAAAGACAAATTAAAACCGTTTTTGTAGAAAAGGTTGTAAATAAAGAAACCCCAGTACTATTATTTGCAAAAGGGAATTTAATAGCCAAGACTAAAATTGATATTTTCTCTGAAGTTCAAGGCGTTTTAGAAAGTTCTAAAAAAGCTTTTAAAGCGGGAACAAAATACAATAAAGAAGAAACACTTTTGCGCATAAACAGTGATGAATTTTATGCAAGTTTACAAGCGCAAAAAAGTAATTTAAGTAATTTGATTACCGCTATCTTGCCGGATATTCGATTAGATTATTCAGCCGAATTTTTTAAATGGGAACGCTATTTAAAAGCATTTAACATGAATAGTCCAACACCTAATCTGCCTGAATTTTCATCCGATAAAGAAAAATATTTTGTCTCTGGAAGAGGTGTTTTAACAGCCTATTATGCCGTTAAAAATCTAGAGGTTCGCTATGCAAAATATCAAATTAAGGCTCCTTTTTCTGGTGTTTTAACAGAAGCATTGGTTACACCAGGAACACTTGTTCGAGTTGGGCAACGATTGGGCGAATTCATTGACCCAAGTACATACGAAATGGAAGTTGCTATTAGTGTACTCTATTCAGATTTTTTACAAGTAGGCAAGTCTGTAACACTTAACAATTTAAATAAAACGAAAACCTATACAGGGAAATTAATCCGTATAAATGGAAAAGTAGACCAAGCTTCTCAAACGATTAAAGCGTTTATAGAAGTGAAAGATTCAGAGTTAAGAGAGGGTGTTTTTCTAGAAGCCATTATGGTTGCAAAATCAGAAAGTGATGCTATCGAAATTCCTAGAAAGTTATTAGTAGATAATCGTTCGGTATACTTGATAAAAAATGACAGCATTTTAACACTCACGGAAATTAATCCAGTTTATTTTGGTGCAGAAAAGGTCATCATTAAAGGATTAGAAAACAATACTAAAATACTTTCTCAAACATTACCGGGAGCTTTTGATGGCATGATCGTGAAAATCAACAAAAACAAATAAGCCATGCGGAAAGTTATTACTTATTTTATCAAGTACCCCGTTGCCGTTAATGTCATTATTTTGGCATTTCTTGTTTTTGGTGTTTTGGGTGCTATTGGATTAAAGTCTTCCTTTTTTCCTTTAACAGATTCACAATTAATTAGAATTAGTTTGGTCTACCCTGGTGCTTCACCAGCAGAAATGGAAGCGGGTGTTGTACTAAAAATAGAAGACAATTTAAAAGGGATAGTAGGTGTTGATCGGGTAACTTCTGTTTCAAGAGAAAACGCTGCTAGTGTAAATGTAGAGGTCGAAAAAGGAAAAAACATAGATGTTGTGCTATCGGATGTGAAAAACGCCGTAGATCGAGTTCCGTCTTTTCCTTCTGGTATGGAGCCCCCTGTGATTGCGAAAGTAGAAAGCATAAGGCCTACTATTAGTTTTACAATTAGCGGAGAAAATGTTTCTCTAAAAGGATTAAAGCAATATGCAAGAAATATAGAAAATGATATTCGTGGAATAGACGGCATTTCGCAAGTTGCTATTTCTGGATACCCAGACGAAGAAATAGAAATTGCCCTTCGTGAAAACGACTTAAGAGCTTATAATTTATCGTTTACAGAAGTTGCCAATGCCATTAGAAATTCTAATATTTTAATAACTGGAGGGAATATTAAAACCGCAGAAGAAGATTATTTAATTAGAGCTAGCAATCGTTCATATTACGGAATCGAGCTTCAAAACTTAATCGTTAGAACAGAAACTAACGGAACTATTATTCGTTTAAAAGACATTGCAACATTAAGAGATACTTGGTCAGAAAACCCAGATAGGTTGTATTTTAATGGCAATTTGGCGATTGATATTACTGTAAGTAACACCAACAATGAAGACCTCATTTCTTCTGCGGATAAAATTAAAAAATACATTCATAAATACAATCAACAACAACAAAATATTCAGTTAAACGTTACCAGCGATAGAAGTATAACTTTAAATGACAGAACCTGGCTTTTAACAAAAAATGCAATTTCTGGAATATTATTAGTGTTATTTTTTCTTGCATTATTCTTAAACTTAAGATTGGCTATTTGGGTTGCCTTTGGTTTGCCAGTAGCGTTCTTAGGAATGTTTGTCTTTGCAGCACAATTTGGAGTTACCATAAATGTTTTATCCCTTTTTGGAATGATTATCGTTATTGGTATTTTGGTGGATGATGGAATTGTGATTGGAGAAAACATTTACCATCATTACTACGACCTAGGGAAATCAAAGATTCAAGCAGCAATCGATGGAACCATGGAAGTAATTCCACCAATTGTATCGGCAATATTAACTACGATCATTGCTTTTTCTACCTTCTTTTTTGTGGATGGTAGAATAGGTAGTTTCTTTGGAGAAGTTTCCACCATTGTAATCTTAACATTAACAGTTTCTTTAGTAGAAGCGTTAATCATTTTACCAGCACATATTGCACATTCTAAGGCTTTAGATCGAATAAAATTAGATGAATCTGAGCCTAAAAAAACAAACAAATTTGATGCTTTTTTTAAGAAAACAAATAACAAAGCAGATGCCTTATTATCAAAATTTAGAGACTATTATTATGTTCCGCTTTTAAAATTCTCATTAAATAATAAATTTTTTGTTTTTTGTATTTTTGTTGCCACGCTTTTAATCAGTTTTTCAGCCTTAAAAGGAGGTATTATTAAAAGCTCATTTTTCCCAAGAATCGCAAGTGATCGTATTCAGATTACCTTAAACATGCCGCAAGGAACGAATGAAAAAATTACAGACTCTGTAATTTCTTTAATTGAAGAAAAAGCTGGGTTGATAAATAAAGAATACACAGAAAAACAAACAGATAACCAGCAAGTTATCGTAAATTCAATTAAAAGAGTAGGGCCCGGAAGTGCAAATGCAACACTTACTATTAATCTTTTGCCAGGAGAAATGCGTGATTTTTCTGCACCAGAAATTACGAATGCCATTCAGGAGAAAGTAGGAGAAATTTATGGAGTAGAAAGTTTAATTTTTGGTTCTGGAGGTAATTTTGGGGGAAGCCCAGTAGCTGTTTCTTTACTGGGAAACAACATTACAGAACTAAAGGCCGTAAAAGAAGAATTAAAACAAGTCTTAGAAAACAATCCTTTGTTAAAAGATGTAACCGACAATGATCCAGCAGGTATTAAAGAAGTTCGTATTCAACTAAAAGACAATGCCTATTTGTTGGGTTTAAACTTACAGTCAATAATGACCCAAGTTCGAAATGGATTCTTCGGATTTCAAGCACAACGTTTTCAGCGAGGTCAGGACGAAATTAAAGTTTGGGTTCGTTATGACAAGAAAGACAGATCATCCATTAAAAATTTAGATGATATGCGCATCCTAACTCCATCAGGAGTAAGAATTCCTTTTTCTGAAATTGCCAATTATACCATAGAACGAGGCGATATTGCAATCAACCATTTAGAAGGGCAACGTGAAATTCAAATTAAAGCAGATTTAAAAGATTTATCGGCAAGTGAAACGGTCATTCTAGAGAATATTAAGACGAACATTATGCCAGAAATATTGTCTAAATATCCAACAGTTTCTCCTTTGTATGAAGGACAAAATAGGGAAGCAAAGAAAACGACAGATTCTCTTGGAAAGGTTGGATGGATCGTTTTAGGCCTTATTTATATTGTTATTGCGTTTACTTTTCGTTCCTACTCGCAACCAATTTTATTAATTGTAATGATTCCTTTTAGCATGATTGGAGTTATTTGGGGGCATTATGTTCATGACTTTGCTATTGGAATTTTATCCTTTTTAGGAATTATAGCTTTGATTGGTATTATGGTAAATGATGGACTGGTTTTAATTGGGAAGTTTAACACTTATCTAAAAGAGGGAATGAAATACGACGTTGCATTGATTGCCGCTGGGAAAACACGTTTTAGAGCCATTTTCTTAACCTCTCTAACAACAGTTGCAGGTCTAGCTCCTTTAATTTTTGAAAAAAGTAGACAAGCACAATTTTTAATTCCGATGGCAATTTCTATTGCTTACGGTATTGCCATTGCAACGGTTTTAACGTTAGTTATGTTGCCAATATTATTATCGTTTTCAAATACCCTAAAAGTAGGGGTAAAATGGTTAATTGTAAACAGGACCGTCACCAAAGAAGAAGTAGAAAGAGCCATTATTGAATCTAAATTTGATGAAAATGAAATTTAAAAAAACAGCTATTTTAGCATTTATTCTTATCGCAACATTACAAGGTTTTTCGCAAGAGGTACTCACAAAAAAAGAAGCTTTAAGAATTACTTTAGCAAATAATTTTGGAATTAAAATTGCGAATAACAATTTAGAAACCGCAAAAAATAATTCCAGTATTTACAATACGGGCTTATTGCCAACAGCGACGCTTTCTTCGGGAGCCAATTATAGAAGAGACAACCAAACAATTACCCGTCAAGACGCGAGTGCTACAAGTATCTCGGGAGCAATTACAAAATCGTACAATGCATCTGTGAACCTAAATTACATTCTTTTTGATGGCTTGGGAAGGAAGTACAATTACCAGCAATTAAAAGAAACCTATAATTTAACAGCTCTACAAGCTAGAGAGACCATTGAGAATACCTATGTACAGTTGTTTACAACGTATTTTCAGATAGCTAGACTCTCTGAAAATAAAAACAATTTAACCGAAGCGTTATCTATTTCTGAAAAAAGATTAAAAAGAGCTACCTATCAGTATGAATACGGTCAATCTAACAAATTAGAGTTGTTAAATGCTGAAGTAGATGTAAATAATGACCGCATTAATTTAATCAATGCCGTTCAGGAGTTAAGCAATGCAAAACGGAGTTTAAATCTTATTTTAGGGGTAGCAAAAGACGTTGTTTATGATGTTGAAACGCAGGTTGATTTTAATGAATTTTTAAATTGGAAGGAACTGGAACAAAAAGCAATTGCAAAAAACATTTCATTAAAACAAAGCGAGAAAAACATTGCAATCAGTGAATTTAACATCAAGGTAAGCAAAGCAAATTACTTACCCTCTTTAGGGTTAAACACCTCTTATGGTTGGAGTCAAAGTGAAAACCCAGCCACTTCTTTTTTAGCTGGGGCTACTTCCAACGGTTTAAATGCAGGTTTAAGTTTGTCATGGAATTTATTTGATGGCGGATCTACAAAAACAAGGGTTGCCAATGCAAAAATTGCCCTAGAAAACCAGCAAATAGCTTTGGAACAGCAAAAAGTAATTGTAGGAAACAATTTGAAAAATACTTGGGAAAATTATAAGAATCAACGCTTTATTTTAAAAACCCAAGAAACAAATGTATTTACTGCTCAAAATAATTTTAAAAGAACTCAAGAACGCTATAAATTAGGTCAGGTTTCTTCTATTGAATTTAGACAAGCTCAAGTTAATTTTATCAATTCAAAAGCTGCATTGAACAACGCAAAGTTTGCTGCAAAATTAATTGAAATTCAGTTATTGCAATTGAGTGGAGATATTTTAAATGTAACTTTTTAGCACACTATTAACGAATGGACTTATCAGAAAAAGCTTGGGAGAATAGATATTTAAACAATGATATTGGCTGGGACTTGGGAGCAGTTTCCCCTCCTTTAAAATCTTATTTTGATCAATTAGAAAATAAGAATTTAAAAATTTTAATTCCAGGTGGAGGAAATTCTCATGAAGCAGAATATCTCTTCAATAAAGGGTTTGTTAATGTTTTTGTTGTGGATTTTTCCAAAACTGCGATTGATAATATTAAAAAAAGAATTCCAGAATTCCCTTCATCTCATCTTATTTTAGGTGATTTTTTTGATGTTTATGATACTTTTGATTTAATTATAGAACAAACATTTTTCTGTGCATTAAACCCTAATTTAAGAGATCAATATGTTTCTAAAATGTACCAACTCTTAACTCGAGGAGGAGTCTTAACAGGTTTGCTGTTTAATGTACCTTTAAATAAAGATAAACCTCCTTTTGGGGGAAATAAAGTAGAATATGTTGCCCGTTTTCAGTCCCATTTTAAAATTATTAAAATGGATTCTTGCTATAACTCGTATTCAAAAAGAAACGGAAAAGAATTGTTTGTTCGCTTGGTTAAAAAATAATACACGATCCTTTTTTCTCTTGCCAATAAAAAAGAGCAATTGTTAAACGATTGCTCTTTTTTAAATTTTAAGAACTATTCTGTGATTTTTATTTAAAAGCATTTAACCCAGTTACGTCAAAACCAGTAATTAGAAGATGAATGTCGTGGGTTCCTTCATAAGTAATAACGCTTTCTAAATTCATCATATGGCGCATTATTGAGTATTCGCCAGTAATTCCCATTCCGCCGAGCATTTGTCTTGCTTCTCTGGCAATTTTAATTGCCATGTCTACATTGTTTCGTTTCGCCATTGATATTTGAGCGGAAGTTGCTTTTCCTTCGTTTTTTAAAGTTCCTAATCTCCAGGCTAATAATTGTGCTTTGGTAATTTCGGTAATCATCTCTGCTAATTTCTTTTGTTGTAATTGAAATTGCCCAATGGGTTTTCCAAACTGTTCCCGTTCTTTTACATAGCGTAAAGCAGTGTCGTAGCAATCCATAGCAGCACCAATTGCACCCCAAGCAATCCCAAACCTTGCAGAATCAAGGCAGCCTAATGGCGCGCCCAACCCAGATTTGTTTGGCAATAAGTTTTCTTTTGGTACTTTAACATTGTCAAAAATAAGTTCGCCAGTTGCAGATGCACGTAACGACCATTTATTATGTGTTTCAGGAGTTGTGAATCCTTCCATTCCGCGTTCTACAAGTAAACCATGAATTCTTCCTTCCTTGTTTTTGGCCCAAACTACAGCAACTTGTGCAAAAGGGGCATTTGAAATCCACATTTTTGCGCCGTTTAAAAGATAATGGTCTCCCATATCTTTATAGTTTGTAGTCATTCCAGCAGGGTTTGAACCATGATTTGGCTCTGTCAAACCAAAGCAACCCATCCATTCGCCAGTCGCTAATTTTGGTAGATATTTTTTGCGTTGTGCTTCGTTTCCGTATTGAAAAATTGGATACATTACCAATGAAGACTGAACAGAAGCTGTAGAGCGAACTCCAGAGTCTCCACGTTCAATTTCTTGCATGATTAACCCATAAGAAATTTGATCCAATCCAGCACCACCGTATTCTTCCGGAATATAAGGGCCAAAAGCTCCAATGCCTGCTAAACCTTCAATAATTTGAGTAGGAAATTCTGCTTTTTGCGCATATTCTTCTATAATTGGAGATACATCTCGTTTTACCCAATCACGAGCAGCTTCACGAATTAACTTGTGCTCTTC
>TARA_B110000238_G_scaffold107473_1_pt1 | contig 13974 bp, 9 predicted proteins | sample TARA_B110000238 | Tara Oceans TARA_B110000238 (sample SAMEA4397569) | marine metagenome | biome: Polar Biome; feature: [SRF] surface water layer (ENVO:00010504); material: water (ENVO:00002006), including particulate matter (ENVO:01000060) such as... | depth 5 m | reverse complement strand
GAGAACGCACAAACAGTTTGGGACCATATTGAGTCGAACCAATGTTTCGAATGGATGATTGGTGATCGTGAGTTGGTAAAACGCACATTTGCTTCTGCAGCTCACATTGTAGAAGCTGACATAATTCAAAATCGCCTAGTGCCAAATGCACTTGAACCACGTGCTGTCGTGGCTCTGCATGATGCCAGTAGCGATGAATATACTCTGTATGTAGCGTGTCAGAATCCGCATCTTCTGCGTACTTGGAATTGCGAAAATTCATTACCGGTACCTGAGTCGAGACTCAGGATAATTTCTGGTGATGTAGGTGGTGGTTTTGGATCGAAGATTTATCAGTATTCGGAGGACTTGGCGGCACTATTTGCTGCTAAGGCAATAGGTCGGCCCGTTAAATGGGTTGCTGAACGGAGTGAATCATTTACTTCGGATGCTCACGCAAGAGACCATGTAACTCATGCTTCTTTGGCGCTGGATTCTGATGGGAAATTTTTAGCTCTGAGCGTCGATACAGATGCCAACTTAGGCGCTGCAATATCGAATTATGGCGCAGCCATTCCGACGGTTTTTTATGCCACGATGATTTCGGGTGTTTATAAGATCCCAGCACTTGAAATAAGAGTTCGTGGAATAATGACTAATACGGTCCCAACGGATGCATATAGGGGTGCTGGGCGACCTGAAGCAACCTATTTGATCGAACGTTTAGTCGATTTAGCTGCTGAAAAAACGGGTATTGATCGTATTGAAATTAGGCGGCAGAACTTTATTCCTCCGACCGAATTTCCTTATCAGTCACCCTTAGGGCTTGTTTATACTGAAGGCGCCTATGACCAATGCGTCGACGGGGCGTTGAAAAACGCTGACATGAAAGGCTATGAAATACGAAAGATTGAGTCTGAAGCTGCAGGTAAGCTTCGCGGTTTAGGGATTATTACTTATACTGAGCAGGCTGGAGCAGCCCCCTCCCAAGCTGCGATTGCGCTCGGTTCGGGGCATGGCTTTTTTGAGGTAGCAACTATCCGAGTAAATCCAGATGGTTCCGTGCGTGTCCTCACCGGCGCGCATAGCCATGGACAAAGTCATGAAACAACGTTTGCGCAAATTGTTTCAGAAGAGCTTGGGCTACCTTTAGATGAAATCGAAGTGGTTCATGGTGATACGAGCCAGCTTCCGTTTGGTGTAGGGACTTTTGCATCACGCTCCATTAGTGCAGGAGGTAGCGCCGTACTCTTGGGCACCGGAAAAATTATAGATAAGGGTAAAAAAATCGCTGCGCACATGCTTGAAAGCGATGCTGAGGACATTGAATTTATTGACGGGTTTTTCAAAGTTAGGGATTCTGATCGCATTCTATCATTTAAAGAAATTTCTCGTGCAGCTTATGTGCCAGGGAACTTTCCAATGGAGGAGCTCGAGCCAGGACTGGAGGAAACCACTTACTTTGATCCACCGAACTTCACTTTCCCTGCTGGCTGTCATATTTGTGAGGTGGAGATTGATCCAGAGACCGGCGAGACAAGGATTGATCGTTATACTGTATGCGATGACTTTGGTGTAGTCGTCAACCCGATGGTCGTGCATGGACAGGTCCATGGTGGGCTTGCTCAAGGCATTGGACAAGCCCTTCTCGAGAATACAATATATGATGCTGATTCAGGTCAGTTATTGACTGGATCATTTCTTGATTATGCTATGCCACGTGCGGATGACTTACCAGACTTTGAAGTATCGGAGCTAGATGCGGTTTCTATGTCAAATCCTTTGGGGGCAAAAGGTGCAGGTGAGGCAGGCACTATTGGCGCTCCAATTACTGTTATGAATGCCATTTTTGATGCACTAAAACCTTTAGGTATCACTGACATGTCAATGCCTGCAACACCTGCAAAGATTTGGTCAGCCATAAGGGCGACTAAGACCTCTTAGGCTTGCATCTTTGGAAGTTCAGCAACAGCACCGTCGCTGATGAGCGAATGGAGGAGCATTAAATACAGCTCATGGAACGCTTCAGATATTGTTAGGCCAGTTCGCTCATTAAAGTCAGGGTCACGTAACCGGTTGATACTAGCGAATGTGACCTCAGCCATAAATGCTGGTGACACCTCTCGGAATGTACCTTCTTTCACGCCTTTATCAATGATTTTATAAAGACCTTCAACGCGCAACCCAATATGATTTCGCCAGAGCGCTCTCGCGGGCTCCCAATCATCTATGTCGGCCACAACCGCCTGACTTAATCGCTCAGAAGCATACTCGCCGACCTGAAGATACTCATAGACTATTTGAGCTGGTCCAGAAGCATTTTCGGCGACATGATCGCCTTGTTCCCTGATACGGCTAAAAAAATTATTTAGAGCCCGTAAGACAAGACTTTTTTTACTTGGAGCAAGTTCATAAAGAGTCCTCTTTGAACACTTTAGCCGCGCAGCAATTTCAGAAACACTAAGCTGCGAAAAACCCTCACTAAGGATCAGCGCTTCAAGGGCTTGCAGGGTCTCAGCACTACGTTTGTTTGGCGGGCTACTGTTATCAAAGACTGAGTTCATCTCCCAATTATATCCCAATTGCCAATGAAATAGAATGCGTGAGGGTCATATAGGACTGTACGGCTCCAAAGTCATAAATAGATATAATTGTTAAGGACGCCATGTCTATTAGGTAAAAAATCAAATTACGTTGTTAGCCGCCGGTAAATATCAGTCACTTTTTGAGATAGTTTGTCCACTTCATCGATAACCGTATAGTTTGCGGCACCGTACATATAAGGTAAATACTCCTGTGCCTGCTTATCAATTGTGATACAAAAGGATTGGATTTCATTCTTCTTTATTTCGAGTAAAGCATGTCGAGTATCCTCAATACCGTACTGCCCATTATATTCGTCACAATCCTCAGGTCGCCCATCCGAAAGCGTAATTAATAACTTGGTATGAGCACTCGTTAGCTGAAGTTTTTGTCCTAGATGGCGTATCGCCGTGCCCATACGAGTAAAGGTTTTTGGCCCAATTCCACTGATGCGTTGCCTCACGTGTAGATCGTAAGGCTGGTCAAAAGTCTTGATACAATAGATTTCACAACCCTCGTTGCTGCGGCCTGAAAACCCATATATCGCATAACGATCGCCTACCATCTCAAGAGCCTCACATAGTAAGACCAACGATTCTCTCTCTGCCTTATTGACCCACCCCAGCGTCGAGCCACTCATGTCCACCATGAACATGACCGCGATATTGCGATTCTGGTTGCGGTAGCGAGTGTACAAATGTTCACTCATTTCTTGTCCATTTGCGGCATCAGTATAGGCTTTGACAATGGCATCGAGATCGAGGTCATCGCCGTCCGACTGTCGGCGCTGTAACCGAGACTCGATCAGTATGCTCTCGAAAGTTTTTTTTATAGCATTAAGTAAGTGTCGATTTTTTTTCACAGTTTCGTCTACAAAGGATTCATCACCGAGATTTGAGGGTAGCTCACGTAAGGTACAGAAATTATTTCGAAATTGCTGTTTACGATAATCCCATTCATCGTATCTGAATATTCCCGGTAGGTTAGTGTCGGATTGCTGTGTACCCTTACTGATTGGAACTTTTGATGGCAGCTCTTTGTTATATTCTCCGAGATCAAGCAATTGGGTGCACTCCATAGGAATTCCCTCAAAATCCTGAAGTGTTGAGGTTATCAACTCTTGGCTAAAAGTCGAAAGACCGTTTATCCCTGCACCTATGCTTAGTTGGATATTGGCCTTGATGTTTTGATCGTCAGCATCGCAGTTCTTGAGTCCAACTAACTGTTTCATTGATTCATCGTGAAAATTATTTTTTACAGCATTAATTTGATTCAAGTCTGTCGCTTGAATAAGTCGTTTAAGCTGGGATTTCTCATGTTCGATTCTGGTTATCATTACCTCGTGTACTTTATTTATCAACATCTCTCCCTGGTAATTTTTGAGTGGAGGTAGTGGGAGCTTTTTTACCTGACCGATCAAGCAGAGTGAGTCTTCCGCTGTTGCATTCGGCTCGATCAGCGCACCTGCACATTCAGTCCATTGGATCCATCGTGAATGGGTCTCGTCATTTTTATAACCGAGAGCTTCAAATTCTCGATATAGTCCAGGGAAATCCCTTGCCATACAAGCATCGAGTCGAATGCATTCTAATCTATTAAATAACGGCATAACGTCATCAGTTGCAAAATCTCCCATCAGTTTTTCTACAATTTCATAGCGCCAGGTTCCATAAGAGGTTTGCGCCCAAAGATGGGCAGCGGTGAGTTTGTAGAGTATGAAATTAGCGTTAACGAACGGAAATACCTCACAAATACTAGGCAGGTAAAGAGACTCTGTGTCAGTGAACGTTCGGTTGCCACTAACAATATGCAGTTCTCGGCCGGCTAGCCCGCGAATAAAATGTTTTAAGAAGTTGCTAGCATCATCGAATGCACATCGGATGCAAGGTTCGATGCCGTCGACATCGATGACCATATTGTCAACTGGGTTCTTCCGTAGCCCAATATTATCTAAAACGGTCTGTGTTATCTGCTCGCTCATCTGCCTTCACTCCGACGCGCGTATAGTTTCAGAAAACTGAACGACTAAGTTCCTCTAACGCCCTTAGCATGTCCTCGTCATCGGTAAGAGCTTGGGCAATAGCGGTGTGGGCTGCAATCACGGGATCTATCTCGTCGCTGATCAGCTTACCTGCATTAATTAGCAACCTTGTGCTAGCACCTTCATCAAGGCCATTGCCCTTAAGGTTGCGTGTCATGGCTCCTAACTTTACAAGTTGATGGGCGATATTTGCTCCAATACCCGTTTCTTTTTCAATGATTCTCTGCTCTTGACTTGCACTTGGATAATTGAATTCCAAGGCCACAAAGCGCTGTCGAGTACTTTGTTTTAGGTCCTTCAACACGCTTTGATAACCAGGGTTGTAGGAAATGGCCAAACAGAATTCTGGAGGAGCAGATAGTAATTCTCCAAGTTTTTCGATGGGTAATAAACGTCGATCGTCGCACAAAGGGTGAATAACCACTGAAGTATCCTTGCGTGCCTCCACAACCTCATCCAAATAGCAAATACTACCATTTCGTACTGCAGATGTTAGAGGTCCATCGACCCATACCGTTTCGCCGCCCTTGATCAGATAACGACCGACTAAATCCGATGCCGTAAGATCATCATGGCAAGCGACAGTAATAATCGAGCGTCTTAGATACCAAGCCATATATTCAATAAATCGGGTTTTTCCACAACCAGTGGGACCTTTAAGAAGCACTGGTAATTGATTTCGATAAGCGGCGGCAAATACAGCGACCTCATCCGCTATGGGCTCATAATAAGGCTCATCGGATAGGGTAGTCTGTTGTGTATTTGTGATTGGCTTGGGCATGAGTATTAGTTTAGATCATCAAACGTTATATTGTTGTCGATTGATTGATTTCTATTTATTCTCATTCTCTAGCTCCATCTCTCGTAGTTTTGTCTTTAGTACCTTGCCATAGTTATTCTTGGGCAGGCTATCGATTTTTCGATAAAATTTAGGCCTCTTAAATCGGGCCATATTTTCGATACAGAAATTATTTATCGATGCCTCATCGACCGTTTGGTCTTTCGATGTAACCAGGTATGCAACCACTGTTTCCCCCCATTCGCGATCTGGCCGACCGATCACAGCAACCTCTGAAACTCCAGGACATCTTATTAGCACTTCTTCCACTTCTCTTGGATAGATATTTGTCCCTCCAGAGATAATTAAGTCTTTTGAACGATCTTTTAGGGTTAGGAATCCCTCCTCATCGAAATATCCACAATCGCCGGTATGGAGCCAACCGTTACGTAAAACTTCTTTAGTGGATTCCGGATCACACCAGTATCCACTCATAACACTTTCTCCCCGCACTAGCACTTCTCCAACTTCTCCTGCGGGAAGCCATATATCTTCGGTGTTAGCAACACCCACCTGGACTGCACTCTGCGGCGTGCCCACCGATGCAAGCCTTTGGCGCCAGCGGGGATCATCTTTATCTGCATGTATGCGAGAACTCAATGCAGTAATGGTCATAGGACTCTCCCCCTGACCATATAGTTGCGCAAGCTTTGGCCCGAAACGCTCCAGCCCGGCAAGACAATCCTCAAGATACATTGGGCCGCCACCATAAATAATAGTTTTTAGATTGGTGGTGTCAGTATCGCCCGGATAATCGAGCATTCGTTTCACCATGGTCGGGGCTCCAAAGAACACGACGGCAGGCCAGGATTCAATTAGATGATAAATCTCATCAACATCAAATCGACCAGTTTCTGGTATCACATGACAACTTGCTTGCATCACATGGGCGAGGGCATAAACGCCTGAGCCGTGACTCATTGGTGCTACATGAAGAATTGCCCGCCATGGAGATCCCTGATCAACATCTGTAAAATAACAAAACGAACTCGCAAGCAAATTACGATGGGTAAGTATCGCACCTTTTGGTTTGCCCGTAGTACCGCTGGTATAAAACAACCACGCGGAATCGTGTGGCTCACGGGAAACCATAGGTAAAGGATCACATTTAAGTAACTGCTGATAATGATGAGCGGATACGTCAACGATAGCTTTTAGATTTTCTGAAGCAAGTGGAGCTATGGTCTCGACGAGATGGGGCGAGGCAAAACAGACCCTTGCTTGACTATGTTCTAGGATATAAGCAAATTCTTTTTGGTGAAGTTTTTCATTGACTGGCACAGCCACTAGTCCTGCATGCCAGCATGCATATAGTATCTCTAAATACTCCGGACAATTACTCATAGTCAGGGCTACATGCTCTCCCTGCTTAAGCTTAAAATGATTCACCAATCCAAAGGCGAGACGAGATACGCGTTCCGCCAGTTCACGGTATGTTCGTAAAACGATAGTACCTTTCGCAATAGCGGGCGACTCTGAGAAAGTAATCCCTGATCGTTTCATATACATCGCTATGTTCATATGGAGCTACTCAAAAAAAAATAGACTTTGATCTAACATAGATTGATGGATATTGGCCAACGGTCATCGAACAAAATATGCTGTATGCCGATGTGGTACTTTGCTAGGAGCTTATGAATGATCTAGCCATATGTAACTTGATCATTCGCTTACATACCATGACCGTTTAGCGCGCTTCAACATTAAAAGATAAACTACGGAAGCAACGATTGCCGTCGCAGGCGATGATGAGGCTACCCATAGCCCACCCGCATTAAAGAATAGAAGCCCAACAAAGGCGGCAAGAAACCACGCCAACAGTCCGGCGGGGTTAAGCGCGGGAACATAGCCTTCCCGTATTTCCAGCTCTTGACCCATCAGTCTCTCGTATTTAGGCGAGAGTATGTGCGTGACGGCAATCGAGACCCAAGCCACCACCATTATTGCCAAATATGATAGCGCCTGGAATAGGAAGCTAAAAACATCCGCCAACATAACTACATAAACTGTAATTCCAACGAGAGTTGCCGTAACTATTTTGGGCACATGAATGCTAGGCATTCGCTCGAATAAGGACTCCAAATTGACAATCGCCATGAAGAAGTTGGCTGTGTTTATCCTTGTCTGGCTTACCCAAATAAAAATTAGTCCAGAGAAGCCCATCAGCTTTAGCAGGCCGAGTACAACGGAGATCTCCGAAAGCTCTCCCTCCATTGGGATGGTTGCAACTAGGAAAATACCTGCTACTCCATTGACCAGAATAGCAAACAAGAAAAATGGGCTCCCAAAATTAAACTTGGTATGAAAATCGCTATCTTCTTCTCGACCAAATCTTGCGTAGTCCCAGGCATACATTAGGGTGAGGAATACACCCATAAAGTATGTAAAACAATTCCACGTTCCATAACCAGTGAGAGCGTTCTCCGGCCCAAGTTCTAACCATGCATTGCTGTAACCGTATTGATATATACTCAGTGCCACAGCGGCAATCAAACCAATTATGTAGAACGGGAGTAGTATGCCGTTTAGCTTTCCCAGCCAGTGTTGTACGCTCCCGAAGACAAGCGGAACGCTGTATGCAATTACGATAAGATAGGCTTGTGAGAGTGATAATGATGGGAAATAATCCTGGATTGCGACCGCGATTACGGATGCTTCAAAAACACTGTAGTAAATTGCTCCCGTAAAAAAAATAAGCGTTGCCAACAAAGCGCCATGATAACCAAATAGGATTCTGGAAAATAACGCTACGGAGAGACCGGTTTTAATTGCGTATCGAGATATAATTCCACCCGTAATTGTGTAAACGACTACGGCGATTGACATCCCGGCTAGCGCATTCAGGGTTCCGAAGCTCATCGCCAAGGATGCTGATACAACAAGCCAAAACATGGCTGTGGCAACTGCCCACCATGCCATCGATAGGCCTCTGGCAGGCATACGCGCGGTGCTTGGTACTGGCGCGGTCGAATAATCTAGATCTTCAGCCATTACATTTTCCTCTCAACTTTTTATTCGTAAAGTATACAACGCTTACGGTACTAGGTCGACTATAATATTACCATAAGGTTTGACGGCTTGACAGTTCCGACCGATCAACGTGTGATGGCCGAGCTAGTGTTCCACAAAAATCGACATCGGCGTTAACGTATGCAGGGCCAGATACGTGTACCAACCGGCCTGCAGATTCTCTTAAAAAATGTCCGCACACATACCGGAGGGTCGCGCCCTAAATCTTGAGCTTGGGAGACATTGTTCAGCTCCTCGGTGATCCGAAGACAGTACACTTGCCTCATAACTTGCTGCAGCGGCCAAGTGGGTAAGTATAGACACCGCCGAACAAGACGCTATATTGTTGATGTGGGATTATGGTAATATAGAATTACATTTAGTACCAAAACGTTATATGCTTGAGAGTCCAGTGTGCTCTGGCGACACGTAGTTTAATACGGACTATGGCATCGAGACTTTCTGACATCTGGTTAGCCTCTTTTACAACTGGCAAGTTACTGGGTAATAGGGTGTAAAGTTAAACGAAGTGACAAGCAAAGAAGATTAGCTCGGGGACTAATGTGGACATTGAAGGTGAATACAAAATTGGATTAGCGAGACAGCAAGTATGGAATGCACTTCAGGATCCCGAGATTCTCAAGCAGTGTATACCTGGCTGTCAGGAGCTGGAAAAGTTGGCCGATGACCATTATCTGGCCAAGGTCGTGGCGGCAATTGGCCCCGTTAAAGCAACCTTCAAAACAAATATTAAGATGCAAAATCTTAAGCCGCCAGAGAGTTACACTCTTGTTGGTGAAGCCAAAGGTGGAGCGGTAGGGTTTGGCAACGGGCACGCAGATATTTCGTTGAGCGAGTCTGCCGAGACTACAACTTTGCGTTATAAGGCGCAGTTCAAAATCGGCGGCAAGCTGGCTCAGGTGGGGTCGAGGCTCGCCGCAGGTGTCACCCGAAAAATGGCAGACGAATTTTTTGGAGAATTCAGTTTGGCTTTGGACAAGAGTGCCGAAAAAGTTGTTACAGACCAGCATGCAATTGTCGCGAAACGCAGTACCAGACACAACTGTGTTTTGGCTGTTACCTTCGTAGCGGCCGTTCTGCTATTCATCTTGTGGCAGTTATTTTGATATCAATAGAGTTGTTATAAACTGAGCTAACTCATCGGTTCATCTATAGTACCGCCCTACTGACGCGCGCCAAAAGCTATGATCCCAATGACTTTATTCTTATCGGTCAATCTGGGCGATAAGATGAAAATCCAGCGTCTTTAAACGCTTGGATAGCTAAAGGCGAAGCATGCGCCGCACGACACCGTCGTTTCGGAATGCATGATAAACCGCACCGCTCACGTGCACAGAAATCAATGCAAGCAGAGCCCAACATGTCCAAAGATGAATGTCGGAGTAGAAGATATTCCGCTCTTCATCCTCATAACCCCAGTTCGGCAATTCTAAAACCCACCAAAGAGTCGTACTCCATCCGCTGTATGATGAGGACATATAGCCGCTGATACAGCAGGCAAAAATAATGATATACAGGAGAAAGTGGTCCAAAACCGCCAACCGCCGCACCCATGCCCGTTCAGCAGGTGAGGCCACCGGCACCGGTCGGTATCTTAATCTGACATATAGTAAAATAGCGAGAACGAATACGATTGTGATGCCTAAACTCTTGTGCATTTGAAAAGGAAATACACGGTATTTGAAATCTGCAGACGGAAACGGTAACCCCAGCATCCACCAGCTTGAAATAAACAAGAAAAAAATAGAAACGGCCATCAACCAATGCATGATGACTGCTGTCCTGCTGAAACCTTGTCTTTGCATACTACAACTCACCTTATGACTGTTTTCTCTCATCAATGGCATAGGCTTTCGATGATTGCTCTTTGCTAGGCTGTATTTTCACTATTGCACCCTGCAAACGCGCCAGCGGTCATAGTGAGATGAATAAAAAACCAGAGCAAAATATGCCACAGATACGTCGCTCTCAGTAATGGGCCTGTATTGATCGCTGCGGCGAACCCTAAAGCATCGATGGCGAGCAACGCGGTAAAGGTGAGAACTGCGACACGCGGTGCCCAACTGCGATATTGAACAAGCGCGGCCCCGACAAATATCGCACCAAAAGATATAATCGCGCCTATCAAAGCTAGGCCCATCTGAAAGCCTCTGAACCAGTTAGGTCTTGACACAATCATAATTCTAACTTTAGCAGTCATTAACTCGCACTCTGCTAAGGAGATTCCTTCCTCTATAAGCTCATCCTCAGGACACCTCGGCGGTATTCCTTGCACTGCTGCACTATTTGCGGTGATAACTTTTTGCGTCATCCATTCATTGCCATGATCTGCAGTCCCTAAAATACCAAATGTTACGGCAACAATCCCGAGCCAGCTGGCCCATGCCGGTCCCGATGTGTTTGGAACTGTTCCAGTCACTAGTGTATCTCCAAAAGTCTCTTTTTGTATCGTCTGTACAAAGGGTAGACGCACCTATTTATTTAAGCAAGTATTGAGGGCCATCGACATTACTGTATAAAACAAGATCGTTTGGGCCGTCACACAATCCGCATTTAGTTTTATTAGCAAAGGTATTTACCAGCGTAATTTCAGTCTCAGTAAAAATGTTCTGGGCGCACCAGGACTTAAAAATCGTGTTTCCTCAGCTTTTAGTTCCTTTAGCACCTCTGCGGCCTCGCCATATAGGCCAAAGGTTTCATAGTTTTTATCCAACAGATTTTTTATTTCTGCTGTAAAACTAAGATGGTCGCTCAATTGATAGTTGAGCGCCACATTTACTACCGAGTAGGAATCTGTTTCATCGTCGAGGTTAGCTTCATCACCGCGGAGGTACTGGCCTGAATTGAGCAGCATATCGATACTACTACTGATCCGCTCAGAGAATTGATAGCTAGCGCCTAGCTTGAGGTTGTGTTCTGGAATGCCTGGAATGCGGTCGCCGATAGCGACTCGCAATACGCCGTTTACGGCATCGGGATGACTTGGACTACTCGATACAAACGGATCTTCGAACGTCGCATGCAGGTATGAATAGTTAGTGAACCAGCGCCAATTTTTGACTATTCCCGTTAGATAAACATCCAGGCCTAGGCGTTGTGTATCTGCGGCATTCGTAAAAAACCCTTGGTTGGATAACACACCTCCGGTTGTTTGAAATAAAATATCGTCCTGGTTGGTCGTACGAAAAAGACCGACATGCCAACGATCCAGGTATTTTGTTTTGCCGCGCATACCCAGTTCATAACTCAGCGAAACCACATCGTCTAACGGTGGGTCGGCCAGAAAGGTGTTAGGCAGATTACAGGGCGCATCTGGGTGCGCACAGGCGAGCTCTACAGGCGTGGGGGCCCTGGATGCCTGGTGAATTCCGGCATACACCGTTGCAAAAGTATTGAACTTGTAGGTCATGCCTAGACCGCTATTTAGTCGTTGGTAATTATGATTTCCGTCGAGCTCCGGGCGCTCGCCACTTTGATCCGCAGTTTGCACGCGCGCACTGTTATAGCGTGCAGATATCGTTATGCCAAGCCGTGGAGTAAGTATCATGGTGTCGGCAAAATACAGCGCTGCAAGCCGGTTTTCCGTATCAAGATTGGTGAATCCTTCTGCATCGAACAAGCCCGATTCTTTGGTAGATCGGCTTTCGGTTAATTCCGCGAACTCTACTGTTGAGCTAAACCCAGTTTCACCGACAAGATAGTCTACACCGACGATGATGTGATGCGTCGCACTTTGCCATTCCTGATTACTGTAGAGTTGCGCGGTGCCGCCCCAGATTCTTTGCACCCGTTGGCTGCGATTATTGATAGCATCAAAATTGTCAGATATCGGGTTACCACGCTGGTCTTCAATTTGAACGCTGTCTTCGTCGCATAGAAACTTATCAAACGGCGGATCACACCCCTCAAATTCAGATCCGTCGCCATTGAAACTGTGGGTTGTGTTGTTGCGGTAAAATAGGTTAAGGCTAAGTTGCGTAGCGGTCATAAACCAGTGTTTGAACGATAAACTGGCCATGCTCATTTCATTATCGGTAATATCGGGGTGTGTAAATACCTGGTTACGCGCCTTCTCCAGCAGTGCTTCCGGCGCCGAACCGTTTCCGCGCAGCTTGGTATCACCGCCATTCAGATACAGATCAAGCTCACTACTTTTATTGCGCCAACTCAAAGCACCATAAACGTTAAGAGCATGCGAACCTGAAAAGTCCCGCCAACCTTCTTCTTCCATACCGTCAAGTGAGAGAAAATAACCCCAGCTATCATTGCTATCGCCGCTAGTGAGGTTTAGTGCGCGTGCTTTAAAGGAACCGTATTGGAGAGCTGCCGTGCGCTCTGGGGCCGAAAACCCATTTTTAGTTTTTATAGCAATCGCACCACCTAGCGCGTTTAAACCAAGTATTGGATTGGATCCGACTACTACATTAACGGTCTCAACGGTGCTTGCCGGAATTAAATCCCAATTGACTGTATCGCCGAAGGTCTCGTTAATTCGTACGCCGTTTTGATAAACTACTACACCCTGTGATATACCAAGGAGTGGTGACGCAGTAAAACCGCGCAGGCGAACATCTGGTTGCAGGGGGTTATTCTGCGCGCCGTTGATCGTAACGCCGCCGGCCTGTCGTTCTAATAACTGAGTAACGGAGTAGCCGGTGGTTTGTTCCACATCCTGCTTACTAAATGCCTGTACTGCGTAAGGTAATTTATCGCTTAAATTATCGCCTGAAAGTGGCGCTATACCGATGACCTCTATAACTTCCAGCATAATACTTTCTGCTTCAGCACGCGCATCCTCAGTAATTACACCCACGCCACAGCAACACAACAATACTATCTTGGATAATAGCAATAGTATTTTGTTGTTCAATTTAAACTGTTTCCAGTGGACTAGTAATATCCTCAAAAGCGAGTATTTCTAAATAGGTACTTTGCACATTAATCAACCTTGAATATATTGTTTTTGGTCTGATAAAGTTCTAGATTAACCGTACCGACGACGAAAACCTACTGGTACCAATGCATAATAAATATTACCAAATTATACGTGACGTGGAAAGTTTTTTGGGTATTAATATAATGAACCATTCGTAGCACGCTGATAGCCAAACACGGGTGATCAAGGTGTTCTCAACTTAGCGGCACTTGTCGAGGCACCTTTTCCGACATAAGTATATGGATGCCCTTTTTTCTACCCCACCTAACGTGGCGATAGCTATAAAGTCGCTACACCTATTAAACTTCTAAAATGCTATTCTCCAGCAAGCACTTTATAAATGAGCCTTCTATGTCAGAAATAGGTCTTTACTCCCTCGCGCCAGTAATAATCACGTTGGTCTTATCCGTTTGGTCCCGCAATGTGGTGCTGGGCTTGTTTGTCGGTGTATTCTCTGGGGTACTACTACTGAATGGCCCCAATCTCCTTACGGGCATGAGTATCATGGTCGAGCAATACCTAGTTGCCCAAGCCTCAAACAGCAGCAATGTCGGTATTTTATTATTA
>TARA_B110000238_G_scaffold200629_1_pt1 | contig 13991 bp, 12 predicted proteins | sample TARA_B110000238 | Tara Oceans TARA_B110000238 (sample SAMEA4397569) | marine metagenome | biome: Polar Biome; feature: [SRF] surface water layer (ENVO:00010504); material: water (ENVO:00002006), including particulate matter (ENVO:01000060) such as... | depth 5 m | reverse complement strand
ATATTTGTTGATAAAATTGGTTTTTTGCTTATAAACAGTCTATTCAGAAAAACATCTAAACCTAATTTTTTTTGAAAAATTAATGTCAAAACTCTTCGTAAAAAAAATGTTATTTGAGAAAAACGTACTCTAAAAAATGGAAAAATTGCACCTCAATTTATTCACTGATAAAAATAATTTTAAAACAGAGAAAAAACGTTTGGTAGATTTTATTTAAAAAACTCAATAATTAGGAGAGATTTATTTTGAAGGAAAAAAATCACATTCTTTTGACTTTTGATATCTAAAGAATTGAATATTTTATCCTGTAAACATCCAGACCATCATTAAAAACACTTTGATATTTGAATATTTCGCCAATGCGTCTATGATATAAAATGGTTTCAATTTTTATATCAGAAGTTCACGCAGTTATTTTTTAAAAATTCAGAAACAAATAAAATTATAACTCTAATAACTTTTTAGCCGCATTAAAGGGAGTAGTTTTTCCGTTTTCTAAATTTTGTATTTCTTTTAGTAATGCTTTTTTTACAATCGGATTTTGATAAAAATTATCTTTTAATTGTTGATTGATGGTTGATAATAACCAATATTTATTTTGCTCATTTCGTTTTTTATTAAAATAGGAATTCTCTTTTGTTAAAGAAATATATTTAGTAATCATGGTTTCAATCTTATGAATACCAGTATTTTGTAAAGCGCTAGCTGTTAAAACTTTGGGTTGCCATTTACTTTCTTTTATTGGGTATAAATGTAAAGCTCTATTAAACTCCACTTTGGCAATTTTAGCATTTTTTTCATTCCCACTATCGGCTTTGTTGATGACAATAGCATCTGCCATTTCTATAATACCGCGCTTAATACCCTGCAATTCATCACCTGCACCCGCTAATTTTAAGAGTAAAAAGAAGTCGACCATAGAATGTACCACCGTTTCAGATTGCCCAACGCCAACAGTTTCAATTATAATGGTATCAAAACCTGCAGCTTCACAAAGAATAATACTCTCGCGCGTTTTTTGTGCAACACCGCCTAAAGAAGTTCCAGCGGGAGAGGGTCTTATAAACGCATTTTTATCAGTTACTAATTCTTCCATTCTAGTCTTATCACCTAAAATAGAACCTCTATTAATAGAGCTACTTGGATCTACTGCTAAAACAGCTACTTTTTTGTTTTGAGCCGTTAAATGTTTTCCGAAAACTTCGATAAATGTACTTTTTCCAACGCCAGGAACCCCAGTGATTCCTATTCTTACAGAATTATTTGAGTGGGGTAAACAGCGTTCTAAAATTTCATTTGCTTTTTTTTGATGATTGGTATTTGTGCTTTCTAACAAGGTAATAGCTTTGCTTAAAAAAGTAATATTCCCATTCAAAATTTTAGAAACAAACTCGTCTACAGAGTTTTGTTTTGCTCTACTAATCTTTATTTTTTCTGCACTTAATTTATTGGTTGTTCCTGGTTTGGAAACTCCATCTTTTTCATGCAAAGCAGATATTTTTTTATCCATTGTAAAAGTTAATATGTAAATTTAAGGATTAAGCACACAACCTCAAAGAAACATGGCGTTTTTTGCAGAGTTCGTTCAAATTTTTAAGTTTTAGTTTTCGTCTTTTGTTAAAATGCTCTAAAACTTTGTGTTTAAATTTCATCTATTTTGCAACATCTCAAAAAAAGTATCGTCTATAGTACAAGAAAGTATTAATGAAGTCTACAAAACAAGTGCATCAACCGATTATTGATCAATGCAAAAAGAGCAATGCAAAAGCACAAATGCACTTGTATAATTTGTACGGTAAAGCGATGTTTTTAGTCGCTTTTAGGTTTGTGAAAGACCGTTTTTTGGCGGAAGATGTAATGCAAGACGCTTTTATAAAAGCGTTTAGAAACATCGATAGTTATAAAAATGAAGTCGCATTTGGAGCCTGGTTAAAAAAAATTGTGATTAATCAAAGTATAGATTATCTAAAGAAAAATAAATTAGAATTAGTTTCTATTCATGAAGGATTGAATTTAAAAGAGGATCCGGAAAACTGGCATGTTGAAAATGATATTTCTGTTGATACAATTGTAAAAGAGATTAATAGTTTGAAAGAAAAGTACAGGTTAGTGTTGACGCTATATCTATTAGAGGGTTATGATCATCAAGAAATAGCTGAAATTCTAAAAATTACAGAAAACACTTCAAGAACTCATCTGTTAAGAGGGAAGCGGGTATTGCAAGAACAACTAAAAAAGAAGAATTATGCAGCAAGATATTAGAGAATTATTAAGGAATTACAAAGAAAAAAGTATCGAGATGTCTGCAAATCATGCTAGTAAATTCGAAGATTTATTGCAAAAAAAAATTCATCAAAAAAAACCAAAAAAGTATTATATAAAATGGATGTCTGTTGCGGCTTCAGTGGTATTGCTAGTTAGTCTGGCAATTAATTTCTATCCAACACAAACAATAGACGGAAATCTTGATAATAGTGATGCAAAAATAGAATCTTCACAAAGTCAAATTAGTTTAGGCAGTATTTCACCAGAATTTCAAACGATAGAAACGTATTATAGAAATTGTATTAATTTGGAAATTAGTCAATTAGAAATGACTGAGGGAAACAAAGAGATTGTTGATGGTTATTTATTCAAAATAGCAGAACTCACCAAAGAATACAAATCGTTAACCAACGAGCTCAATACAAAAGGGGTTAATGATGCAACAATAGATGCATTGATTCGTAATTTACAATTACGCTTACAGCTGTTAAAACGCTTGCAAAAGCAATTAAAAAACTTTAAAACTTTAAATACGAAACGAAATGAAACACAAATCTTATAAAAATATCATAATCATTTTTGCACTTTGCCTTTTAGGAACCACATTTGGGCAAAAGTTTGATAAAAAATTCACGGAAAATTTTAAAGTGAATAGAGATGTAGAAGTCGCCATAAACGCCTCAAATACTGAAATTAATGTAACTACTTGGAATAAGAATGAAGTTCAAGTTCTAGCATTTATAGAAATTGAAGGGTTGTCTAAAGAGGAAGCAGAAAAGTACTTTGAAAATTGGAATTTTGAAGCTTTAGGGAATAATAGTAAAGTGAAAATTATAGCTAAAGGAACTAACTCTTTGGGTTTAAAGAATGATTTTGTCATCTTTAATAACATGAATTTTACGTTAACTGACATAGAAATGCCAAACTTCGATTCTATTGTAATTCCTGATATGAATTTTGATTTCGATTTTGATTTTGACACTGAAAGTTACCTTGAAGATTTAGATGATTTGGATAAAAATATGGGTAAAAGTGGAAAATACACTTTTGACTGGAATGACGGAGTAGATAAAATTACAATCAAATCTAAAAAAGAATGGGAGGCCTTTAAGAAAACAAAAAAGTACGAAGAACTTAAAGAGAAAATGTCTGTTAAGAAATTAAAAATGGAAAAGAGTTTTGCGGAATCTAAAGAACAAATGAAAATAGGATTGGCAAAAGCAAAACTTGAATATAAAAAGATTGATAAAGAGAAAATTAAAAAAAAATTGCAGAAAGCCAAAGAACAGATCATGAAAATGAAGTTGAATTTTAACTCAAATTCGGACAATATTAACATAGATGGCAAGAGGGTTAAGATTAAAAAAAGATTAGATATTAAGGTTCCTGAGAACGCTACTTTCGATTTAAATACACGCCATTGTGAAGTAAAACTGCCAAATACAGTTGCTTTTGGTAAAGTAAGTTATGGCACTTTTGATGCAAACAATTTAACTGGTGGTGCACTAACAATAGACTCTGCACTTGTGAGAATTAACGATTTAAATGCGTGTACTTTATTTTTAAACAATGTAACTGATGCTAAAATAGCGTCCGTTACAAAGACATCGTTAAGTTCTAATTCTTCAGTATTAAAAATAAATAACATAGGAAATAAAGTGAATCTAACAAATAAGTTTGGAGAGCTTGTTATCTCAAAATTCAATAAAGATTTTAGTGATTTTAATTTATCATTAACCAATTCAGATGCAATAATTGATAACGCTGTATTTATTGTCAATAACTTAATGATAGAAGTTCATGCCAATGAAAATAATTTTTTTACTAAAGTAGATAAAGGATTAAAACTTAATGGAAAGTTTACGGTTAAGACAAAAGATGAAAGAATGAATATTAGCGGGAAATTTAGCAGTTTAATAATAACAAAGGAGTTTTGAAAACAATAATAATTAGTTTTAGCATCGCAAAATTTCCACACAATTCCATTTCGCTATTCTCTATAAAGTCCCTATCTTTCGCTGCTGTAAATAGTCACTTTTTTAATGGATCGCTACAAAGAAAATCAACTTAAAATATACAATTCTCTTTCTAAAAGTAAAGAGAATTTTAAGCCTTTAACAGACGGATACGTCGGTATGTACGTTTGTGGGCCAACTGTTTATAGCAATGCACATCTAGGGAATGTAAGAACCTTCATGTTCTTTGATGTTGTGTACAGATATTTATTGCATTTAGGCTATAAAGTTCGTTATGTGCGCAATATTACAGATGCAGGTCATTTAGAAAACGATGCAGACGAAGGCGAAGACAGGATTTCTAAAAAAGCGCGTTTAGAGAAAATTGAGCCGATGGAAGTGGTACAAAAATATACAGTCGATTTTCATAATGTTTTAAAAAACTACAATTTTTTACCACCAAGTATAGAACCAACAGCAACCGGGCATATTGTTGAGCAGATTGAAATGATTAAAGAAATCATTGAAAAAGGTTATGCGTATGAGGTGAATGGTTCTGTTTATTTTGATGTTTTAGAATACAATAAAAAAGGAAATTACGGAATTCTTTCAGGCAGAAAAGTAGAAGATTTAATTCACAATACAAGATCTTTAGAAGGACAGTCTGATAAGAAAAACCCACAAGATTTCGCACTTTGGAAAAAAGCAGACGAGCGTCATATTATGCGTTGGCCATCTCCTTGGAGTGATGGTTTTCCTGGTTGGCATTTAGAGTGTTCTGTGATGAGTACAAAATATTTAGGAGAACAATTTGATATTCACGGAGGTGGAATGGATTTAAAATTCCCTCATCACGAGTGTGAAATTGCACAATCTCAAACTTGTAGCGGAAAAACTCCTGTGAGCTATTGGATGCATACAAATATGTTGTTATTGAATGGCCAGAAAATGGCAAAATCTACAGGTAATTTCATTTTACCAAATGAAATTTTATCCGGAGAAAACAAGGTTCTCCCGAAAGCATTTTTGGCAAGTGTTGTGCGTTTTTTTAACATGCAAGCCAATTATAGAAGTATTTTAGATTTTTCAGGAGAAGCTTTAGAAGCATCAGAAAAAGGCCATTCTAAACTAATGGAAGCTGTTCGTTTTTTAGGGAAGATTGAAGCAGGAAAAACGTCCACTTTTGATGTTCAAAAATGGAAAAACGACTGTTATGCAGCAATGAATGATGATTTTAACACACCTGTTTTAATCGCACATTTATTTGAAGCCGTTAAAATAATCAATCTAATAAAAGAACAAAAAGCAAGTCTAACCGAAACTGATGTATCAGAATTCAAAGCAATATTGAATGCTTTTGTTTTTGATATTTTAGGCTTGATGAATGAAACTGCTCAAGGCAATTCAGAAAAAATAAATGGAGTAGTGGAGCTACTCATTAAATTAAGAAAAGAAGCAAGAGAAAATAAAGATTGGGCATTATCAGATCAAATAAGAGATGAGTTAATTGAACTTGGCATTCAGTTAAAAGATGGAAAAGAGGGAACAACTTTTTCATTAAATTAAGTAGATAATTATGGATTTCAAATTTTTAAGTAGCATGCTTATTTCGAAAGAGGAACGAATTAGAAATCTCTTTTTAGAATCCTTAAATTTTTAATTTTTGAAGAGAATACTATCATATCCATTTATTTTATTAGTGCGTTTTTATCAAACAGCAATATCTCCTTATACACCAGCAACTTGCAGATACAGTCCTACATGTTCCCAATACACATTAGAGGCCTTACAAAACCATGGTTTATTTGCTGGGGGTTGGTTGGCTTTGAAAAGAATATTTAGTTGTTATCCTTGGGGAGGAAGTGGTTATGATCCTGTTCCAGAGACACTAGAAAAAAGAGAATAGAAATTAAAAAATAGAATATCTAAACCAAGTTTGTGAAGAGGCAATCAGCTTATTAATTAAGAGATTACTTTATGAAACTTTTTTAGAGCGTAATCGTAAGAAATATAATAAATATGAGTTTTTTAGCAATAGAATGGAGCCCTTCATTAGGAATTGATTTAGGTTTTTTTGTAGTTCGTTGGTATAGTTTAATGTTTGTAGCCGCTTTTTTATTGGGTTTACACTTCATGAAAAAAATATATATCAAAGATGAAATTCCTTTAGAAAAATTAGATGTTCTCTTCATGTATGTTTTTATTTCTATGCTAATAGGAATGCGTTTAGGAGATGTTTTCTTTTATAGTTGGAGTCATTATCAAGATCATTTGTTAGAAATATTTCTACCAATAAAAGAAATTAAAGGTGAAACTTTATTCGGGTTTATAAAAGGTTGGAAATTTACAGGTTATACTGGTTTTGCAAGTCATGGAGCTGCCATTGGAATTCCTATTGCCATGTATTTTTATGCGAAAAAACATTTAAATAAACCGTGGCTATTTATTTTAGATAGATTAGCAATTATGGTTGCTTTGGCAGGTTTTTTTATAAGAACAGGGAATTTTATGAATTCTGAAATTGTTGGAAAAGCGACTGAAAGTAATTTTGGTGTAATCTTTAAAAATAACGGAGAAAATTTTGCAAGGCATCCGACACAATTATATGAAGCTTTTAGTTATTTAATTTTATTTTTTGTGATGTGGTATTTGTATTGGAAAACAGATAAAAAACAGCAAATTGGTTTCTTATTCGGTTTATTCATGGCGGTTTTATGGTCTTTACGTTTCTGTATTGAATTTTTAAAAGAGGCACAAGTGGATGGGAGAGAAGATTGGGTTTTTAATTCTTTAAATACAGGTCAGGTTTTAAGTATACCGCTGGTTTTAATTGGCTTTTGGCTAATGTTCAGAAATACAAATAGATCTGAGAAAGTAGCATAATGGAAAAATTAAAAGAACGCTGGGGTATAAAAAGCAATTGGGCAATTGTTGCCATTTTTGTAGTTTTTGCAATTAATGGTTCTTTTGCGGCCTGGGTAGCAAAACCAATAACTACTTTTATAGGATTGTCTCCTGAAATAATTTCAGCTTGGCTATATTATCCTTTAAGGATCTTACTGGTATTCCCTATTTATCAAATAACACTGCCAATCGTTGGCTTTATTTTCGGACAATTTAAATTCTTTTGGGCTTTTGAAAAAAAGTTTTTGAGCAGAATTGGTTTGGGGTTTTTATTTAAAGTAAATAATTAGACATCAATAATTGTCGTATTATTTTCTTTATGCTCTTGAAACTCTTCTTTTTTTATTAGATATGTGTAAATCCACATAATAGTAAAGGTAGGAATAATATCTAACGGCAGAATTTCCTCAAGAAAACTTATAATCCCAGCAATTTTTCCGCTCGTTCCTTTATACATTTTAGTCATTATATAGCCAGATATAGGCGCCCAAACTAAATCTAAAGGGGTTATTGTGAAGAGTCCAAACGTGTCTAAAATAATACTGATTCCTAATTTTTTATATTTTTTATTCATATTTTTATCCATTCAAAATTCTTGTCAAAAAATAATTTTTTATAATAGAAAATCATAAGTTTGTTAAAAGTAACTATTCAAAATGAATTTTAAAGACTTTACTGAAAAAATTGAAGTTCTAAAGGGAGCGAAACTAGGGGGGGTAGAAGCACAATTTAAAATGGCTCCTAAACTTCGCTTACCATATAATAAAGAAAAAATAGCAGCAAAAAACCCAAGAAAGGCTGCTGTTTTGGCCTTATTTTATCCAAATAAAATAAACGAAACAAAATTGCTTTTAACACAAAGAGCAAGTTATAAAGGCACACATTCTGGTCAAATAAGTTTTCCAGGTGGAAAAAATGAAGTGACGGATGTGAACTTGCAAGAAACTGCTTTAAGAGAAACTTTTGAAGAGATAGGTGTACAACCTTTATCCATTAGAATAATAAGAGAATTAACAGCTGTTTATATTCCACCAAGTAATTTTTTAGCCACCCCATTTTTAGGTTTTGTTGATGAAAAACCCGAATTTATCTTAAACCGCGAAGTGGTCGCTATCATTGAAGTTTCAGTAAGTGATTTATTAAGTGAAAATAATATTAGAAATGTTAATTTAAGCACATCTTACATGAAAAACATTGATGTTCCTTGCTTTGAAATTGATGGTCATATTATTTGGGGAGCAACAGGAATGATGCTTTCAGAAATTAAAGAACTGTTAAAATAGTATGTTATTAAATTGTTTTGTAATTTTGTTTGTTATCAATTAAAATCAGCAAAAAATGCCTTTATTTAAAAGGAATCCTTTTGGACATTATTTATTTATAAAAAAGTGGATTATTCGCTTTTTTGGAGTTGTTTCTCACGGTAGGTACCGTAATTTTAACAATCTTAAAATTGAAGGTTCACAAATATTAAGAGATTTACCAGATAAAAGGGTTTTATTTATTTCCAATCATCAAACTTATTTTGCAGACGTCGCCGCAATGTTTCATGTTTTTAATGCTTCGTTAAAGGGTAGAGACGATAGCATTAAAAATATTGGTTATATATGGCAACCTAAATTAAACTTTTATTTTGTTGCTGCAGGAGAAACCATGCGATCAGGAATATTACCAAAGATATTTGCGTATGCTGGATCTGTTTCTATTGATAGAACCTGGAGAAGTTCTGGTAAAGATGTAAATAGACAGGTGAAAAATACCGATATTTCGAATATTGGTAAAGCCATAGGAGATGGTTGGGTTATTACATTTCCGCAAGGAACCACAAAGCCTTTTAAACCTATTAGAAGAGGAACTGCACATATTATTAAAACGTATAAACCTATTGTAGTACCCATCGTTATTGACGGTTTTAGACGTTCTTTCGATAAAAAAGGATTGACGATTAAAAGGAAAAATGTGTTGCAATCTATGGTTATAAAAGAACCTATAGAGATTGATTATGAGAACGAAGATATTTCAGATATTGTTACAAAAATTGAATATGCTATTGAGCAACATCCTTCTTTCTTAAAAGTATTATCTGTTGAAGAATTAGAAGAATTAAGAAAAGAAGAAGAGGAATTGAACAAGAAAAGAGAATTTTGGAGCTCTTAATGATACTGACACAGTATTATATATTTAAAGAAGCATCCAATTTTGGATGTTTTTTTGCAGTTTGAAAGTATTGTTGTTGAATGTTTTTAGAGTCTTTTCATGATTAAGTTTAAGGAATAAATCACAAATAGAATATGTGATGATTTTACCAGCTAGACTTTTATCAAAATAAAACTGCAAGTTATTCGCTTTTAATTATTTTTTAGCTTACAAATATTTCTCAATTATTTCAATAATTAAAAAGACTTTATGATATAATTTTATTCTTATTTTGCGCGCATTAAATTCATTTATTTCCCTAACGCTCCAATCAAGAACTAGTTGTGGTTATAGCTTATTAAATTCAGGATTTTTTTAAAATTACATGTTTTGTGGTACAGAACTTCCATTTCATCTTTTTGGAAGTAAAGGCTCAAGAAAAGAACTTATATTCAGGTTGGTATTTTCCCTTTCCGAATATTTCTTTACTGTTATAATGAAAAGTTCTTCTTGCTTAATAACGGCTAAAAAAAAGGTTATAATATTTTTGAATGGAGATACCTAAAGTAATAGATATTATGAAATTTAATTTGCCTGATGATTTCATTTCTTCAAAAATTATATTTTGTCTTTGAAACTAATAATGCTCGTTAATGGAATATATACTCGACATAATTTCTTTTTCATTTGAATTTGAAGTGTGCGAATCAACTATTTTAAATACTGCTTTTTTTTTACTTATTTTTTATTTCTTGCAATCTTTTTTCAATTTCACCTAATACATATTTGTGAGAATAATCTTCACAATGTTCTTTCATTGGCGAAAAGTCTATTTGAGCATCCGATTTTGGATTTGTTGTTGATTTTAAATAGCTATCAAAATCGCGCATCGCGTTATTTAGGTAAAAATTATCCATATCACCCATCCAGATATGAATTTTACCATTTAATTTTGGTCCCAATTCAGTCCAATTAGCTTTTGTATATAATAGCAAATCATATTTTTTCCAATACTCCGCAACTTGTTTATCAATCTCTCCATTGATTGGGTCAAATATGGGCATTGGTAAGTCATCTTCTCCTTTAGGACTATAAAGTGCATTCCAAGCGCTCCATTGGCCGCCAGAAGTCGTGTAGGTGTTCGAGACTCCAGCTACATTTTCAAAATAGATTTCTTCTTGAATAGAAAATTGTGGGTCACCATTAAGATTTCTCATACTAGGTCTTAAATAGATTCGATTATTGTAAAAAGCATTTGCATCTTTATATAAATTTACGAGTTGCATTTTATTAAAACTGACAGGATCTGCACTATAAGACCAACATCCATTAAATGTTTCCGGGTAAAATAATTGTAAAGCTAGCGAAACCCAACCGCCAGTTGAACAACCATCTACAAAACGAGTTTCTGAAGAACCGATTGCTCTAAATTGTTTTTCAATATTCGGAATTAATTCATTAATTAACATCTCTCCATGCGGGCCACTATTTTCTGAATCTAATTGATAACTGTCTCCAAACGGACCTTCACCGTCAAGAAAAATAGTAATGATTTGTGGTGCTTCTTCTGAGGTCCACCACGACATAAATTCTTTATTATTTAAAAGTCTATTCACTCTCGTATAGCGTCCTCCATAACCTGCTACATTGTAACGGATAGGATAGTTTTTAGAGGGGTTTTTAGCATATCCTGATGGAAGTAAAACAGACGCTTTTATATTCATTGGTTGATTCCACCATTTGGATAATGTATCGCTCTGAAAGGAAAATAATTTCACCAAATCGTTTGTGATTAACTTTCGTTCCGGAATAATTTTAGACAATGATAGCCTAATTTCTTGTTTTACTTTGGTATTGATTTTAAAGCTTTCGCTGTATATATTTCCAGGTGAATTAACTTTTGATTCTGATGCTCCATTTTGGCTCCAGACTAATTGTACATAATAATCTCCATGAGGAACCGAATTAAAATTCCAATTGGCGGTTGTTGTCCAGTCTTGGTTACCATTCAAATGCTTGGTTTCGTTCTTATCCCAGTTATTGATGTTTGTTCCAAAAACAACTCCATTTCCATTATAAATAGAAGATTTTCTCGGTTCAATTTTATCTGTTTTTGCAATATAAATGAGCAACCTACCAGCACTATTAAAAGAAGCTTTGAGTTTTTTATGCACGGAAATATGAAAGGCTAATTTTACGGATTCTTGCTGTCCAATCATGATGTTTGTAGCTAGCACAAATAAGGTAAAAATGAGAAGGTTTTTCATATTTATTGAATTTTATTTTTTTAATATAGGTTCGATTACTAAAGAGATGAGCATATTTTAATACAGATTCAAGCGCAGCATAAGTAGCTTATATGTATTGTTCTTGAAACAATTTTAACAGATGATGCGAAGTTATATTTTTTCAAACAAATAATCAAAAGTAAAAACAAGCTTATTGCTTCAATATAAAAACCTCGCAAATTGCGAGGTTTTGTATTTAAGTGAAAAGGAATAAATTACTATCCTTTTATATTTTCTTTAAATTTTTCAAACTTATCAACTTGGGGTTTTGGCCAGCTGTTATTAGAAGTATCTACGTCTGCAGTTTCCATATCTGGATCTACTTTAATACTCATAATTTCTTGAGTTGAAGCAAATACTCTTTTTGCACTTGTATCATTACTCATCCATATTTGAGCGGGGAAGGTTTGTTTTTCAGTGGTGCCATCTGCATAGGTTAACTCAACAATTAAAGGCATTACTAAACCTCCTGGCTTTTCAAATTCAACTTCATAAATATAAGAAGGTATTTCTTTACCATCGGCATATGCATCCATTGCTTTCGCATTTGCATCTTCCTTTTTATCGGTAATGTATACCAAGTCTCCTAAACCATCAAAATATGCTTTTGCTCTGGGGTTGTTCGCCATCATATTTGCAATTCTTTCATTTGGTTTATCTGTTAAATACATAGGTTTCACTTTAGTAATTCCAATATCAGTTACATCAGTCGTATAAAACCAACCTCTCCAAAACCAATCTAAATCCATACCAGATGCATCTTCCATAGATCTAAAGAAATCTTCCGGAGTTGGGTGTTTGAACATCCATCTTTGGGAATACGTTCTAAAAGCATGATCAAATAATTTAGGTCCCATAATTGTTTTACGCAATATATATAAACCCGCTGCAGGTTTTGAATATGCGTTTGGTCCAAATTGTTTTACATAATCTCCTTGAGACATAATTGGCGAAATATTACGCTGATCACCACCCATATATTTCGTAATCTTTTTTGCAGGATTTTGTTCAAATAAAGCTTTGTCGTAGGTAAATTCAGCCAAAATCTGCACAAAAGAGTTTAAACCTTCATCCATCCAAGTCCATTGTCTTTCATCAGAATTTACAATCATCGGAAAAAAGTTATGCCCAACTTCATGTATAATTACACCTAACATTCCTGATTTAGTTCTGTTAGAATACGTTCCATCAGGATTTGGACGACCAAAATTGAAACAAATCATTGGATATTCCATTCCTTGTCTTTCAGAATGTACAGAAATTGCTTTCGGATATGGATAATCAAACGTTAATTTAGAGTATTCAATTAAGGTATGTGCCACTGCTCTTGTAGAATGTTCTTCCCATAAAGGATTTCCTTCTTTTGGATATAAAGAGACTGACATTACCGTTTTTCCATTAATATCGGTTGCCATGGCATCCCAAATATATTTTCTAGAGGATGCAAAAGCAAAATCTCTAACGTTTTGTGCTTTAAATTGCCAAGTTTTGGTTCCTTTTGCGCGTCCTTTTTCTGCTTTTTCAGCTTCGGCTTGTGTCACAATTATAACAGGGTTATCAAAAGATTTTCTCGCTTTTGCCCAACGTTTTCTTTGTTCTTTTGTTAAAACGTTTTTTTCGTTTTGTAAAACACCAGTAGCATCAACAATGTGATCTGCAGGTACGGTTAAATTCACTTCATAATCTCCAAATTCTAGCGCAAATTCAGATCGCCCCCAAAATTGCATATTTTGCCATCCTTCTACATTGTTATACACGGCTAATCTTGGGAAGAATTGTGCAATTGTATAGTTGTTATTTCCATCAGGAAAAGATTCTAATCCAGAACGACCACCATCCTTATTGATATCGTTTATTTTATAGTTCCATTGGATGCGGAATTCAAAATTTTCACCAGGAGCCAAAGTAGAAGGTAAATTAATACGCATCATGGTACTATTGATAAAATGAGACAATGGTTTTCCATCAGTTTCTACTTTTTCTATATTAAACCCAAAACCTTTACCTTCGTTCATGAAATCATTTTTAAAGGAATTTGGCGTTAAAAAAGTAGAGGCTGCGCTAGATTTTTTTAAAGGTGTTTTAGAATCATCAGCTCTCGTATTTTGGTCTAATTGAACCCATAAATACTCTAAATTATCTTTAGAATTATTGTGGTAAATTATTTTTTCATCACCATAAATTTTGTTGGTACTTTCTTCTAAACGAATATTCATAATATAATCAACCTTTTGTTGCGTATATTGATGCCCAGGAGCACCAGAGGCTGTATGCTGATCGTTTGGAGTTGCCAAAACATTCTTCATTTGCCTGAATTTGTTTTGATCTGTGTGACCTTGCTGTGTCTTCTTTGCTTCCTTTTTTTCTTGGGCAAAATTTGCCGAAACTACAATGAATAAAGAAAATACGAATAAAGAGATTTTTCTCATTTGTTTTGATTTGA
>TARA_B110000238_G_scaffold192051_1_pt1 | contig 14143 bp, 11 predicted proteins | sample TARA_B110000238 | Tara Oceans TARA_B110000238 (sample SAMEA4397569) | marine metagenome | biome: Polar Biome; feature: [SRF] surface water layer (ENVO:00010504); material: water (ENVO:00002006), including particulate matter (ENVO:01000060) such as... | depth 5 m | reverse complement strand
AGAAAAGAAAGATTTTATCACACTTTTTGAAACTTCAAAAGGAACAGAAACCCCAGAATACGAAGACATAATTTCATATTATACAAAACTATCAGAAGAATATAGTCAGATTTCTTTATTTTCTTTCGGACAAACAGATGCGGGTGAACCCTTGCATTTGGCCGTTTACAATAGAGAAGCCATGTATAATGTAAGTGAAATTAAAGAATCTTCTAAAAACAGAATTTTAATTAACAACGGAATTCACCCTGGAGAGTCAGACGGAATTGATGCTTCCATGATGTTGTTAAGAGATATTGTTCAAAACGATTCTTTAAAAACTAAATATGAAAACTCTATTATTTGTGTAATTCCCGTCTACAATGTTGGCGGATCTTTGAATAGAAATTCTACAACAAGAGCCAATCAAAACGGACCCATAACCTATGGTTTTAGAGGAAATGCCAGAAACTACGATCTCAATAGAGATTTTGTAAAACAAGACACTAAAAATGCAGCCACGTTTGCAGAAATTTTCCACACGGTAAATCCGGATGTTTTTATAGACAATCATGTAAGTAATGGTGCCGACTATCAATATGCAATTAGTCATTTATTTACACAACATAATAAATTGGGAGGGAGTTTAGGAACGTTTTTACAAAACGAAATGCGACCAGTATTAGAAGTATCTTTGGCAGAAAAAGGCATCAATATTACACCGTATGTAAACGTTTGGGGCAACACGCCAGAAGTGGGGTTTTCGCAGTTTTTTGATTCTCCAAGATATTCTACAGGCTATACAACGCTCTTTCACACGCTAGGTTTAATGGTAGAAACCCACATGTTAAAACCTTATAAAACTAGAGTAGAACAGACCTATGAATTAATGCTTTCTGCATTCGATTTTACCGAAGAAAATTCAGTAATAATTAAAGAGTTGCGTTCTAAAGCAAGCGATGAAATTCTTGCAAAGAAAACCTATCCGATTCACTATAAAGTTGATAAAGAGAAATTCAGAATTCTAAACTTTAAAGGTTATGAAGCTGAAATAATTAATAGCAAGGTAACCACTGGCAAAAGATTGTTTTATGATAAAAGCAAACCTTTTATAAAGGAAACTAACTATTATGATGAATTTTCAGTAACGAAAGAAATAGAAATTCCGAAAGCATATATTTTACCACAAGGTTGGTATGATATTTTAGAAAGATTAGACAATAATTCTATTGAGTATACTCGTTTTAAAAAAGACACTATAATTTCGGTGACTGTGAATCACATCAAAGATTTTGAGAGTAGAAAAACGCCTTATGAAGGCCATTATTTGCATTATAACACCACGGTTTCAGCATCCACAGAGAAGATCAACTTTAAAGAAGGTGATCTTTATATTTCTACAAATCAAAACGGAGTGCGTTATTTGTTGGAAACTTTAGAAGCAGAAGCTACAGATTCTTTTTTTAACTGGAATTTCTTTGATACTATTTTACAACAAAAAGAAGGCTATTCTGCCTATGTTTTTGAAGATGTTGCAGAAAAGTTGTTGTTAGAAAATCCGTCTTTAAAAAAACAATTTGATGAGAAATTAGCTTCGGATGATGATTTTGCTGAAAATCCGAGAATGCAATTAGATTTTATCTACAAAAAATCTCCACATTATGAAAAAGCACATGTACGATTGCCCGTTTTTAAAGTTTTTTAAACCTTTATATTCATGAAAATTCCTATTATATCCGTTGTTATGATTTTTATTTCGAGTTGTAAAACGCCATCAAATCCAACAAAAAAAGACCTTAAAGAAATTGCAAAAGAGATTATGATAACTGCAAAAAGCTGTGCATTTATCACTATTGATTCTTTGGGAGTTACACATGCCAGAGCTATGGATCCTTTTTTTCCAGAAGACGATTTTACGGTTTGGTTTGGAACAAATTCAAAGAGTTTAAAAGTGCAACAGATTCAAAAAAATAAAAATGTAAGCTTGTATTATTTTGATGCGAAAAGTGGTAGTTATGTCACTTTACAAGGCGTTGCAAGCACCGTTAATAGCCAAGTTGAAAAAGAAAAGTACTGGAAAGAAGAGTGGGAGAACTTTTATAAAAACAGAACTACAGATTATCTATTGATAAAATTTACACCTAAAAAAGCAATGGTTATCAGTGAGAAATATAAAATATTAGGCGATGCAATTACGTGGAAAACCCCTGAATTAAGCTTTTAAGAAACATGAGAAAATCAATAGTATTGTTCGCTTTAATACTCGTTTTTAGCTGTGAAAAATCAAAAATGAAAGAAGAAACTACAACCAGCTTTTATGTGGGAACGTATACCATTGGAGATAGTAAAGGAATTTATAAATATGAACTTTCTAAAGAAGGCAAAATCAAACAAATTGGTTTGGTTGCAGCCACAAGGAATCCCTCTTTTTTAGCGAAAAGCAAGGACAACAAAACGCTTTTTTCGGTTGATGAAGCAAATGAAGAAGGAACTGGTTTCGTAAAATCCTTCAAAATAGAAAATGATTCACTAATCTTTAGAAGTAAGTCAAAGTCAGGAGGAGCACATCCATGTTTTATCGCTGTAAATGACAAAAATCAGATTTTAGTGGCTAATTATTCTGGAGGAAATGTAGGTTTGTTAGAAGTCGATACATTTGGCGAATTATCACCTTTATTAAACGTTCAACAACATACAGGTAAAGGCACAACAAGCAGACAACAAGCTCCGCATGCGCATTCAACTTGGTTTCATCCGTCAAAAAAAGAAGTCATTTCTGTAGATTTAGGAAGCAACGAATTGTGGTTTTCTACGATTGATGAAACTAAAAAAGAGCTCATCTTTACCGATCAAAAAACTTTAAAAATGGCAGCAGGAGCTGGGCCAAGACATCTTACTTTTCATCCAAATACGAAATGGATCTATGTTTTAAACGAGCTAAATAACACGATTTCTTTGGTCAAAGAAAAAGAAGGAAATTATGAGATAGCCGCTTCAGTTTCTATGTTACCAGAAGGATATTCTGAAGACTCAAAAGGTGCGGATATTCATATTTCTAAAGACGGTCAGTTTTTATATGCTTCTAATCGCGGGCACGAATCGATCGTTATCTATGCGGTGAATTCGGAAAATGGAACTTTAAAAACGCTGGGTTTTGAAAATGTATTAGGAAAAAATCCTCGTAATTTTTCCGTATCACCTGATGATAAGTTTTTAGTAGTAGCGAATCAAGACACCAATAATATTACCTCTTTTAAAAGAAATGTATCTAATGGAATGTTAACGTTTGTAGATGAAATTGCTGCTCCAACACCTGTTTGTATTTTGTTTTAAAACTTAATGTCAAAGAAGGTTTTAGTGTAATTTTATAAAAATAAATCACGCGATGTTACGTTGCGCAGTGTCCGTTTAAGATGTTTGAAAAAAGAATTCAAACAAGGGGAATTATGGCGTAAATTATTTTCATTCCGAAGGAGTTGACATTCATTGAGCAAGGAATTTAAAAACAAATAAATTTAAAAAAATAAAATTTGAATACTATTTTATTAATTATCATCATTGTATCGCTAGTAATCTGTTTCCACGGAATTTATTCCCGTCCTACATTAGAAGAAATTGACAAAAGAATAATGCATTGGGGGCAACATTTTGGACAGCATTTTTCTAATTAAGTTATTACTTGAATTTGGAATAAAAAGTACACTTGGCTTTTTAGTCTGTTTGAGGAATATAATTCTGAATTGAAAACCAGAACTATAGACGGCTTTTGGCAGGTTTTGGTATTGCTCTCTTAATCGGGATTGAAAATGTTTTCGAAATAAAATGCGAACCAAATTTCCTCAAGCCTGAAAAATAGCCAATGAAATTAAGCCGAATAATAAGAGTCTAGAAAAATAACCAAATGGCAAAACACCGAATAAAAAATTGCTAGTTTGCTGTTTAATAAAGATTTATGGAGTTTTTATTGATTTTGATTTTTCGTTGAGAGATTCTTGCATATAAAAACTCAACTTTCATTACACAACAATGTCATGAAGTAGAATCGCATCAGACTTAAAAGATGTCATGAGACTTCTGCTATTGGCGTAATAATACTCTATAGAGTATCTTGGTCGATAGCTTAATAGTTTCAATATAACCGAATCCAAGGATCAAAGTTTTATCGGTTAGATTCATAGTAAACCCAGCGCTCTGCATTCTTTGTCAACATCGTTAACTTTTAAAATGGATATTTATGGTGTCCTTTTACAGTGGAGTTTTAAAGGAATCACAACACTTAAAATAAGCTTCAACTTCTTGCATACTTCATAATAGAACTTATCTCAACCAACAATTATGTTAAATCTATGATTATATGAAGTTAAAAGGTTTTCTAAAAATCATTTTATTCGTAACTTGTAGCTCTAAAAATCTATCAAAGTGAGTAAAAATTTATCGATTAATGGAAAATTGTACACTTTAGAAGTACAAGAAGAAATGCCACTTTTATGGGCAATTAGAGATATTGTTGGTCTAACGGGAACCAAGTTTGGCTGCGGCGTAAGTCAATGCGGAGCCTGTTCTGTCCTCATCAACGGGAAGCTTACAAAGTCTTGTAGCATGCCCGTTTCTTACGGAATAGGAAAAGAAATCTTTACGATTGAAGGATTGTCAGAAAATCTTGAGTTTTTACGGGAAGCTTGGCATGATGGCAATGTGCCACAATGCGGCTATTGCCAATCTGGGCAGTTAATAGCGGCAACGTATTTGTTAGACACAACTGAGAACCCAACGGATGAAGATATTGATACAGCCATGAGTGGAAATATTTGTAGATGCGGAACCTACCCAAGAATTAGAAAAGCAATTCATAAAGCTGTTGCACTTAAAAGCGAAAAGATATGAGTGAAATACAGCAAATAAAGCGTAGAGATTTTATAAAATTATTCGGATTGGCTTCAGGTGGAATCCTTTTAGGTTGTAATGTTTCTTCGGATAAAAAAGAATTTATTCCGCAAGTAGCTGGCACTTTTGCACCCAACTTATTTGTGCAAATTCAAAAAGACGGAAATATTACCTTACTAGCCTCACGTTCAGAAATGGGTCAAGGAATTCGAACTTCTTTGGCGTCTGCAATTGCAGATGAATTAGAAGCAGATTGGAACTATATTACCGTAAAACAAGCCACTGGAAATGCCAAATATGGCAATCAAAATACGGATGGTTCTCGAAGTGTAAGAACCCTATTAGAACCCATGCGTAAAATGGGCGCAACTGCAAAAGCGATGTTAATTACTGCGGCGGCAAAAAAATGGAATATTCCAGAGAAGGATTGTAAAGCAGCAAATCATTATATCATCAACACACAAAATAAGGACACAATTTTCTTTGGTGATTTGGTGGATGAAGCTGCAAACGTTGCAATTCCGTCAGAAGAAAGTATCCAATTAAAAAAAGTCGAAGACTTTAAATTCATCGGAAAAACCTTAAAAAGTGTCGATTTAAAAGATTTTACACACGGAACTGCCAATTACGGCATGGACATTCGAATTCCGAATATGAAATTTGCAGCCATTGCCAGGTGTCCTGTAACTTTTGGGTCGGTTAAAAGTTATGAGGATGCAAGTGCTAAAAAAGTAGCGGGCGTTGAACGTATTTTTCAAATAGATAGAATCGTACCACCAACAGGTCAATTTTTTGGAGCTTTGGGTGGCGTTGCTGTTATTGCAAATAGCACTTGGGCTGCTTTTCAAGGAAAATTAGACTTGAATATTGAATGGAATTATAACGAAAATGAATCTTTTGATACCGAAAAGTTCAAAGAAAAATTGACCCAAAGAGTCCATGAAAAAGGGAAGTTAGTTCCTGGAGGTTCTGGAAATGTGTATCGCGCTTTTGAGGATGCAGAAAATATGGTAGAAGCAACGTATCATGTTCCGTTTTTGGTGCATGCACCCATGGAAGTACCCAATGCAACAGCTTGGTTTAAAGGTGATACAATAGAGGTTTGGGCGCCAGTGCAAGATCCGCAAACGGCAAGAGCAGAAATTGCTCATTTCTTTGAAATTCCTTTAGAAAAGGTAACTGTAAACGTTACTTTTTTAGGCGGTGGTTTTGGTCGAAAATCGAAGTCTGATTTTGTTGTAGAAGCTGTCGCTATTTCCAAAAAAATAAACGCACCTGTTCAGGTTGTTTGGACGCGTGAGGACGATATACAACACAGTTTTTACCACGCAGCAAGTGCACAATATTTAAAGGGTTCTTTAAATGAGAAAGGCGAACTTACCGCATGGTTGCAGCGTGTTGCTATGCCGTCTATTGTGTCTTCTTTTAAACCGATGTCTGAATATGCTTCTGGTTTTGAACTCAATCAAGGGTTTACAAACAATCCATATCAACTAGATAATTTTAGATTAGAAAATACCAAAGCAGAAGCGAACTTACGAATTGGTTGGATGCGCTCTGTAGTGCACATTCATAGCGGTTTTGGTAACAATTCTTTTGCAGATGAATTGGCACATGCGGCGAATATAGATCCTGTGCAATTTCATTTAAATTTGATAGGAAAAGATAGAATTATCAAAGGCAAATCGGAGTATCCGTACGATGCTAAACGCATGAAAGACGTGTTGAAAAACACTGCTAAAATTGCTAATTGGGGGAAAACTTTGCCTGAAAATTACGGTTTAGGAGTTGCAGTTCATTATAGTTTTTATAGCTATGTGGCAACAATTGTTGAGGTTTCCGTAAAAAACGAGAAAGTAAAAGTTGAACATATTTGGACCACTATCGATTGTGGTTTGGCCTTAAATAAAGACAATATTACAAACCAATTAGAAGGAGCTGCCATTTTTGGAATGTCAATTGCGTTGTATGGCAAAATATCTGCAAAAGAAGGTGCCATAGAACAAAACAATTTCTTTGATTATCAAATGACAAGAATGAAAGATGCTCCAAAAATAGAAATAGCGATTATGGATAAAATGGAGGAACCACCAACAGGCGTGGGAGAACCTGGAGTTCCTGTCATAGCGCCAGCAATTTGCAATGCTATTTTTAATGCGATTGGTAAACGAGTTCGAAGTTTGCCTTTGGTGGATTTTGGGATGGTTTAGAATTTAAAAAAAAGATTAAAACCATAGCTAAACTTTAATATTTAGGTGTTTAACAAAAAACTATCAGTAATTAAGAATGAGTTTTTTTCATAACTTGCACGTATAATGAAAATCCAACGAAGTGCTTCTATAAGAAAATAGAACCATTGAAAATTTTGAAGATAAAAAATTTCTTTGTCTGACTTAATGAAAGCGAAAATAAATGGGGTTTTAGAAAGTTAAAAAGCTCAACTTTTAAAAGTTGAGCTTTTTAATTTATTTGTATTTTTCCTCTAAAACTTATATTCTCCCAAAGGTTTAGGGAAATCTTCTGGATTTGCTGCTAAATGATACCGAGGATCATCAATACCCTCTTCGATAATATCTTTAAAAATTGGGCTAGATTTGTACAATAACAATTTACAATCTTCACTTAAGTGCTTTAAAATAATTTTTTTGTTGGCAGCTTTGTATTTTTCTACCAAAGCGAAAATAGCTTCAATCGCAGAATGATCTGAAATACGTGCTTCTACAAAATCAATTTCTACTTGTTCGGGATCATTTTTTACATCAAACTTTTCATTGAAAGCAGAAATACTTCCAAAAAATAAGGGTCCCCAAATTTCATAAATTTTAGTACCATCCTCTTTAAAACGTTTTCTAGCTCTAATCCTTCTTGCATTTTCCCATGCAAAAACCAAAGCAGAAACAATAACACCAGAAATAACAGCAATTGCTAAATCAAATATTACAGTTAATGCAGAAACTAAAATTAGTACAAAAAGGTCTGTTCTTGGTATTTTATTTAAAATTCTAAAACTAGACCAAGCAAACGTACCAATAACCACCATAAACATTACACCAACTAGCGCAGCAATAGGAACTTGCTCAATATACGAAGAAGCAAAAAGGATAAACATTAATAACATTACAGCCGCAGTAATACCAGACAAACGTCCACGTCCTCCGCCTTTTATATTAATAATAGATTGGCCAATCATTGCACAACCACCCATTCCGCCAAACAAGCCAGTAAGAATATTTGCGCCACCTTGTGCAACACATTCTTTATTCGTATTTCCACGAGTTTCTGTTAAATCGTCAATTAAATTTAGGGTCATTAAAGATTCAATTAAACCAATTGCTGCCAAAATTAAAGCATAAGGGAAAATAAATTTTAAGGTTTCGAAATTCATAGGAATGTTATAAAATGTTTCTAAAACAGGAACAGGGAAACCACCTTTTAAACCTTCGCCACCGCCGTCTTTTATAAAAGAACCGACAGTAGCCACATCTAAACTTGAGAAAATTGCAATTGCTGAAACCACTAAAATAGCAATTAAAGCTTCAGGTAATTTTTTAGTCGCTTTTATTTTTGGTAAACCCCACATAATTAGCATCGTTAAAATAACTAATGCCACCATATACCATAAAGAATTTCCTTCTAGCCAGACTTTTTCACCATCTAAAGTTTTTTTAAACATGCCTAATTGAGATAAGAAAATAACGATTGCTAAACCGTTTACAAATCCCATCATTACAGAGTGTGGAATTAATCTTACAAATTTACCAAGCTTCAATACACCCGCCAAAACTTGTATAACTCCCATGAGTATTACGGTCAAAAAAAGATAGTACAACCCTAAATTTTCATCTGGATTACCCATGGCATTTCCATCAGCAACTAAAGATACCATTACTACTGCTAATGCACCTGTTGCACCAGAAATCATTCCTGGTCTTCCGCCAAAAATAGAGGTTATTAAGCCGACCATAAAAGCGGCGTATAAACCTACTAATGGATCTACACCTGCAACAAATGCAAATGCAACAGCTTCAGGCACTAATGCGAGTGCAACGGTAATTCCTGATAAAATATCATTTCTAACATTTTTTGCGTTTTTGGTGATGAATTCAGTCATAATTTTGGTTTTTTTTCAAGTCGGCAAATATAGGCGGTTTTTTTTAGATACAATCAGGGCGATGCTATTTAAAAAAGATACAAAAATCTTACAGGTATTAAGTTCATTGTATTTTTAGCCATTCCTGTAATTTTATTTGAAAAGAGTTGACCTATAGTTCTTTATAGGAACCATACACTAATTTAATATTTGCGTATGTATTCTGTAAAGCTTCCTTAATTTCCCTTTCATTTTTAAAAGAAACCCTCGTAATGCCTTCTTCGATTTGCGGAATTAGTTTTTTATTGTAATTGGAATGCATTAAAAACCAATGCGTTTCTTTTAATTTTATTCCTTTTTGATAATAAATGTGATAAGTTGTAAGTAGTTTTTTATCGATAGATAAATTGAAAACACCACATTCTTCCTCAACCTCTCTAATAGCAGCAGTTTCAATGGTTTCACCTTTTTCTATTTTTCCTTTTGGTAAGTCCCAAATGTTATTTCTATAAATAAAAAGCACCTCATTTTTAGAGTTTAAAACTAAACCACCTGCCGCCGGAACCACCTTTAAATTTTGTAAAAAAATCTGCCAATCTTGTTCTAAATCATTACTATATAAAGTGATTCCACAAATAGCATCATTCTTGAGTTTGTAAATAATTTCGTCAAAAACAAGATCCTTAAAAAGATATACAGGGAAATTATTTTCTTTTTTTAAAGAAGATGTGATAATAATTGGGGTATCATTTACAAAAACTTTATACATTTGCGGTATGATTTTAAACAAAGATACAGCAAAAAAAACGGCTGAACTTTTATTGCAAATTAAGGCAATAAAGTTAAAACCGCAAGAACCATTTCACTGGGCTTCAGGCTGGAAATCTCCTATATACTGTGACAATAGAATAACTTTATCCTATCCTCCAGTTCGTCTTTTTTTAAAAGAAGAAATGGCCAAAATAGCAGAATTAGAATACGGTAAACCAGATGTAATTGCAGGTGTTGCTACCGGGGCAATAGCTATTGGTATTTTAGTTGCACAAGAACTAGGAGTTCCTTTTGTATACGTTAGACCAGAGCCAAAAGAACATGGTAGAAAAAATCAAATAGAAGGTCATTTAGAAAGGGGGCAGAATGTTGTTGTGATAGAGGATTTAATTAGTACAGGAAATAGTAGTTTAAATGCTGTAGCAGCTTTAAAAGAAGCGGGTGCTGTTGTAAAAGGTATGGTGGCTATTTTTTCTTACGGATTTGATGTCGCAGATCAAAACTTTAAGAATCACAATGTAAATTTAAGAACTTTGAGTAATTATGATAATTTACTAGAACAGGCTTTAGATAGCAATTACATTTCTCAAAAAGAATTAACTATCTTGCAGCAATGGAGAGCAAACCCTAGCCAGTGGAATCAATAAAAATTGAATAGTATGAATATACAAGGTAATAAAGTAACCGTATCGAAATCTCAAAAAGAAACTTTTGAGTTTTTATCTGATTTAAAAAATTTTGAACAATTAATGCCAGCATCTATTCAGAAGTTTGAAGTTGATGGTGATTCATTTATTTTCGGTTTAAAAGGAATGCCTGAAATTAGATTGATTTTAAAAGAGAAAACAGAATACTCTAATATTATTTTAGGAGCAGCAAGCAGCAAATTAGATTTTGAGTTGGTGGCAGATATTACTGAAATTGATATGAACTCTAGTGAAGTGCAATTGCATTTTAATGGTAAATTTAATGCGATGATGGCCATGATGGTTAAGAGACCTTTAAACAGTTTTATAGTGACATTAACTGATAATTTAGAAAATGTTTAAGCAATAGTGATTTCTTTAATCCTGAATTCTTTGGTAGTTTCATCTTCTAACTGAACTTGAAGGTTACCTGTTGAGGAAATTCCGGTGATCATTCCCATAAATAAAACATCATTGTAATCTTTAAACATAGTTGGGACGTCTTTTTTATATAACACATTTAAATAATCACGCTCTAATTCGCTATATTTTTTGGCTATTAAAAGTTTAACTCTATATTTTATTTGATAGACAATTTCTAAAAGTAAAAGATCCAAGTTGTAATTTATATTTGTGATTTTTTTGAGAGAAGAAGCCTTATCTAGGAAAGCTGGAAATTTTATTTGATTTACGTTCAGGCCCATTCCAACAATCGAAGTGTAAATTTTGTTATTTCTAATACTATTTTCAACTAAAATACCACATATTTTTTTATTGGCTGACATAATGTCGTTCGGCCATTTAATAGAAAGCTTTTCAATTTTTTTTGTAGAAAGAACATCAAAAATTGCTAAGCTAATAGCGAAATTTAAGTATTTATGGTGGTGAATTTCTAGATTGAAATCATTTATAAATACGCTCATAGTCAGGTTTTTACTTGACTCAGAGATCCATGAACTGGCTTGCTGACCGCGGCCTTTGGTTTGCTCTTTCGTAACTACCACCGTGTAGTTTTCTACAGCAGAATTTTGAGCTAATTCTTTTAAAAAAGAACTCGTAGAGTCAATGGCATTAAGTTTGATTAATTTCAAGTGTTAAATAATGTGTAAACTAGTTCAATATTACGCATAAAACTCGCAAAAAAATAATAACTTTGCACTAAAATTAGAGAAGAAATTAATGGCAAAAAAGCACGTAAGTACAGACGAATTAATCGCGGTGATTATTAAGGGGATAGATGATGTAAAAGGAGAAAACATTCAGCTACTTGACTTAAGAGATTTAGAAAACACAGTTTGTGATTATTTTATAATATGTTCAGGAAATTCTAATACGCAAGTAAATGCGATTTCTGGTTCGGTGCAAAAAGTAGTGAGCAAAGAAATAAAAGACAAGCCTTGGCATATTGAAGGGCAAGGAAACTCCGAATGGATTTTAATGGATTATGTGAATGTAGTTGTTCATGTTTTTCAGAAGCATGTTAGAGATTTCTATGATATAGAAAGCCTCTGGGGTGATGCAAAAATTACCGAAATTAATCCAGTTTAACCTTATTGATTTTATAAAAAAATGAGTGATTCAAGTAAAGATAAAAAACCCAATTTACCTAAATTTAAATTTAGTTCTTATTGGATTTATGGTGCAGTTTTGATAGCAATAATTGCTGTTCAATTTTTTAGTAGTGGAGATTTAGCTTCTAAAAGTATCTCCAAAAATAAGTTTGAAGAAATACTTAAAGATAATGATATTAAAAAAATTGTTGTTTTAAACAAGGATGTAGCCCAGCTTTTTTTAACACAAGAGGCTTTAAGTAAGACAAAACATAAAGAGTTCACGTCTTCTACCTTCTATAGACCAGGTTCTGCTGTCTACGAATACAATTTCGGAGATCAAAGAACTTTTGAAGAAAATATAGCGAAAGCAAAATCAGAAAATGATTTAATTGTAGATATCGATAACAAAGAAAGAACGAGCATTTTTGATGCTATTCTTGGTTTTTTACCTTTTATAATTCTAATCGCCATTTGGTTATTTTTTATGAAAAGAATGTCTGGAGGTGGATCTGGTTCTGGTGGCGGTGGTCAAATTTTTAGTATAGGTAAATCTAAAGCTAAACTATTTGATAAAGACACGAAAGTAAAAACAACGTTTGCAAATGTTGCAGGTTTAGAGGGTGCCAAAGAAGAAGTTCAAGAAATTGTAGACTTTTTGAAAAATCCAGAAAAATATACATCTTTAGGAGGTAAAATTCCAAAGGGTGCTTTGCTAGTAGGACCTCCCGGAACAGGGAAAACTTTATTAGCTAAAGCTGTGGCTGGAGAAGCGGATGTTCCTTTTTTCTCTCTGTCTGGTTCAGACTTCGTAGAAATGTTTGTGGGGGTTGGTGCTTCTAGGGTAAGAGATTTATTTAAACAAGCAGCGCAAAAATCGCCTTCAATTATTTTTATTGATGAAATTGACGCCGTTGGTAGAGCTCGTGGAAAAAATAGTATGACTGGTGGAAATGACGAACGTGAAAATACCCTAAATCAGTTATTGACAGAAATGGATGGTTTTGGTACAGATACAAATGTAATCGTAATCGCCGCAACCAACAGAGCAGACGTTTTGGATAGTGCTTTATTAAGGGCAGGACGTTTTGATAGGCAAATCTATGTAGATCTGCCAAATATTAACGAAAGAAAAGAAATTTTTGAAGTTCATGTAAAACCTTTAAAAATGTCTGATGATGTTAAGATTGGGTTTTTAGCACAACAAACACCAGGTTTTTCAGGAGCAGATATTGCAAATATGTGTAACGAAGCGGCTTTAATTGCTGCCAGAACTGGTAAAAAAGCAATTCACCATCAAGATTTTTTAGACGCTGTAGATAGAATTGTTGGTGGTTTAGAAAAGAAAAATAAAGTAATTACGCCCAAAGAAAAGAAAGTTATTGCTTTTCATGAAGCTGGTCATGCAACAGTAAGTTGGATGTTAGAACACGCTGCACCTTTAGTTAAAGTTACTATAGTTCCAAGAGGCCAATCTTTAGGAGCTGCTTGGTATTTGCCAGCAGAAAGATTGATTGTTCAAACAGAACAAATGTTAGATGAAATGTGTGCCACTTTAGGAGGTAGGGCTGCAGAGAGAATTATTTTCAATAAAATTTCTACAGGTGCTTTAAGTGATTTAGAAAAAGTTACTAAACAGGCCCGAGCAATGGTTACTGTCTATGGTTTAAATGAGAAAGTTGGTAATATTACCTATTACGATTCTTCAGGAAATGATTCTTTTGTAAAGCCTTACAGTGAAGAAACTGGTAAGATGATTGATAGTGAGATTTCTAAAATGATAGAAATTCAGTATGAAAGAGCTATTGAGTTATTATCAAATAACAAAGAAAAACTTACTGTTCTAGCAGAACTATTATTGGAAAAAGAAGTTATATTTAAAGACGATTTATTAAAAATATTTGGTAAAAGACCTTTTGAAGATTTAGATGTGGAAGTAAAAGTAGAAGAGGAAGTTTTGCCTCAAAAAGAAGAAAACGTTTCAGAGGAGTAAATTTATTTTCAGATGGATTTTTTTAAAAAACTTTTCAATAAAAGCCAAAAAGAGGACGATAATATTCAAAAACAGGCCGCCAAGCTAGCACTTGATGACCTGTTTGTCTCTAAGTTTGTGGAAAAAGGCGGTAAGTTTTTGTACTGTGCGAACAAAAATGAGGTTGTGGAGAACTTTGCAAAAGTAATTT
>TARA_B110000238_G_scaffold44593_1_pt1 | contig 14165 bp, 8 predicted proteins | sample TARA_B110000238 | Tara Oceans TARA_B110000238 (sample SAMEA4397569) | marine metagenome | biome: Polar Biome; feature: [SRF] surface water layer (ENVO:00010504); material: water (ENVO:00002006), including particulate matter (ENVO:01000060) such as... | depth 5 m | reverse complement strand
CTGATAATGTTAATATTGTTAATAGTGGTGGAAGTGCTGGAACTGGTATAAAAGATTTATTAATTTCAATGTTAAATTTATTTTTTAGATAAATTTAACTGAAATTATAATAAATTAATATATTTATTAAAATAAATATGATTTTTCGTAATATTAACTTACAAAAAATGAATTCAGATAATTTATCGTCTCTATTAATAATGATTATATTATTTTCTATTGTATCATTATTTTTAATTTATTTAATTTTAAATATAAAAAATAAAATGAATAATTTTATAAAAATTTATGATGATGAACAAGATATCCAAGAAGAAAATTTAAAAAAAACTTTTAAAGAAATTGATAAAAATAATTCAAATTTAGAAACATTAATTAAATTAAAAAATGTTGAATTAGAACACAACGTAAATGATTTAAATGAATTAGGTTCTGATATATCTAATAATACTAAAAATATACAAAATACAAAATTATTAATTAATAATCTTAAAGATATTCCAATTAAAAATAATAATAATAGGATAAATATTGGTAGTAATAATGAGATAAGTATTGGTAATGGAAATATAGATTTTAAGTTAGATAGTTATAAAAATTTAAAAGTATGTGATAATGCAGGTGAAAATTGTTCATTTGTAATTAACCAACAATTTGTAGATAGTAATTTACCTATTATTCCTAGTAAATAATTTAAATTTAAAATTCCATATTATAAATAATTTTATTTATTTATTTTTATTTATTAATATAAATGATACAATTAGTTATATTATTTATATTTGTTGTATTTATAATATTAATTATATTACTTTATAAAAAATATATTAAAATTAAAAATTTAGTAGATGAAGAGAAAAATTTAAAATATGATAAAATAAAAAATAAAATAGGTTCAAATAATAGTATTATAAAAAAAATAAAACAAGAAACAGAAAATATTATTATGAAAAAAGGGAATAATTTAGCAGAATTAATCAATAAAAGTGACCAAAATTCAGAATTAAATCAACTAAATCATAATGATATAATAAGTAATGATTTAAATTCAATTAATAATATATTTAGTTATGATAATGGTTTATTTATAGGGGGGTCTGATGGTCGTATGGTAATAGGTGATAATAATATTAAATTAAATGTAGAAAATCCAGTTCAAGTCCGTGTTTGTAATTCTGATAATAGTCATTGTTCTAATATTATAACAAATAAAATGGTTAATGAAGAATGGCCTATTAATACTGGTAATAATGGGTCTGATTCAATAACTGTTTCTACTGGATCAGATGATAGTGACGGTGGGATTCGAACTGCAGGTGGGGGTTCTAGTGCTGGAGGCGATGCTCTAATATATTCACCGGACCATAATGGTAAACAATATTATATATTTAATAATACTACAAAAATGCTTAGTGTTACCACCAATATGACTATATCAACAATTGCGGTTGTGTCTACTGTTCCAAATTTTACACCAAAAGTTACTGATAATATGAAAGTCGACGATTTATTCGATTTTTTGTATAATAGTAGTAGTGGTAGTGGTGTAACAGATAGTGATATAATAGATTTTAATGAGATGACTAATCAAATAACCACCACTGATACAGAATATATAGAAATATCATCTAATAATTTGAACTATAAAATTAATATTGTTGATGGAATTGTGAAATCAATTGTGGAATCCCAATCTATAAAATAACTATTTTATTATAAATAATGGAAATAGTCATATCTATTAAACAATATTAATAATAATTGTAATATTATTTAATTAAATTTTTTTTTCATCAATATAATTCCAAAATTTTTTAGGTAAATCATTTTTATCAAATATAAATTTATTTGTATTTTTCATAATTATATTAAATTTATCATATTTTGGTTGAGAATCGATATTAAACAATATATATTTGTCTCCATTTTTATATATTTTATGACCACGTGTTAATCTTTTATTTTCAAAATTTCCAAGAATAATTACTGACACTTTTACAATTTCTGATAATTTTTCAATTTCATAAAAAGAATATTTATAATTTTCATCATATATTTTATTATATTGTTCAAAATCATTTTTATCAAAATAATCCTGTTTATCAAATATCTTTTCAAAATATATATTTTCTTTTTGATTTTCAATAAATAGTTCTTTGTCATTTTTATCATTTTTAAAATCATTTTCTCGTTCTTTATCTAATTTTTTTTCTAATGCTTTTTCACTAATTGAATTTTTATCTAATTTGGAAATTTTACTAAAAATTTCTATTAAATATTGCATTGTATTTTGCTCATCTATATCTTCAATTGTTGCTAAATTAATTTCATATAAAGGCAACAAGTCTTTCCAAGTATATTCTGGTAATGGTTTATATGTATCTGTTAAAAATTTATAAGATATATCATTTTTAGTTGGTTGAATAGTAACACCCTTATATAATATATAATCCTCTATACTATTTTCAATACTTTTAAAAGGATTTGATAATTTTTGATTTAATTTGTTTAGCTTATCATTTAATATATCATCTTGATTGAAAACAATTTCATATTTTTGAACTTTTAAATCACTGTCATTTTTTCGTAAAATATATAATAAATCTTTTGTATATATATCATTAATTATATTATTTGTTTCTTCTTCATTTAATATAAGTTTATCATCTTTTTGAATTATATTTATAATTATAGTTTTAATCTTTTCAATTTTAATATTTTTAGGAAAAGGATTATGTTTATGTTTTAACATTTCTATATTTTTTAATGTTTTTGTATTTGCAACAATATGATTAATAATATTTTTTAATTTATCTTGATATAATATTGTAATATTTTCATAATTATTTATATATGAAGAAGTATCATTTTTATTTTCAATTCCTAAAAATATAGTTTCATCTTTAATGTGTTCCATAAAAAAATCCATATTACTATTTAAAATTCTAAGAGGAATAATATTATTAGGTATATCTTCTAATATAATAGCAATTTCTTCAGTATTATCAGTTAATATTTCTTTAATATTATAAATTTTTTTATTTAATTTTTCATTCAAGTCATTTAAAATTTGTTTAATCTTTTTAGATGATAATTTACATCGGAATCTAGTAATATTATGAATATATATATAATTTTTAATTATAATATCATTATCTCTAAAAACATTAGTAGATATAATATTACTATCAATTGGAATAAATAAATTATTTTTTAATAAAAATCCTACAAACTTAAAACTCATATTAATAACAAATGCTTTAATAGGGAATTCTAAATCATCTAATATTTTAAGAAGATTTATAGGGTCAATTAAATTTTTTAATTTGCTTGTTTTACAATATTTTTTTTGTAAATCAATTATATATTTAAATTTTTTATCTTCTTTATACGAAAAACTATTATGTATAACTATATCATTTTTCTTTTTAGTATTGGTATTTCTTATTCTTACAACTGGTTCATAAATATTTTCATTTTTTATAATAAAAACAAAATTATTATCAGTATTTAATTTAGTATTATAATTAATAAATTTAGAACATAATATATCAATTTTTTCAACTTCTCTATTTTTATTTTGTGAGTTAAACATAATAATATTATGTTTTTTTGAATTTAGCCATTCATAATTATTTGTAAAAAGTTGTAAAACTTCTTCATGTCCTTTAAATAAATCACTTGTTAAATAAAGTTTAAAATTTTTAAAAGAATTAAATATCATAAATTCTCTTAATATGTCATTATTATATTTATTCGTATCATCATATACAAATTTATTAATTTTTTTAATTTGTTTATTAAGGTCATTTAAATCCATTTTATTTAAATAATCTTTATCAGAATTCATATTTTTTTTAAAAAGTTCAAAATTTTTTTCGTCATAAATGCTAAAATCTGGATTCAAAAATATTTTTAATGTATTTCCATTATTTAACTCAATATAATCTATCTTAGTCATATTCTGTTCAACTGCATTTATAAATTCTTTGACATTTTTAATTTTTTTATTATCAATTACATAAATTAAACTTGCTAATACATATTGATTTTCATCATTAATTCCTTTACGAACAAAACAATTAGTATTTTCATTAATTTTAAAATCAATAGGATATTTATTATTCAATATTTTATTTAATTTATCAGGTAAAGTTGCATATCTATTAATTTTTGCAGGTAATTTACTTTGTGTAATATATCTTCCTATTTTAGTTGTATCATCAACAACAATAGAGGGTTTTCCACGACAACACGGCATTTCTTTTTTATCGGGATGTAATACAGAATCTAATAGAAAAGGGTATTTAGGAACATCATATTCTTTTCCGTCTTTATCTTTTTTAACCCATGACTTATTACTTAAAACTATTGGAGGTTCTCCTTTTGGACATTTACCATCTAGGTCTTTTAATTGTTTATTTGTTAAACTTACACCTGTTAACGGACACCAATATTTAGGACAAATATAATAATAGGCTTCCTTTTTCTCATCAGAACTACCTGCTTTAATAACACTTGTGTAAGAATTTGGAAAATTTTTATCTATATATTCTTTTTCATTTTTTGTAATAACCACTGGTTGTTTTTTATGAACTGCTTGACATTTAGTGGTATAAGGTTTTTTAAATAATTGTTTATCCGCTTCTTTTAATCGTTCAAGAATTAATTTATCATATTTTTTCTTCTCTTGTGGATCATTTAATTTTTCAAAATCAATATTAACATCAATTTTAAGTTCGTTATCTGTCTTCTCTTTAATTTCTGTATCAATTTTTGTATTATCTTTTGTTTTTTGAATTTCATCATATTCATCTGCTTCTAATGATGCAAGTAGTTTTATATCATCATCATTCATTTCATATACATCCTCATCATCATCATCATCATCATTCTCATTATTTGTTAAAATAGAAAAATCATCTGAATTAGTCAAATATTCAAAATCATCATCACTCAATATTTCTTTTTTTTCTGTGAAATTTTCTTTTGCATCTTTATTAAAATTATTGAAATTTGTTATTTGTTTATTAATTTTATTCTTATCTTTTAAGATATCATTATTTGTTGATAAAAATGACAATAGTTTAGTAATTAATATATTATCTTCATTATTTATTAAATTTTTAACTAAAAATTGTAGTTGTAATTTATTTTTTATTTTAAGAAAAATAAAAACCCCTTTATTAATATTAGACTTTGTAATTTTATTTGTAGTTGTTAAATTTAATTTAATTAAATCACTAATTTCATCATAATCTTTTTCAGCCTTAGTTTTATTTACACTATATTTTTTCATCAATAAACTTACTAATTCTGGTTTTGGTTTAGATATATTTTGTTCTATAAAACTTTGAACATTATCTATATCAAAGAAATTATTAATCCTTTTAAATTTAATATAAATGAAATTATTTTGTTCATTAATTACATCAAAGTATGGATAAAATAATTCTAATGATTTTTTAATATTGGATTCTGATAAAATAACATCATTAAAAGTCAGATTATTAGTTATATTATAATCTAAAAAATCTATATATGAAACATTACAATTAAATAATGTATCATCTAAATTGATCAAATTAATATCGTATTTTCTATTTATTTTATTTAAAATTTCATTAACTTTAGAAAATGAATTAATAATTTCATTTATTTGAACGGGTTCTTCTTTTTTAAAATCATATATAACATCTACACGACCATTATCAAAAATTATTAAATTAAAATATTTAGTTAGGGCAATATCATTAAAATTTCTAAATAAAATTTTAATTTCTAAAAATTCATTTTTTCGAACTATATTTATATTTTCGGTCCATTTAGTTAAATCGTTATCATTAATTTTTTTGTCATTTCTAGAATTTTTATTACCTAGAGAATTTTTATTTATTTTATAAATATTATTATTTATTTTTTTAAAAATTATCATAGGTATAGTTTCATCTGTTATAAAATTATTAAAAAAACCTTCTAAATTTATTAGAAAATTATTAAATTTTATATTAATAATTGTAGGATTTATTTTAACATGAAATCTATTTACATATGATATATTATTTTTTAAAATATCATCTTTTTGGTCTAACATAAATTTATTAATAATTTCATCAGTATTTTTAATAGTATTTTCATATGTATCATTATAATTATCATAATCGTCTATATCTGAAATATATGGGAAATATACTTTGACACCACCATTCATTATTAGTTCATCTGTTTCATCCATTTTTTTGTAAGCGTTAAATATATCATTACTATTTGTAAAATTAATAATATTTGTTTTAATTTTATTTTTTAAAATATTGAAACTATCTAATTTATATTTATAAATTGGATTATACTTATTATTACTATCTAAAAAACGATAGTTAATTTTCATTTTTTTGTATGGGTTAGATGGTATAAATTTTTGGTCATTATTAATATCATAATAATTTAATTCTAATGGAACCGTAATATTGAATTTTTTATTGCTACTAATTTGATCATATATTTGTCGTATATTAAATTCCTTATTAGATGTTTCTAATTTAAATTGAAATAAGTTTTCTAAAATATAATTAATCTCAGTTGTATTTAATTTGTCATCACTATTAAAAATATTAGTTAGAATATCAATTAATTCATAATTATTTATTTTTTGAAGACCCCATAAATAAATATGATCAAAATTAATATTTTTAATATGATATGCAATTTTATTTTTAATTGTATAAATAGTATCATCTTCAAAAATATATTCGTGTATTAATTTAACACTTTCATCTTTTAGAGAAGTATCTAATAAGGTATAATTTTCAAAATGTTGTTTTAATGTTTTAATATCCTCATCAGTTATTTTATTGTCTTGTAATTTTTTTATTAAGTTTTTATATGTATTTCCAACAAATAAATAAGTGTGTTTTTCTTTTTTATTTATCCAATATATTACTTTGAAAATAGACGTTTTCATTATTATTATTAATATATTGAAATATAATTAAAAATATAAATCAATTTATGATTTTATTAAATTTTTTATTTTCGTATAATGAATTTAAAAAATAAATATGTAATTTATAATGTATAATACAATAAAAATCAATTATAATAAAGTAAATATTTAACTAAAATTTAAATATTTTTAAATCAAAAATATGAGTTTAACATTACAAGAATATGGTATACCATTAGATATTTGTTTAATGATAGAGCATATAATTTATAAAAAAGTATTTAAGTTAATGTTATTAGAAATGAAATTAAAATTCAAATCTTATTGGAAAAAAAATTTTATAAAGTATGAAAATAAATTTGTTTCAGGATATTTAAGAAATAAATTTAGGTATTGTTCTTATTTTAATCGTTTTTCATTCTCAATAAAACTAAAATGTTCATCATATCATTTGATATATTTAGATCATTTCAATTTAATAAAATATCAAAATAAAAAATATACCGATTTTTATTTTAATGGAAATCGTATAATAGGTTGGATAGATTATAAATAAAATTTTATAAATAATAGGATTAAATTTAAAATATTATTTTATTATTATAATGTATGACAAAAATATGAATTATTCAAATAATATTAATTTAGTTGATATTGTATGTGGATTATCATGGGGTGATGAAGCGAAAGGAAAAATAATTGGATGTTTATCTAAATCTGGTAAATATGACTATGTTTGTAGATGGGCAGGGAGTAATAATGCAGGACATACAATATATAAAAATGGTATTAAATATAAAACACACTTAATACCTTCAGGTGTTTTATTTGGTATTAAATCTATAATAGGTCCGGATTGTGTTGTAAATAAAGAAGGATTTTTCAAAGAAATTAATTATTTAAAAGAAAATGGATTTAATACAGATTTAATAAAAATTTCACCAAAAGCACATATAGTAACTCCTAAACATATTGAAGAAGATAAGATAAAATATTTTAAACAACAAGGGACTACTGCAAAAGGAATTGCTCCTTGTTATAGAGATAAATATGCAAGAATTGGAAGTCGGGTTGAAGATAAATGTAACTATGAACATTTTAAAGATTATATATGGGATGAAAAATTAGAAGGAAACATATTATGTGAAGGAGCTCAGGGATTTTGGTTAGATATTAATTATGGTAATTATCCCTATGTCACTTCGTCTAATACATTACCATATTCTGCTTGTTCATTAGGATTTTCACCTAAATTAATTAGAAATATATATGGTGCTTGTAAAATATATGACACTCGTTCTGGATTAGATCCAGATTTTCCAGAAAAATTATTAGAAAATAAAGAATTATTATTAATCGCCAATGAAGGTAATGAATATGGTGTAACTACTGGACGAAGAAGGAAAGTAAATTGGTTAAATCTTAATAAATTAAAAAACTCTATTAATATTTCTGGAACTACACATTTAATTATATCTAAAATTGATATATTTAAAAAAATAAATTTATTTAAACTTTTAGATAAAGATGAAAAGTTAATTAGTTTTAATGATCTACTATCAATTAAATTATATATACAACATTTTTTACATATTAATTGTTCAAATTTAAAAACTATTATATATTCTAATGATGTTGAATATATACCAGATTTAATTATCTAATATATTTGATGTTATTTTAATACCACAATATGGCTTAGGATTTTTACTATAATCATCATAAATATATAATCCATTATCACGCGCGATTTTAAGCAACCATTTAAAGTTTTCCCAAAATGTATCAGTATGCCCAATTTCATCGGTTGCAAGATGTCCTAATTCATGGATTCCTACATATGATAAAGTATTATCATCAATTAGGTCTCCTTTTTCATCTCGTGCAATTAAGCAAAATAATATTTTTTCCTTATTAACTGAATATGATGTATATTTTTCATCTTTAGTAGATTCACTTAATTGATTTGAATTATAGTTTTTTTTTAAGAAAGATACTCTAGGATCATTAGGGTATTCATCTTCAGCAATTTTAATAATTTTCAAGAATTTTTGATTCATTTTTGCAAGTTTATCAGCAACTTCTTGTGAGTTACTATTAGTTTTAACTAAGTATTCATTACCATCTATATTACTTTTTACATATTCTACTTCTGTAAATTGTTCACGAACATAAAATACGCCAAAAAAAGCTATTAATAACAATACAAATAAATCAAATACGTTCATTTATTTTAATTAAATATATTTAAAAATTTGAATTTTATTTTTAATAATAATAATAAAATATAATATGTCATCATTAATTTTTCAAGCTATTGATTGGTTAGTTACTGATTATAGCGAATATAATGAAGATGAATTAGATTCAATTAAAATAAAATACTTAATTAAAATTTTTGGTAGAAATATGGAAGGTGAACACATTTCTATAAATATAAAAAATTATCCAACATTCTTTTATATAAAAGGAATTGATGATTTACCTGGTGTAAAAGGAATAAATAATTTAAATGATGGGTCCCATAATAATATAATTAATAATCTTAGAAATTATATTGAATATAATTTACCAAAAAAATATAAAAATTCAATTAAATGTTGTAAAATTTCTAGAAAGAAGGATTTATGGGGATTTAATAATAATATACCTTTTAAATTTATTTATTTATCATTTACTAATTTTAGGGCTATGAAAATAGCTAGTAATTTATTTTTAAAAAAAATATCATTTGGACCATATAATATAAAATTTAAATTATATGAAAATAATATTGAACCTTATTTGCGATTTGTTCATAAACAAGATTTACAAATAAGTGGATGGTTACAAGTTGCAGACTCTAAATATAATGTAACAGATGAATTTAATGTTAAAAAAGGTAAAACTTATAATGTTAATTGGAAGGATGTAAAGCCCTATCAATCTACTAATATTGCTCCTTTTATAATAGGTAGTTTTGATATTGAATGTAATTCATACGACGGGTCGTTTCCGTGTGCAATTAAAACATATGATTCATTTGTTCACGGATTATTAGATTATCATAATTTATTAAATAATGAAATAAAACAAATAAAGCAAGATAAGATTTTCAAATATATTTTAGATACATTACAAAATAAAAGTTTAAATTTTAAACAAGAACTTAATATTGATAAAATAACTGATAAATTAGAAATTCAGATTGAAGATATTTTATCAATATTAAAAGGAAAATTACAATTTGAAAAAGAAAGTATAAAAAGAAATAAAATTAGAAATCTTTCTGCTTATTTTGAATTTGAAAATAAACTTGAAGAAGGTGATGATTTATCATCTTCTGAAATTGTTGAAAAACTTGTTGAGAAATTTACAAATTTCTTACCACCATTAAATGGTGACCCGGTAATTCAAATTGGAACAACCTTTCATAAATATGGGGCAAAAGAATGTTTTAAAAAAATAATAGTTACTTTGGACACTTGTTCAGATATTCCAGGTAGTATAGTAATTAGTTGTAAAACTGAAAAAGAACTAATACAAAAATGGGTTGAAATAATCAATGAAATAGACCCAGATGTTTTAACTGGTTATAATATCTTGGGATTTGATTTTAATTATTTATATCATAGATCAATGGAATTAAATTGTGTTGAATATTTTTGTAATCTTGGAAAATTAAGAGAACCTATTTCAGAGTGTGAAATGGATGATGAGGGGTATTGTAAAAAACACTGGGTTAAGAAATGTCTATCATCTTCTGCATTAGGTGATAATTTCTTAAAATATATTTCAACAGAAGGACGTGTAGTAATAGACTTAATGAAAGAAGTTCAAAAGAATTTTAATTTAGATACTTATAAGTTAGATAATGTTGCATCTCATTTTATAAATGGCAATGTTAAAAAAATACAAAATGAAAATGATAAAATGAAATTATATTTAGATAATCCAATTGGTATACAAAAAAATAATTATATAAAATTAGATGGAGCTAAATATTTTATAGATGAAATAAATTATAATGATAATTCAATAATAATAAAAACAGATTATGATATTTTTGATAAAAATATTAATTATAAAAAATGGGGGTTAGCTAAAGACGATGTAACCCCTCAAGAAATTTTCAAATGTCAAAGTGGAACTTCTGATGATAGAGCTAGAGTTGCTAAGTATTGTATACAAGATTGTGTTCTATGTAATTATTTAATCATTAAATTAGAAATAATTGCCAATAATATTGGTATGAGTAATGTATGTTCTGTTCCTTTTTCATACATCTTTCTAAGAGGTCAAGGAGTAAAATTATTTAGTTTGGTTGCAAAACAATGTAAACAAGATAATTTCTTAATTCCGTATCAAGATAAAAAGTGGAAATGTGAAATATGCAATATAAATAATAGTTCATTTGATGATTTTTGTAAAGACGAATCGTGTCTTTCTCCAAAACCTGAATATGAAAGTTTTGAAGGTGCCATAGTTCTCGATCCAATCCCAGGTATTTATATTGATGCTCCTATATCTGTATTAGATTATGCTTCTCTATATCCATCTTCTATGATTAGTGAAAATATATCTCATGATACTATTATTTTAGATGAAAAATACAATAATTTACCTGGTTTTGAATATGTTGATATTTCATTTGATATTTTTAAAGGAAAAGGGGACGCCAAAAATAAAATAGGTGAACAAACTTGTAGATATGTTCAATTTCCTGATGGTGAAAAGGGATTACTTCCTCGTATTCTACAAAAATTATTAAAGCAACGAAAAGCTGCACGAAAAAAAATTACATGGAAAACTATAACTTTAATTTCAGGTGAAAAATATATGGGTAATATTATTCATGAAGATGATAACATTATAAAACTAAAAGTAGAAGATATTGATACAATTGATATAAGTAAAAAAAACATTAATAGTAATGTTGATACTCAAAATGAATTTCAAAAAGCAGTATTAGATGGTCTTCAATTAGCTTATAAACTAACCGCTAATTCATTGTATGGTCAAGTAGGTGCACCAACAAGTCCAATCTATATGAAAGAACTTGCCGCAAGCACTACCGCTACTGGTAGAAATTTGATTATGTCTGCTAAAAAATTTGCAGAAGAAGAATACAAATGTGAAGTAGTTTACGGAGATACCGACAGCGTTTTTATAAAATTACCAAAGTTAAAAGACTATTCACATTATGGTCATCCAACAGAAAAACAAAATATTTTACAATATAATGTAACAGTTGGCGAACAATTATCAGAAGATTTTCAGAAAAAATTGAAACCACCTCATTGTCTAGAATGGGAAAAAATGTTTTATCCGTTTATTATATTTAGTAAAAAAAGATATGTTGGTAATTTGTATGAACAAGATGTAAATAAATTTAAACAGAAATCTATGGGAATTGTATTGAAGCGAAGAGACAATGCAAATATTGTAAAGATAATTTATGGAGGATTAATAAATATAATTTTGAATGAAGGAGATATTAAAAAATCATTGAAATTTTTAGATGATTCTTTGAATAAATTGACAAATGGAGAATATCCAATGGAAGAATTAATAGTTACAAAAACTCTAAGAGGTTTTTACAAAAATCCAAAACAAATTGCTCATAAAGTTCTGGCAGATAGAATTAAAAAACGAGATCCAGGAAATGCACCTCAATCTAATGATAGGGTCCCATATGTTTATATACAAGTAAAAGAAAATCAAATTGTTAAAAAATTACAAGGTGATAAAATTGAAGATCCAAAATATATTGAAGAAACTAATTTAACACCAGATTATGGACATTATATTACCAATCAGATAATGAAACCTTGTTTACAATTATATGGATTAATTTTAGAAAATTTGACTGGATATAAACATAAAAATGACAAAAAGTTTTGGAAAACAAAGAGAAAACTTTTACTCGAAGATAAAAAAAATGAAAAAAAAGTTGATGATAAAATTAAACAACATCGGGAAAAAGAAGTAGAAGAATTACTATTTAGTAAATATATTACTAGAATAGAAAATAAAAAAAATGGTGTTAAAACAATGTTTGAGTATATGTAAATAAAATTTGTAAGTAAAGTTATTATAAAATTATATATTTAGGTTGTCATTTTAAGGTTCATTGTGTGTTCAAGTGTATTTTTATTATTATTGAGAGGTTTCGAACGTGATAACTTTATTTTTTGTTCAATTTTTCTCAATCTATTCTCATCAATTGGAATAAAATTATTCATATTATTTTGTGTATTATAATTAATTTCTTCTAATTGTTGATTAGTTGCAATCATAGGATAGTCAAGGACATTAATTATTCTATTACTATTTGTAAAATTTCTAAATTCTTCTATATCTAATTTACCACCAAAAATTTTCAATGAAATTTTATGAGGTGCTAATTTTATTATATTTTTATAGTTCAATTTTTGTGAAAGTAAATTTATTAAACTATAACATTCCCATACATCTAACATATTATTATTATCATTAAAATTATATGAACTGACACATTCCAATGAACAAAAACAACCAGTTACACTAAACTTATTATTTTTATATTTTATTGGTAATCCAAATGGTTTATTTTCGAATGTATGACAACACCACCAACATAATACATTTGTATTATCTATCCATTTTTTATTTTCAATAAACTCTTCTAAACATGTATGTGTATTTTTTTTTTCAATACTATTCATTATATTTTCTTTTTTATCAATATTTCTCATTATATTCTCTTTTTTATCAATACTATTACATTTATTAATATTTGAAGGCAATGATGAAAAACTATTTACATTATCATATGCTGATGGATATTCAATTGAAGAATTATTTATTAATTCAGTATTATAATTAAATTGACATTCTAATGCTTCATTACATTTTTCAGATGGATTTTTAATTTTTAGATTTAAAATAATTGTTTCTTCTTCATCTTTTTTATTTATATATTCTGAAATATCTCTTTTTTCAATCATATGAGATTTGGGTTTACGTCCTCGACGTTGTTTAGGTTTATTAAGTTCTCTTTCAATCTCTTCTGGTGTTTTAATTTTTTTCTTTCTACCTCTTTTTTTTTTAACAGGAACATCTGAAACATTTTTAGAAGATTCTAAATTTTCTAATTCAGTAACTTTAGTTTCTTCTGTCATATATTATATATAATTGTTATTTTCTTAAACGAGTTTAATTTAACCAAAATAATTCAGTATTCAGTTAAGATGGAGGTGTT
>TARA_B110000238_G_scaffold95665_1_pt1 | contig 14212 bp, 14 predicted proteins | sample TARA_B110000238 | Tara Oceans TARA_B110000238 (sample SAMEA4397569) | marine metagenome | biome: Polar Biome; feature: [SRF] surface water layer (ENVO:00010504); material: water (ENVO:00002006), including particulate matter (ENVO:01000060) such as... | depth 5 m | reverse complement strand
AAGTATTTTGCTTCTCCTTGTGGATTGATCCATTCTCTACCTCTTAAATTAATCGCAACTTTCACATCTTGACCAACAGCAAAATTGTTTAATAAATCACATTTATCTTGTACAAATTCTACCATAATCATTTGAGGGTATTGCTCGTCTGTTGTAACAACCAATTCTCTTTTTCTAAATCCGTTTGACCCAAAAGTTTGAACCTCACTAATTAACTTCACTTTACCGATTACTTCCATAATATATTCTTAACTATTTAATTAAAAGCACTTTCCAAGCACTCTCTACCTCTTTTTTATTTAAAAACTCTTTCGCAAATGTATGTTTTTTTACGGTTTCTAACCCAATAAATTTTGGATGTTCTTTTGCAAAGTTATCAACAGCTACCATATCAGGCAATTGCGATACATTGCCTAACATTCCTAAATTATTCCCTGTTAAAATAGCACTATTTCTAATATCAACTGGAATGGCATCTACACCAATCCCTAAAGTAGTTAATGGTTTTGAAATTTCAAAAAATCCAGCTCTTGCTCTCGAATAATAACTCCCGCCAGCCCTTGCTACTAAATCTATTTTATGCTGATCTATCGCACCGTGCTGATCCAAAACAGCTTCAGAGATATGCATCTTTACAACTTCACAAATAATTAAATTTCCAGCACCACCTTCACTACCAGTTCCAATTACATCAGTCACTTTACATTCAAATTGCACTGGAGACTCTGCAACTCTAAAGGGTTTAATATTCTCTGAAGCAAGCATGGTAAAGCCGGCTTTATCAAACTCATTAACTCCTGCAGGATATTCTGTACTACTCAAAGACATTTGCTGCACAATGTCATAATTGACCATGTTTATAACCACTTCTTTTGTTGCCAAAGCATTTTCTAAGGTATGCTTTGGGGTATTGTCTCGAACTCTTCGAGCAGGAGAAAATATAAGAATCGGCGGATTGGCACCAAACACATTGAAAAAGCTAAAAGGAGATAAATTGGGGTTTCCATCCGCATCCATAGTACTTGCAAATGCGATGGGTCTTGGTGCCACAGCACCTAATAAATAACCATGTAATTTACTTATTGAAATTTCTTTTGGGTCTATTGAAAGCATCCTTAATTTTTTTGAGTTTGTAATCACCTTACAAGCAATTGAAAATGTTTAAATTTTTCGATTATCGGCTCGCAGGCAAAAAATAATTGATATGTAAAGATACTATCAAAATCATAAATGAGTTATATCCAAGAAACCTTTATATTTGTTTTGATGAACTTTCTTACAAACACCCTTTTATTTAAGCGAATTGCCATTCTAATTTCTTTAATTATTGTGTCATTGATTCTCTGGAATACCGCTATATTTTTTCAAAAATTCAAACAAGAAGAACGTGCTAAAATAGAAATTTTTGCAACCGCACAAAGAGAACTATCTACCAATGAAGACCTAAATGCTAGTGTAGATTTACCCCTAAAAATAATTAAAAATAGCACTGATATTCCAATGATTTTAGTGAATGAATTTGGGAAGATTGAATACAAAAATTTAGATTCTATAAAAAGTTTAGATCCGATGTATGTGCAGGGTCAATTGCAAAAAATGAAATCTGAAAATGCTCCTATTGAAATAAGTTATAACGGGAAAAATAAAAAATTAATCTACTACAGAGATTCCGATTTATTAAACAAACTCACCTATTACCCACTCGCACTCATTCTAATTCTGATCTTATTCCTAAGTGTTATTTATCTTTTTTTTAGTTCTAACAAAGCGGCTGAAACTAATAAATTGTGGACAGGAATGGCAAAAGAAACCGCTCATCAAATTGGCACACCACTGTCTTCTTTACTTGGATGGATAGCTATTTTAAAAATGGAAAAAGTAGATGACAAATATGTAGCAGAAATTGAAAAAGATGTACATCGTCTAAACACGATAGCAAATCGATTTTCTAAAATTGGTTCTGTGCCTGAACTTAAAAAGGAAAACATTATTCAAATTACAAAACAGGCATATGATTATCTAGAATCTAGAAGCTCAAAACAAATTTCATTCACATTTTCTTCAGAGAAAAAAGAACTATTTGTCAAATTAAATAATGAGCTTTTTGGATGGGTAATTGAAAACCTCATCAAAAATGCCATTGATGCAATGCAAAAAGAGGGAGCCTTAAAACTAGCGATCGCGCCCATTGGAAAGAAGGTAAAAATAACAATTTCTGACACCGGAAAAGGAATGCACAAATCATTATTTAGGCAAATTTTCAACCCGGGTTTTACCACAAAAAAACGAGGTTGGGGATTGGGATTGTCACTCTCTAAAAGAATTGTAGAGGATTACCACAAAGGGAAAATAAGTGTAAAAAAATCGGTAATCGATAAAGGAACTACTTTTGAGATTTTATTAGAGAATGTATAAGTACCTTTTTTGAAATCTCAAAAAAATAACCGTGTTTAAAAATTCTTTGAAATCTCTTCGGCCAAAGTAACAAATTCATCCTTTGACAAGGATACTTTTTGTGTGAATTGAATATCCGCCATTTCATTTAACGGTATTAAATGCACATGTACATGAGGCACTTCCAATCCAATAACACTCATGCCAACACGTTTACAGGCCAGTGTTTTTTCGATGGCTTTTGCTACCTGGTACGAAAAATCCATTAAACTTGTATAGTCTTCTTTAGACAAATCAAAAATTTTGTTTTCTTCTTTTTTTGGCACCACAAGTGTATGCCCCTTTGCATTTGGATTGATATCTAAAAAAGCAATAAAGTCGGCATTCTCAGCAACTTTATAACTTGGAATTTCGCCAGTAATTATTTTTGTGAAGATACTCATGAGTGAATATTTGTTTTTTAATGAAAATTGAAAGAATTATCTAAAAACTTTCATGATTTCAAATTTCATGATTCCATTTGGAACCTGAATTTCTGCAATATCGCCAACTTGTTTCCCCAACAAACCTCTACCTATTGGAGAGTTTACTGACAATTTCCCATTTCTTACATCGGTCTCAGAATCTGCAACCAATCGGTAAGAAAATTCCATACCGTTCGTGGTGTTTTTAATCACAACATTCGAATGAATCAACACTTTGGAGGTATCCAATTGACTTTCGTCTAAAATACGTGCATTAGAAACAACATTCTTTAGCTTAGCAATCTTAAATTCTAAATGAGATTGCTCTTCTTTTGCAGCATGGTATTCTGCATTCTCACTTAAATCCCCCTTATCTCTTGCGTCTGCAATTTCTTGGGTAACTCTTGGTCTTTCATATTGTTCCAATTGAAACAATTCTTCTTTTAACTTCTTCAATCCTGCTGATGAATAATAGGATATATCGCTCATTTTTTTTATTTTAATAATTATTTACGTTACAAATAAAATTTATAATTGGGGGGAAATAAATCAGTATTTGTGTAATAAAACCCGTGATATGTTAAAATTTAAAAATCTCATTGCTGAAAACAGGAATGAGATTTGAATACAAATGTACAAAATATTTGTAAATTGCAAACGTTTTCAATAAAAGCCCCCCTTTATCTTGATAAAAAAAAGCATTTTTTTGTTCGTTTGTATTTTATTTTTCAACTGCGCAGACAATACTCAGATAGACAATTGTTTGCCGAATATTAACATTGGGGTTTCTACAGATTTAAACAACCCTATTAATATCAATGCGCAAACCCCTGGAGGTTTTACAATTTTAAATGGTGGCGCCAAAGGCATTTTACTCTTTAATATAAACAACAGTTCCTTTGTTGCGTTTGATTTACTTTGCCCTAATAACGATTGTAATACTCCAATGACGTTTGAAAATGGACTGACTTTAAAATGCGAATGTGACAATAGTGAGTACAGTGTTCACTTGGGAGGTGCACCTCAAACAAATGGTTCAAATTGTCCAGCAAGAGAATACCGTGTTTTAAAAAATGGCACGAGTATACGAATCACTAATTTTTAGTAGCTTAAATCCAATTAGATTGTTATTTTTGTAGGACACAACTAAAATTACATCTTGAAAAACTATTTCTCTTCAGACTTTAAATTGGGCGTACTTGGTGGCGGACAACTCGGACGAATGCTACTCGCAGAAACCCAAAAATTTGATATTTTTACAACCATTTTAGACGGAAATAAAAATGCTCCTTGTGCACAGATTTGTAATCAATTTGTACAGGGAGGTTTATTAGATTTTGACACCGTTTACAACTTTGGAAAGCAGGTAGATCTGTTGACCATCGAAATAGAAAATGTAAATTTGGATGCACTAGACAAACTCGAAGCAGAAGGCCTGGAAATATTCCCAACTCCAAAAACACTTCGAATTATACAAAGCAAAGCGAGGCAGAAAAATTTTTATGTAGATCATCAAATTCCGACAGCATCATTTTCTCATTACGCATATTTAGAAGAATTAAAACACTCTTACGAAAATAACATCATTGATTTTCCCTTTGTATGGAAAGCCGCTCGTTTTGGGTATGACGGTAATGGAGTGAAAATTGTGAGAAACATTGCAGATTTAGAAAGCTTACCCAATGTGGAATGCATCACTGAAAAACTAATTCCTTTTAAAAATGAATTGGCAGTAATTGTTGCTAGAAATAAAGATGGAGAAACCAAAACATATCCGGTTGTCGAAATGGAGTTTCACCCAGAAGCAAACCAAGTAGAATACGTAATTTGTCCTGCAAGAATTGAAAATACGGTTGCACAAAAGGCTCAACAAATTGCTTTAAAAGTGTTAAAAGATTTAGATTTCATAGGCCTTTTGGCTGTTGAAATGTTTCAAACAGAAGAAGATACAATTTTAGTAAATGAGGTGGCACCGAGACCACACAATTCTGGGCATTATTCAATAGAAGCGAGTTATACCAATCAATTTGAACAACACCTAAGAAGCATCTTAAACCTTCCATTAGGAAATACCGAAAGTAAAGTTGCTGGAATTATGGTAAACTTGGTCGGTGAAGAAGGGTTTTCTGGAGAGGTGGTGTATGAGAACTTTAATGAAATTTTAAAAATAGAAGGAGTTACTCCCCATATTTACGGTAAAAAAGAAACGCGTCCATTTCGTAAAATGGGACATGTAACAATTGTTAATAATGACATCGCTAAAGCAAGAGAAATTGCACAAAAAGTGAAAGAAACAATTCGAGTAATTTCAAAATAAAAGCGAAACTAAAAATAACGGACTGCATCCAAAAAAACAACAAAAAATATGGTAGGAATAATAATGGGGAGTGATTCAGATCTTCCAATCATGCAAGAAGCAATCGACATCTTAGAAAGTTTTGACATTCAAATTGAAGTTGACATTGTTTCTGCTCACAGAACTCCTGAGAAATTATTTGACTATGCAACAAATGCACACAAACGCGGCTTAAAAGTAATTATTGCGGGTGCGGGTGGCGCTGCACATTTACCAGGAATGGTGGCAGCAATGAGTCCGTTACCCATTATTGGTGTTCCCGTAAAAAGCAGAAATTCTATCGATGGATGGGATTCTGTGCTGTCTATTTTACAAATGCCTGGAGGGGTCCCTGTGGCAACCGTGGCATTGGATGGCGCAAAAAATGCAGGTATTTTAGCAGCACAAATTATTGGTGCTTCAGACAAATGTGTCTTAGATCGAATTATCGCTTACAAAGAAGGTTTAAGATTGAAGGTAGAGAAAGCTTCAGAACGTGTAAAGAAATAAGAAAAAAACAATCCGCAATCCTTCATTTAACAATTACACAACTAGACCATCAATGAATCCACTTTTACAGCCTTTCAATACTGCTCCTTTCTCAGAAATTTCAAACGAGCATTACAAACCGGCAATCAAAGAAGCCATCGAAATAGCGAAAAAAGAAATCGCTGTAATTGTTGAAAGTAGAGCAAAAGCCACTTTTAAAAACACTACCGAAGCGTTAGATTTTACAGGTGAAAAACTCAACCGAATTACCAGTATTTTTTTCAATTTAAATTCGGCCGAAACGAATGATGAAATTCAAAAAATTGCACAGGAAATTTCGCCTTGGCTAAGTGAATTTAGTAATGATATTACTTTAAATCAAGCGCTGTTTCAAAAAGTAAAAACTGTTTTTGAGGATCGAGAACGTTTGACACTAACTTCTGAAGAAAAAACACTGCTAGAAAAACAATATAAAGGGTTTGCAAGAAATGGTGCGAATTTAAATGCTATTGATAAAACGGAACTTCGAAAAATTGATGCTTCACTTTCTAAATTATCTTTAAAATTTGGCGAAAATGTATTGGCAGAAACCAATGCTTTTGAAATGCATTTGATAGATGAAAAGCAGCTTTCTGGTTTGCCAGATTCTACAAAAGAAGCGGCACAACAATTAGCGACTGAAAAAGGAAAAGAAGGATGGATTTTCACCCTAGATTACCCGAGCTATATCCCTTTTTTAACCTATTCAGACCATCGAGAACTGCGTAAGAAGATGGCCATAGCTGCAGGTAAAAAAGCATATCAAGATAATGCTTTTAATAATGAACAAATAGTTTTAGACATTGTACAATTGCGCCACCAAAGAGCCAATTTACTAGGCTACAAAACACATGCCCATTTTGTTTTAGAAGAACGAATGGCAGAAACGCCCGAAAAAGTAATTGCTTTTTCGAATGATTTACTAAAAAAAGCAAAACCTGCTGCAAAAACTGAGTTTACCCATTTAGAAAACTACGCAAAAAAATTAAATGGGATTGACCAACTCCAGAAGTGGGATGGTGCCTATTATTCAGAAAAACTAAAGAAAGAAATCTTTGATTTAGATCAAGAAATCTTAAAACCCTATTTTAAGTTAGAAAATGTCATTGATGGTGCTTTTACAATAGCGCACAAGTTGTTTGATTTAAATTTTGAGGCGGTTACCAATATTGACAAATACCATCAGGATGTTAAAACCTACAACGTAACAAATACCGATGGCGATTTTATTGCTGTTTTTTATGCGGATTTTCATCCTCGAAAAGGCAAGAGAAATGGGGCTTGGATGACCAGTTACAAACCACAGCAAATTAAAAACAACATCAACGAAAGACCACATATATCGATCGTTTGTAACTTTACCAAACCGACAGTTACAAAACCGTCATTACTAACATTTAATGAAGTAACCACTTTATTTCATGAATTTGGGCATGCCTTACATGGGATGTTAGCAAACACGACCTATAACAGCTTATCTGGAACTTCGGTTTCTTGGGATTTTGTAGAACTACCAAGTCAAATTTTAGAAAATTGGTGTTATGAAAAAGAAGCTTTAGCGTTGTTTGCAAAACACTATGAAACGGGTGAAATGATCCCGATGGAATATGTTGAAAAAATAAAAGAATCCGCCAGTTTCCATGAAGGAATGCAAACCTTAAGGCAATTGAGTTTTGGTTTGTTAGACATGCAGTGGCACGGTCAAGATCCATCAGAAATAAAATCGATTAAAGCTTTTGAAAAAACGGCTTTTTCGGATACCAACTTATTTCCTACAGTAGATAATAACTGTATGAGTACTGCTTTTTCACATATTTTTCAAGGAGGGTATTCTGCAGGATATTATTCCTATAAATGGGCCGAAGTTTTAGATGCGGATGCTTTTGAATATTTCTTAGAAAAAGGAATTTTCAACAAAGAAGTAGCTACTAAGTTTAAAGAAAATGTATTGTCTAAAGGTGGTACTGAAAAACCAATGATCCTCTACAAAAGATTCCGAGGAAAAGAGCCTAAACCAGACGCATTGTTAAAAAGGGCTGGATTGCTATAGTTTTTGGCTAACAACGAACAGCAGCTATTGCAACCTATTCTTAGCTTCAATCCACTTACTCATGTATTTGGTGCTTTGCATGGTTTGATGTTGCAGCATTCTTCCCAAGAAATTAGCATCTCTGTGTGCTGCTAAATTTTTCTGGATTTCGATAATTTTATGGATCCATAAAGGACCGATTATTTCTTTATCGTAGATTGTGTTAACGATTGCTACTCCATTTTCTTGAGCTTCTTTCCAAAGATTATTGTCTGTATATAAGGCAACTGCTTTTTGTGCAAAGTCTTCAAAATCATCGGTCACAAAACCATTCCATGGAAACTGCCCATGCATGCCTTCTGCACCAATTGATGTGGTAACACTTGGCGCACCAAAAACCATGGCTTCCGTTAATTTCCCTTTAATTCCAGCACCAAACCGCAAAGGCGCTAAAACTATTTTGATGTTTTGAACAATTTCTTTTGGGCTTGGTACATATCCTTTGACCAGAAAGCCCTCTTTCTTATTATGCAATTCTAAAATTTGCTGTGTTGGATAGGCTCCATAAATATGCAATTCTACGTTTGGAAGTTGTTTTCTAATTTGTTCCCAAATCGTATTTTTTAACAACAAAACAGCATCCACATTGGGTGCATGTAGAAAATTACCAATCATGGTAAAATGTTTTCGCTCATCAAAATTCTTCCAACTCGCTACTTGGGTTTTATCAATTTGAGAAAGCAAAAAAGGTAAATGGTACAGTAATTTTTCGTCGATCTTAAAAAAGTTTTGAAGCAGGTCCATTTCAAAAGTAGAAATCATTAAAGACAAATCGCAGCGTAAAATGGACGCAATTTCTCTTTTAGTAATGTCTTCTTTCAACAAGTCGTTTTTAGAAAAAAAACGCTTTTCCTTCAACGCTTTGTATCTTGTTTTTCGCAAGCAATGTAAATCTTCGGTGTCTAAAATCCGTAATGCATTGGGGCAGTTTTCTGCAACTCTCCAACCGAATTGTTCTTCGATCATAAACCGATCAAACAACACGATTGTTGGGTTTAATTCTTTTATAAAGACATCGAAAGAAGATTGATTTAATTCAATCATTGACTCATCAACCCCAATCGATTTTAAATCCATTGCCTTCTCACCTTTTACAGCAGCAGAAGAGAAAGTGACACTCCAATGCTGTTGCAAAAATTGCGTAATCAACTGCAACATTCTAGAACCTGCTGCAGAAGAATTGGGCTCTACCCAAATAGCACCTATAATAAGTATGGTATTTTTTGACAACTACTTTGCGTTGAGTTGTTGTTGGTAATCTCCCTGTACTTTTTTTCCCCAAGTAACAACTGCTGCAATCTGTTCTGGTGTTAAGTTGGCATCTGTATGGGTCCATGTGTAAGAATTTAAAGGCATTTCTCCCTTTTCTACTTCTTCATACAATTCGTCCATTTTATGTTCTTTTCTTTTTAAAGAATAGCTCGACCATTTCGAAAAGTCCAAGTGTTTTTTTCCATCGTTCACATGGCTCTCTAACCAATAGTTTACTGGGGTTATTGAATTGTACCATGGGTAATTGGTTTTATTCGAATGACAATCGAAACAGGTCGATTCTAAAATAATCTTTACATTTTCTGGCGGATTCGTTTCGTTTAGAAAAGGAACAACGGCAATCAAATTTCCTTCATTCTTTTCAGGTCCAAAAAACTGTGCGATAAGCAACAACAGTAATAAAAAATATCCTACTTTTTTTAAATTTTTCATGGAAATCGTATTTAGATCTTAAAGATAGTAAAACTAAGCATTTCTATTAATTTTTTCTAAAAATATATGTATTTTTGTGTTTCAATTTTAAGAAAAATGAAGCGGTGTCGTTTCAAAAAAATTCTAAAACAATCATACACATGAAATACGATTTAATCGTTATTGGTTCTGGTCCTGGAGGATATATTGCAGCAGTTAGAGCCTCTCAATTAGGCAAAAAAGTAGCACTTATAGAAAAATACTCGACCCTAGGAGGAACGTGTTTAAATGTTGGATGCATTCCATCCAAAGCATTATTAGATTCATCCCATCATTATTATGATGCTGTACATCATTTTGAAGAGCATGGTATTACTGTTGAAAAGCCTTCTTTCAATTTTGGAAAAATGGTAGACAGAAAAGCGAAAGTTGTGGAAACAACGACTGGCGGAATTAAATATTTGATGGACAAAAACAACATCGAAGTATATGAAGGTTTGGGTTCTTTTGAGGACAAAACGCATGTAAAAATTTCTAAAAATGATGGTACTTCTGAAATCATTGAAGGAATCAACATCATTATTGCAACCGGTTCGAAACCATCTAGTTTGCCTTTCATCAAAATTGATAAAGACAGAGTTATTACCTCAACAGAAGCGTTAAAATTGAAAGAAGTACCGAAACATTTACTTGTTATTGGCGGGGGTGTTATCGGATTGGAACTAGGATCTGTGTACAAAAGATTAGGCGCTGATGTGACTGTTATTGAATACATGGACAAAATTGTTCCGGGAATGGATACGGATGTTTCTAAAGAATTACAAAAAGTATTCAAAAAACAAGGAATTAAATTTGCAACAAGTCATAAAGTTACATCTGTTCAAAAAAACGGAGATATCGTTATTGTAAAAGCAACGGATAAAAAAGACAGAGAAGTAGAATTTACTGGAGACTATTGTTTAGTTTCTGTAGGTAGAAAACCATACACTGATGGCTTAGGACTAGAAAAGGTTGGTATTAAAGTAAATGAGCGCGGTCAAATAGAGACCAACAGTCATTTACAAACCAATGTTGCTTCTATCTATGCTATTGGTGATGTTGTGCAAGGTGCAATGTTAGCGCATAAAGCAGAAGAGGAAGGGGTAATTGTTGCTGAGTTTTTAGCGGGACAAAAACCACATATCGATTATAATTTAATTCCTGGAATTGTATACACTTGGCCAGAAGCTGCTGCTGTAGGAAAAACAGAACAAGAATTAAAAGACGCTAAAATAGAGTACAAATCGGGTAAATTTTCTATGCGTGCATTGGGTCGATCTCGTGCAAGTGGAGATATTGATGGATTTGTAAAAGTATTGGCGGATAAGAAAACAGATGAAATTTTAGGCGTTCACATGGTGGGTGCACGTGTTGCAGACTTAATCATGGAAGCTGCTGTTGCCATGGAATTTAGAGCTTCAGCAGAAGACTTGGCAAGAATTTGTCATGGTCACCCTACATATTCTGAAGCGGTAAAAGAAGCTGCTAAAGCTGCTTGGGACGGAATGCCCTTAAATGCATAATAAAATTCTTTATCTTGGCAACAGGATCTGAAGTTATACATACAAAGCAACCCAATTGGGTTGCTTTGTTCTTTTTGGACACATTTCATATACGCTAAAGAAACAAATTGGAATCTGTTTAAAAATCGTGATATCTACGAAATAAGAATTGTATTTTTGCAATAATGACGCAAAGAACCATTCGTACATTTTCGATTGATAAAATCACAGATTTCAAGCAACACTTGCTTGCATGGTCTCAGCAATTTGAAACCATTGTTTGGCTAGATTCTAACAACTACAAACAAGCATACAATTCTTTTGATTGCGCATTAGCTGTAGAAGAATTCACGGCAATAAAGACCGATTATCAACATGCGTTTGAAAAACTAAAAGAATATCAAACCATTACAAATGACTACATTTTTGGCTACATCTCTTATGATGTTAAAAATGATGTAGAACAAATGTGCTCCAATAATTTGGATGAATTGGATTTTGCTGATCTCTATTTTTTTCAACCTCAAAAATTAATTTTCATCAAGGGAATACAAGTTGAATTTCACTATTTAAAAATGGTAGATGATGAGATTGACGCTGATTTTGAGGAAATAAAACAAGGACTTCAACCAAAAACTGAGATTTCAAAATCAGACATTGAAATAAAACTACGCATTCACAAAGAGCAATACTACACAAAGGTTGCAAAAGTGATTGAACATATTAAAAGAGGGGACATTTACGAGGCTAATTTTTGTCAAGAATTTTATGCCGAAAACGCCACTATAGATCCGTTTGAAGTATATGACCATTTAAATGCTATTTCTACTCCTCCCTTTGGTGCCTTATTAAAAATGGATACGCATTATGTATTATCAGCCTCTCCAGAACGATATTTGAAAAAAGAGGGAAAGAAAGTAATTTCTCAGCCCATTAAGGGAACCGCTAAAAGAGTCACCAACAAAATGGACGATGAGAAAATAGCTGCCGATTTATCGAGAGATGAAAAGGAACGTGCGGAAAATGTAATGATTGTCGATTTGGTAAGAAACGACTTGTCTAAAACAGCCAACATAGGTAGTGTTAAAGTAGAAGAATTATGCAAAGTACATTCTTTTAAGCAAGTTCATCAAATGATTTCAACAGTGGTTTCTGAAGTTGGAGAAAAAATACATCCTATAGAAATTTTACGAAGTACCTTCCCTATGGGAAGTATGACGGGAGCACCTAAAGTTTCTGCGATGAAAATAATAGAAGACCTTGAGGAAACCAAACGCGGAATTTACTCTGGTGCTGTTGGCTATTTTACACCTGAAAATGATTTTGATTTTAATGTTGTCATTCGTAGTATTTTATACAATGAAGAAAAAAAGTACGTTTCATACTCTGTTGGTGGTGCCATTACAGCAAAATCGACTCCAGAAAAAGAATATGAAGAGTGTTTGTTAAAAGCAAAAGCAATGAAGTTCGTTTTAATGAATACGAAAGCCCCTTCGCTACAAATTTGCGAATGATTTTTTTACCATTTAGACTACGACAGGAATCTATTTTTTATATTTGCAATTATGATTGAACACCTAGAGGAAAAATTCAAAAACACAGTAAATCATTTAGACGAAAAACCGATTGAACAAAACATGTTCAATCAGTTTTTAGCGTTGTATCCTGCAGAGTGGAAGTTGCTAAAAGTTACTTTTTCTAAATTCAACAGAAGCAAACAATTTGGCAAAACAATTCCGCTACCAAGACCAGAACAGCAATTAAGAAAGCAGATTCGTACTTGGTTAAAATCGCAAGTTTTAAAGTAGTACTTTTGAAGTGAAATGCTATTAAAACTACAAGAACATATCTCTGAAAAATTTCCTTTCCTAAAGGATAAAAAATTATTGATTGCCATTTCTGGCGGTCTCGATTCTGTAGTTTTAACGCAGTTGTTATTTACCTTAAAATTTGACATTTCGTTAGCACATTGTAACTTTAAATTACGGGATAAAGAAAGTGACCTGGATGCTCTCTTTGTAGAGGAGCTTGCACAAAACCTCAATGTCGCTTTTTTTACAACATCCTTTGACACCGAAAAATTTGCAAAAGACAATAAACAATCTACACAAATTGCAGCAAGGAATCTTCGTTATGATTGGTTTCACGAAATTAGCTTGCAAAATAATTTTGATTTCGTTTTAACAGCGCATCATGCAGATGATAATTTAGAAACTTTTTTAATAAACTTTACCCGTGGATCTGGATTGGAGGGTTTTACTGGCATTCCTGCTACTCATAAAAACATTGCACGACCGCTTTTGATTTTTTCTCGAGAAGAGATACTCAACTTTGCAACGGAGCATGCAATCGTTTGGAGGGAAGACCAAAGTAACACTTCTACAAAATATATTAGAAATAAAATAAGGCATCAAATTCTTCCTGTACTAAAAGAAATAAATCCAAGCTTGTTAGATACATTTGCAAAAACTACTAAAAACTTGCAAGAAAGCAAACAGATCATTGAAGATCGAATTCAAGAAATTAAACCAAAAATTTTTTATCCTTTCGGCACGCAAGAAGAAGAATCTTGTGAAATTGAGATTCGAGAAATTAATAAGTTATCAAATCCAAAAGCGTATTTGTTTGAACTTTTAAAACCTTATCATTTTACAGAATTCAATGATATTATTAATTTGTTAACGGCACAGTCTGGTAAAAAAGTGTTTTCTAAAACACACCAATTATTAAAAAATAGAGCTTCTTTACTCCTTACTAAAATTGATAAAAAAGAAACCTCTTCTATTTACTATATAGAAGAAAATGAAACAAAAATTACAACTCCAATTATTTTAACACTTCAAAAAGAATTTCAGGAAATCACAAAAGACAAAAATACCATTTACGTTTCTAAAGAGAAACTGACGTTTCCATTAATTTTGCGGAAATGGAAAAACGGAGATTCTTTTTATCCTGTTGGAATGAAAGGTAAAAAGAAAATAAGCAAATACTTTAAAGACGAAAAGTATTCGCTACTTGAAAAAGAGCAAACATGGTTGCTTTGCAATAACGATCAAACTGTAATTTGGATTATTGGAAAAAGACAAGACAGCCGTTTTTGTTCCTCAAAAAAAAATGAAATTACAATTAAAATAATTATTAACATATAATAAAAAATGGTATTTTTGATTTTTGATTT
>TARA_B110000238_G_scaffold162995_1_pt1 | contig 14214 bp, 8 predicted proteins | sample TARA_B110000238 | Tara Oceans TARA_B110000238 (sample SAMEA4397569) | marine metagenome | biome: Polar Biome; feature: [SRF] surface water layer (ENVO:00010504); material: water (ENVO:00002006), including particulate matter (ENVO:01000060) such as... | depth 5 m | reverse complement strand
CCCAAACATTATGCGTATTTAAAAATTGCAGAAGGTTGTGATCGACCTTGTTCGTTTTGTGCAATTCCTTTAATGAGAGGAAAACACAGGTCAACTCCGATAGAAGATATTATTACAGAGGCAACAAAATTAGCTGAAAAAGGAATTAAAGAAGTGATGCTAATTGCGCAAGATTTAACCTATTACGGATTAGATATTTACAAAAAAAGAGCACTAGCCGAATTGTTAGAGGCGTTGACGAAAGTAGACGGAATTGAATGGATTCGCATGCATTATGCGTTTCCAACAGGTTTTCCTATGGATGTTTTAGATGTGATGAAACGCGAGCCGAAAGTGTGTAATTATTTGGATATTCCGTTACAACATATAAATACAGAGTTGTTAAAATCTATGAAACGTGGAACAACGCATGAAAAAACGACTGCATTAATTCATAAGTTTAGAGAAGTTGTGCCAGAAATGGGAATTAGAACTACGCTGATCCTTGGGTATCCCGGAGAAACGGAAGCAATGTTTCAGGAGTTAAAAGATTGGGTGGAAGAAATGCGTTTTGAACGTTTGGGTGCTTTTGAATATTCGCATGAAGAAAATACAGGTGCGTATGTTTTAGAAGATGATGTTCCTGCGGAAGTAAAATTTCAACGGGTTAATGAAATTATGGAAGTTCAATCTCAAATTTCATGGGAATTGAATCAAAAAAAAGTGGGAAAAACTTTTCGTTGTTTGTTTGATAGAAAAGATGGCGAGTATTTTTACGGAAGAACAGAATATGATTCACCAGATGTAGACAATGATGTTTTGGTAGATGCGAGAGAACATTATGTGAAAATAGGTGAGTTTATTGATATTGAAATTCATGAAGCTGGAGATTACGATTTATACGGAACTCCCTTTAAAAAGCAAGAAAAACCTACTTCTTTAAATCAAAGGAAGAATTAGTGTTTAGGTATTTTTATGTAGACTTTTTAAAAAACACCTACAAGATATTAAAACCTTACAGGTGTATGTTATTTACTTATTTCTTTTAAGACTTATAAAAATAAAATGAGACCTCACAGCTTTTTTAAACCTGTGGGGTCTAACTTTTTATACTACTTCAATTTATCAGAGTTTAACAAGAAAACAGCATTTGCTAAAAACAGCTTTCCATTTTCCCAAAAAGATCTGAATAAGGGATTATCAACCATATAAATGATACTTCCTCTTCCTTTTTGCTCTTCACCAAATAATAAAGATTCAGGAATATTTTTTACAGCTTTACTCCCTGCATAACCAGAAACGTTTTCGGTATCTTTATCAAAATAGGCAACATTTACGCCATCTTTTAAATAGTTGTAAGTTGATCCACTTCTTTTTAAAGAAAAGTATTCATCGCTGTAACCGAAGGCTAAAGGATGTGTTATGTCAACCTTACTTTTAAAAATAGCCCCACTAATAAGATTATTTATACGAGCTCTTTCTTGATCCTCGAATGGTGTTAAGTTATATGTAGTAGAATCTTTTTTAGCCTCTTTACTTTTTAAAGCATATCCTTTTGCATCAGCGAAACTATTTAAAGCATTTCCAATAGCAATTAGGGTTCCGCCAGAACTTACAAAAGTTGATAATTTATCGAGTGTGCTCTTAATTAAAACATGCTTATAATATCCACTAGGAATAATAATAACATCAAATTTAGAAAAGTTGGTTCTTCCAAAATAATCTGAATTTAAAATAGTCAATGGATATTTTAATTCAACTTCAAAGAAATGCCAAATTTCTCCAAAACTTAAAGATGAAGTTCCCTTGCCAGAAAGCAAAGCAACTTTCTGTTGGTTAATTGGTTTCACGCTATAGGAACCAAAATCTAATCCTGAATCTACAAAACCTGAAGCAACAGACTGAATTTTTCTATCATTTTGATTTGCAATTTCAATTAGTTTTTCATCAAAATTTGCCGTTCTATTATCATTTCTTAAAATGATTAAGGTTCCTCTTTGATAAGATTTCCCTTCTATAGAGAATGCTTTATCAGCAAAACGAGGCGTTATATTTTGTTGTAACAAAGCTCCTAAAAACGTAGCGTCCTCCAAACTATTCCATTTAGACAAGTAAGCATACGCCTTTTTATCAATGAGGTTTGTTGTGTTTTTTATGGAGGTCGCTTTAGAAGAACTTACTTTATTTTTAGAAGCAATAGCCTCAAAACCATGTGCATATGGTAAAGACCAAGCTGTAATGTCATAGGTTAAAGAATCTGTTAATTTTGCTTCAGGTTCAAACAAAACTTCTACCATTTTTCCTTTTGGTTGGGCTGTATGAACGACTAAATCACCAGCTGTGGCATTGAATATATCTTCTTTCTGATTTTTAAAACTGAAGCCTTTTACAACCGTATTAGTAGCGTATTCGTATTTAATCTCGTGCCTATCTAGTAAGTTTTTTAAACGATTAGTTTTATCTTCATTCTCATTTTTTAATACAAAGCTTTCATATTTTAAGTTGCTATTTTCAAAGAATTTTTTAAATTCAGTATTTAATTTTTTCGCATTTTTTGATGAAATTTCTACAGTAGATAAACCTGTTGTCGTATGATGAAGTGCTCTGTGTTTCAAGGTCAAAACTTCTCCTTCATCAGTTTTAATTCCTAAACCACCTCTTCCACCACCAGCTTGTTCATAAGTCATTCCGATAGCTCCCATAAAAGTAGGATAGGTATCTCCATAACTCGGGTAGAGCAAATCGAAACTTTCTTTTGTAAAATATAACCAACCTTCTTTATCAAAATATTTTGCATGATTTTTACCAATTTGAGTTTGAAAATCTCTTTGCCATTCAGAAATAATTTCATGCATAGGTTCAGCAGCAGGCGCAAAATAATAAGGGCTATTAATACCTTGTTCATGAAAATCTACATGGATATGCGGCATCCATTTGTTATAAATTTTTATGCGTTGTTTAGATTCTATTTGAGTAGCCCAAGCCCAATCTCTATTTAAATCAAATAAATAATGATTTGCTCTTCCTCCTGGCCAAGGCTCATCGTGTTCTTTTGCGTTTTGGGTAGAATCGTAAGGCGTACTTTTTACTTGATTGTACCAATTTACATATCGGTCTCTTCCATCAGGATTTATACAGGGATCTATGATAACAACGGTGTTTTTTAACCAATCTTTTTTATTCGTAACCAAGTCATAAATAGTTAACATCGAGGCCTCTGTGCTCGAGGCTTCGTTGCCATGAACATTGTAACTCAACCAAACAATTGCATTTTTAGGGTCTGTGTTTCCTGTTAAAATTCCGGTTTGAGAAAGGTTAGATGTTCTAATTTCTTCTAAATTATTGATGTTTTCTTCGGATGAAATATAGACCACATGTAAAGGTCTGTGTTCGTTAGTTTCACCATATTTTTCTAATTTCACGTTCGATAAAGTGCTGCTTACATATTTAAAATAGTCTACAACCTTATGATGTCTTGTAAAGCGATCACCAATTTCATAACCTAAGAACTCTTGAGGAGATTGTATTTCTTGTGCAAAAATATTTCCCAAAGTAAAAAAGGAAATGAGAAAAATAAATTTAATTTTCATAAAAAAGGTTTTGATAAGAACCAAAAGTAATACATATTTTTTAAATTATTTCTATGATTTTAGGAGTATAAACTTATTAAAATCTGTACTTTTAATGAATACAATTTCCATAAATGCATGCAAATAATTAATTTTTAGTCATTTCAATTAGTGCGACTTATTTTGACCACAATTTTACAAATAGAAATATCTAAAGTTTTCTTAAAAATTCATAAAATTTGAGACTTATATTTTTTCGATAATTTAGATTTTATTTCAAAAACACATTAAAAATTTGTTAGTTTGATTTTCAATCTGCAACAGAATTTAAAATAGTTGTATTTTTAACGAAAATTAACCAAGCTACATGAATTCTATCTCAAAACCTAATTGTTGCAAAAACGATAGTATCTAGGTATGAAAGTAACACATATTCCTTTTCAAAAGACGGGGTTTTTCTCCAAAACAATGGCAGATTATTTAGAGAAAAATGATCAAATTAAACCTTTTTATAATAATTTTCCAGACATTAACGGATTTAAGAATCAAATTGAAGAAAAGAGAACATCATTTCGATTACAATCAAGATTGGTTTTGGTAGATGCCTTAAAAAAGCAATACCAACCTTTTAAAACATCGGATAAAACTGCTCACAATATTGAGTTGTTGAAGCAACAAAATACATTTACAATTACAACTGGGCACCAGTTAAATTTATTTACAGGACCTTTATACTTTTTATATAAAATTATTTCTACCATTAATTTATCAGAAGAATTAGAAAAAAAGTTTCCGGAAGAAAACTTTGTTCCAATTTATTGGATGGCAACAGAAGACCATGATTTTGACGAAATTAATTATTTTAATTTTGATGGTAAGAAAGTAAGTTGGAACAGAAAAGATGGTGGCCCAGTTGGCCGTTTTTCTACAGCCGGTTTAGAAGAAGTTTTTGAGGTTTTATCCAATCATTTCGGGAGTTCTAAAAATGCAAATTATTTAAAAAGTCTTTTTTCTGAAGGTTATTTAAAACATGGTAATTTAGCAGATGCAACTCGTTTTATTGCAAATGAGTTATTCAAGGAATATGGTTTGGTCATTGTTGATGCTGATGACAAGAATCTAAAACAATTATTCACACCTTTTGTAAAAGATGAATTAGAAAATGAAACATCTTTTAAAGAAGTTTCTAAAACGATTCTAGCACTTGAAAAAAAGTATCCGATTCAAGTAAATCCAAGAGAAATAAATTTATTTTATTTGGATGATGATTTAAGAGAGCGTATTATTTTTGAAGACAATAAATACATAGTAAATAATACGGATATTACTTTTTCAAAAGCTGAAATTTTAAAAGAAGCTGATGAGAATCCGATGGCTTTTTCGCCGAATGTAATTATGAGACCGCTTTTTCAAGAAGTAATTCTGCCAAATCTTTGTTATATTGGTGGCGGAGGAGAGATGGCCTACTGGTTGGAACTCAAAGATTATTTTGAAAAAGTGAAGATTCCTTTCCCTATTTTATTATTACGTAATTCTGTGCAGGTTATTTCTGAAAAGCAAGTTAGAAAATTATCAAAATTAAACATCTCCATAGAAGAAGTTTTCTTAAATCAATTTGATTTATTGTCTAAAAAAGTAATTGCCAATTCAGAACTTGAAATAAATTTTGATGACAAAAAAAAAAAATTACAAGCGCAGTTTATCGATTTAAAAGAGGTTGCTAAAAAGACAGATGTTTCTTTTATAAATGCGGTAAATGCTCAAGAAAGAAAACAAATTAAAGGTTTAGAGAAATTAGAAAAGCGGTTGTTAAAAGCAGAAAAGAAAAGGCAACAAGCTTTAGTTGATAGAATTACAGTACTTCAAAATGAATTGCTGCCAAATGAATCTTTAGAAGAGCGCCAGCGTAATTTTTCTGAATACTATTTAGAATATGGAAACAGTTTTATTCAAAATTTAAAAGAGGCTTTGAAACCTTTACAATTAAAGTTCACAGTTTTAGAGTTGTAATACAACTATTTTTAATCGCATTTCATTCTTATAGAGCTCGTTTGAGTAAGAATAAAGTGCAAGCTCATAGCAGATAGTAAGTTAATATTCAAAGAGTACTTCGTTACTGAATTAAGTTCAGCATAAATCCTCGCAAAAACAAAACAGATTATGAAAGAAAAAGGACTTCACCCTAAAAATAAATTTAATAAAGGCTATAATTTTGATGATCTAATGATCAAAAATCCTGTATTAAAAGAGTTGGTTATCAAAAATAAATTTGATGACATTACGATCGATTTTTCAGATCCAAAATCTGTCAAAGAACTTAATAAAGCGTTACTCTTTACTTTTGATAAAATTACTGTTTGGGATTTTCCTGATGAAAACTTATGTCCGCCAATTCCAGGTCGTTTAGATTATATTCATCATTTGGCTGATTTAATTTCATCGGAAGAAAATATAAAAATTTTAGATATCGGAACAGGGGCCACTTGTATTTATCCACTTTTAGGAGTTGCCGAGTATGCTTGGAGTTTTACAGCTTCTGACATTGACTTGGACTCTTTAGATACTGCTCAAGATATAATTTACGACAATAAATTAGAATCGAAAATTGAATTGCGACAGCAATTTGATGAACAACAAATCTTAAAAGGAATTTTAAAAGAAGACGATTTATTTTCGGCTACGATGTGTAATCCGCCTTTTTATAAATCAGCAGCAGAGGCGCAAGGGGCAAACAGAAGAAAAACAAGAAATTTAGGAAATAACGCTGTTAGAAATTTTTCTGGAAATAATAATGAATTGTGGTATATAGGAGGAGAGAAGGCTTTTTTGCATAATTATCTGTATGAAAGTTCTTTATTTAAAGACAAAAGTAAGTGGTTTACGAGTTTAGTTTCTAAAAAAGAAAATATAGAAAGTTTAGAAAAATCTTCAAAAAAATTGGGTGTAACAGCGTTTAAAGTAATCCCAATGAGTCAAGGAAATAAAGTTAGCAGAATTGTTTGTTGGAGTTTTAACTCCCTTTAATTTTTTTGTTTTAACTCTGATCAATGCAAGTTTTAAGGAAAACAAGCTGACGAATAACGTTTTGTAATCTGTGAAATCCATGTATATTTTTTCTCAACAAATCTCTTTGACTGCTCTGTCAATCTTTGTTTAGTAATAAATAATTCGTTGCTAACTTTTTTCTATGAATTTTCGTGTCACATTTAATTTAATTAAACACCACATCCTTAATTTTATATTTATTACAAACTGAATGTAAAATGCTATAGACTAACATATGCACAAATACCAAACAAATAAAGGCATATAAAGGAACGCCTAATATTTGATAAGGCCAAGAATAAGTCCAAACCCCCAAGTAAATGGTAATTACTTCACCAAATGCAGGTAGTATTAGCGCTAAAATAATAGCTAAAATGATTTTATTTTTTTGGGTTTGATTTTCTAAAAGCGGAATTAAATTTCGTTCTAATTTATATAAATAATGAAAAGCGAGCATCCAAGCAAAAGGCAACCACATAGGTAATGCTCTTGTAACTTCATGGTATTCCCAATATCCACTTGCAACTCCCCAAATTTCACCTACAACGCCACCAAAACCGGTGAGTAACATGCCAATAAGTAATAACCAGTTTTTATTTTCTCTTGGTTTGATGATTTCATTGTATATATTATGTATAATTTTAAGCACAAAAAAAACGGCAATAATCCCATCGTGCTCCTTTAATACGCCAATTAAAACTCCTGCAATGATGAGCTTTATAACTGCTTTTAAAATTTCTTTGAAAAATTGTTTTCTGTTAGCAATCAAATTCTATATTTTTTTTTCATTTTTTGATATTTTTTTTATGTCTGTTATAGATAATAGAACAGAAGAAAATAGATGCTAAAAATAGTTAGAAATTTGAAGCCGAATAATATAATAAAAAACCATGTACACTTTCGAATAGTTGAAAAATAATGCTAAAAGGTAGACCGAAATAAATGCTTTGTATTAAAGCATATTTAGCCCTATTCTTTCTTTTTGTTTCCCAATGTTTTATGAGACCTTCCTTCTTTTTTTGTTCGTATTCTTTTGGATTCATAATTTAATGAGTAATAATTTAATTATAAAGAAGCTAAACAAATTTTGTCTCATTAAAAATGTACATTTAAAAGATAAATATTCTAATAATCTTTTTTGTTTATCAGTGATTCAAACTTTCAGCCTCTTTTTTTTAATTTGTGATACCTTTTTTCGAGTAAATTATATTCAATAAAATACACATATAGTGCGTAAAATATGGTTGTAACTAGAAATGTTACTGGGAATATTTTAAAGAAATCTAGGGTAAAACCATCACTTATTAAACAGAAAATAATGCTTAGCATAAAACTAAACATTGCACTAGTCTTTATGGTGTAGTTCTTTTTATTCATCCTCTTTATTTTCCAATATTCTATAAATTTATCATTCTTTTTTTTGTAATAATGTTTGGATGCCATAATTAAATATATACAACCGTAAAAATAGCATTTTTATTTAATTCGTAAAAACTGAATGGAGTTGATTTGAAATAAAGGAGGTTTTTTCTCTCTGAATTTAAATAATATTATTTTGTGAAATTGATTTTGAGAAAGGAAGTACTATTAGATATAAAAAAACCGAAGCAAGTTGATTAGGTTATAATTTTTTAAATAGAGAGATCTTATAACTTAGGAATTACGCCCCCTTTAATTAAATGAGTTACATTTAGATTTTTTAGGCTATATTTATTTGCTTCAAAAATAAAAATATTCGTTATTGGTTTGCTATAATACTGTTTTGCACTTTTACTTAAAGTCTATGTTTTTTGTAAAGTATAACTTGCACACATCGAGGTGCCATTTAATTTCATGTTCGCTCTAATCTGAAGAATTAACAACACTAATAAATCTATTTCATTCTAAAGAATGATTTTTTTTATGTTAGTTTTTGCTATACCTATACTATGTAAAACTCTGTTTTCTTATTTTAAATCTCCATTTAGTATATTTAAATCCTATGCTAAATCTAATACACTTTGATATTTCGTTTTTATTTTAGTCTTTGTTATCTTATAGTTTGTGTATCATCTATATAATAGCTTTGCTGTGTTAAATCACCATCTGATGCACCCATTAATGTTGCTTTTCTTCTTCTTAAATAGATTTCTTCATAATCTTGAGTATAATGAGGAGAGGTAACCACAGTTAAATCAAATTTTACAGTAGTAAAAACATCCTTTTCTGTGTTGGCACGAATCGTTACATAAAACTCAACATATCCAATGTTTTTGGCACTGTCATAGTCCAAGGTTATAGAACCAAAATCATCTTTACCAATAGACCCAGAGGGGAAATCAATATCTATACAACCACAAGATGCTTGCACATCGTAGATGATTAAAGGTTCATTGCCTCTATTAAATACCTTATAAACAGATGATAATTCTGATCCACGCAATATTGGATAATAATGGCGTTCAGGATCTATAATTTCCATTTTTGTTCTCCGAACGTTCTTGATATCAGGCTTTCTAAAGCATGAAGTTATTAAAAGGATCAGTAATAAGAGTAAAAATATTTTTTTCATTGTTGTAAATTTAATCTTTTTTAATTAAATATGATTTCATCACAAGCTAAAGCATTCTTACTAAAAATATTAGGCTTGTTTACTTTAACTATAAATTTTTCGGGAAGTTGTTCTTTATCAAATTCTGTGGGCAGGGCCAGTGAGACTTCTTTTGTTTCTAAACTGCTTTTATCAGACGGAAGGTTTATCTTCTTAATTAGCTTATAATCTGTGTCAAATATTTCAATGGAACTAGGATAATATATAGCGTGTTTTGTGTCTTGTAAAAAAGAGAATATCATTTTCTTTGATTTTGAAATATCTTTTTTCTCAATCCTTAAAATTAAATCATCAATAGAGCTTATGTGCCAATTTGTATTGTAATCATTTAAACCAAAAGCACCATCATTTAAAACGGCTATATTGGTGTAACCTTCATCTAATTTAGATAAAACTTCAAATGGTTTTTTATAGAAATAGTGCTTTCTTTTGTGATATTTGTAAATCGTTTTTCGCCAACTATTAATATAATCGTCTATTTTATAGTTTACTTCATTATATGTCTTTAAACCAGCAGATCGACTGTAAGCTGCTAATTTAACCAATAAAGCCCCGGCTTCATCTTTTACTATTATTTCATTATTGGTATTTAAATTTGCGAATCCATAAACTCCTAAACCATAATCTCTCATTATTTCTAGCTTAAGAAAAGTAAGGGCTGTCGCTATTTTTAAATATTCTTTATCAAACTTATTCGTTTCGGTATGTGTATCAAATTCATTATAAAAATCAAAAAATACTTTTGGGTCTAGATATTTTTTAACGGTTTCATGAATACCGCTATAAATACCGAGCTCGGTTTTACCTGTAATAAAGGAATTATCTATAAATATGTAATAATTGGTTAAAACATTCGCTAATTTTTTAGGAAATCTATTATGAAAATAGTCATTTATTTCTTTATCTACATTGATGTCAGGGTTCCATAAAAGTTTTGCAAACAAGGTTGCTTTTAAATCTTGAAATGTACTGTAATTATATGCGCTACCATGCAAAAAAACACCCTTTACACCCAGTTTTTCATATAGTTTTAAGTTGCTTTGAGTTACTTTAATAATTGGATATATATCAAAATAATTATCAAAATTCACGGTGTAATCCCATATATAAATATTGTTTAAATAGGCACGCCACCTTTTAATATCGTTTTCAAACTTTTTGAAATATTTTGAGTTTTCTATAGGTATTCCTTTTTGAATAGCAATCGTACTATAAAAAATACCAATATTAGGCTCTGCATCAAATCTAGGTATTTCTTTTACGGTAATATATGCTGTCGTGAAAAACGACAACTGTTTATTGTCTTTCGCCAGTTTATTCAGAAAAGTAAAAACAGCTGGTGCAGCATCAGTAGTAGAGTTTCCAACAGCTTTGCAAGTTCCACAAGTACAAACAATATTATTATCATTAGGCAGAATCATGTACTTCTTAAGGACATTATCACTCTTATAGGCGCGCTTTACTTTTTCGTTTACATATTTAAACAAACTATCGCTAGTAAAACAAAATTGTTTTTCAATTCTTCTATTACCTACTTTTGCATAAACAGTTTGAGGTAAATTATACTTTTTTAGGATTTTAGGTAAATTATGTCCCCAAATCCCCCACTCCAATTCAAGATAATTTGTTTTGTTCCAGGCTCTAAAATCTGTCTCAAAATTAGCTAAAAAATAGGGTTCTCGATATTCAAATTTAGGGGAATCGCAAACATTAAATTGATTAGGAACATAGAGTTCAGTTGTAAATATTCTCTCTTTCTCTGGATTATTTTTTTCTTCAAAATTAAGATTCGTGTAACGTTTAAAAAAATCGGTTATTCCAAATACTAAATTTTGCACTGTTGCACCTTGAATCGTAATATTTTTACCTTTTTTATAAATACAAAAATTACTTTTTTGCGTCGGATTTATTCTTAAAAGAATATAACTATAGTTATTATTTAAACTATTACTTCTTTCTATTTTTAAATATTCACCTGTAACGAGTTTAAAATTAGTGTTAAACTCATCTGCGGCATTGCTTACTTGAATGTCTGCGGAAAAAGGAATGCTAATTTTCGGATATATTTTTTTACTTTTTGAAAACAATACTGATTTCTTTTGAGCACAAGATGTTACGCTAAAAAGAATGATAATCAGACATATGCTTTTTTTTAACATAACTTAAAAGAGTTATTTATGTTTAGAATTTTGTTATAATGGTAATAGAAAGATTATACTGGTTTGTGTAGACTAGTTCTTCTATGGTTGAATTTCTAACATTTTGATTACTTTGAAAGTTAATCCACGTGCCGTCTATTAGCATAGAAGTTTTTGCTGTTAGATGGTATTTATAACCTGCACCAACCATAATATTAGAAAAATTTAGAAAAGTATTTTCTTGAAATTCTAATTGCTGATCAAAAGGAGCATTACCACCAGATATAATGATAGAAAAATAATCTTTTCTCGCATTTACATTGATACGACTTTGCACCATAAAATTGGTAAAGAAAAAGTTATTTGTTGTTGTAAGAGTCCGAACTTGTAAACTACCATTGGCATCTATAAAAGTTTCAGTTATAATATTACCATTATTATCTCTTATAGGGAAAGGAGCATCTGTATTCATTAAAGATACTCTTGCATTTAAGGAGATATCTTCCCAAGATTTAGATCCACCGAAACTTAACGTATAATAATTTTCATCATTCTGTAATCTGGCCAATGATAAACCTGCCTGTGCTTGATAACCATTATTTAACCCTTTGTAAGCATTACCATAGACTAAAAATTTTGGAAAAAATTGTGTTCCAACTAAAAAACCTCCATTAGCATATAAGGTTTCTGAAAAAATTTTAGAATAATTTAAACCACCCTGAACACCAACACCCTGTCTTCTTGCCGCATAATTAACAGCTGCCCCATACGTATTATCTCCATCAACTTTGCTATAACTCATACTTGCCAATGAAGTGCTAAAAGCAATACTATCTGAAGTAGCTTGCAAATACGTAATGCCTAATTCATTTTCTAGCTCTTCAGCTTTTAATGTTTCCAAATTAAGATTCCATTGAGTTCTTTCATAAGGATTATCAATTTCTCTAAATTTTTGATAATAATAAGCAGAATCAAATTGCTTCTTCAACTCAAATACAAGTCCTTTTTTATATTTTAAAAAAGTATCGTTGGGATATTTTTCTATTTTTTCATTAATAACTGCTAAAGCTTCATCATGCGGTTTTTGAATGATATATAAATTTATCATTCTTTGTAAAGAATAACTTTCTGAAGGATTTAGAGAATCTGAAGTATTGTAGTTTATCAGAGCCTCATCTATTAGGCCCTCCTCTTCTTGATTTCTTGCTCTAAACCATAATACTTCGGCTAAAGAATTTTTAATTTTTCTGTCGTATTTATAAATGGTTTCTAACGTGTCTAAAACAGCAATAGACTCATCGAATTGTTTGTTTTGCGCTAATAAATTAGAAAGTTTTAACTTAAAGGTTTTGTTATTAGGGTAAAAACTTAATGCACTTTTACTATAATTTATTCCTTTTTCATAGTCAGGTATTGCAGAAGAGGCATTAATACCAATTTCTAACAACCTTTTATTATTATTTTCTCTTGTTAAACCATCTTCAACAATAGGTATAACTGCTTTATATCTTTGCTCTCTCATTAAATAGGTTGCATAGGCCTCTGTTTGGCCTACATACAATAATGGATATCTTTGATTTAATGGATAACTTTGCTCAAGACTTCTTGTAATATTTAAAGCATCATCAAACAACTCCATTTTTTGATATAAAGTAGATTTTTTTAATAAGTAATCTGGATTTTCAGGTTCTAAGCCAATCAGTTTGTCGATTTGATCTGTAGCTTCATCAAATTTTTCTTGCTCTAAAAGAATCCCAAAAATTTGCTCTTCTGCCAGTTTTTGAAAATCAGGAGAAGAAACCAAATCTTCAAAAATAGGACTAGCAAGACTATATTGTCTTCCTAAAATATAATTTTTTCCTATATCATACATTAGCTTATTGAAAGCATACGTAATGTCTGCATCCGTAGGAAATTTCTCATGCAATGCTAAAACAGATTTTTCATATTCTTCCTCTTTTTGCATTGCCTTGTATAGCTGCATTTGTTTAACAAGATATTTTTTAGAGTTGGGACTTCTTTTAATCGCTTTATTCAATTGATATTCAGCATCAATATAATATCCTTTTCCCATGGCGTTATTCACAACATAATCAACAGCTGCTGAATTACCATTTAAATCGCTTAATTTTTTATTGATTTCGTAGGGGTCATTGTATTCATTAAAACTAGCGGACTGCTGCATTAAAAAAGGGAGCGTAGTTTCATGAATATCTTTAAACTGCGTTTTGTCTATGTCAGTTTTTATATAAACGATAGCTTCCTCATGTCTGCCCAATGTTTCTAATAAGCCAATTTTCTTTTCAATGAGCTCTCTATCGTCTTTCAATTCTAAAAGAGCTCTATTTGTGTATTGTAATGCATATTCTGGATTTCCTTTTAATAGCTCATTACTTATAATACCTTGATATGCTAATTTGTTTGTAGGGTCGTTATCTATTATAGTTGTATAGATTTGATTGGCATCGTCGTAATTTTTATTTTTAACAGCACTAGTGCCATCATCTAACATAAGGTAATTATAATCTTGCTTAATTCCGGTGTCTTCAGGATATATTTCATAGAGCCTTTTTAACCATCTTTCTGCTTCTTCAAAGTTCCCCATTTCTTTGTAAATGACTATTTTTCTCATCCACCAATTACGACTGTAAGGAGTAATTTCTAATAATTCGTTCACAAAACAGATGGCATCAGAATACCTTTTTGTAGTTTGTTCTATAGACACAAGATATCCAAGAACATCAATATCTTTTTTATTTCTTTTGTACACCTGTTTTAAAACGTATCTGGCGGTATCGTACCTACCTAACTGCATATTTGCTTTTCCTGATAGCGTTTTTAAATCTAAATCTTCTGGAGAAATTTGTAAACCTCTCCAACTCATTTTAGCGGC
>TARA_B110000238_G_scaffold150980_1_pt1 | contig 14315 bp, 6 predicted proteins | sample TARA_B110000238 | Tara Oceans TARA_B110000238 (sample SAMEA4397569) | marine metagenome | biome: Polar Biome; feature: [SRF] surface water layer (ENVO:00010504); material: water (ENVO:00002006), including particulate matter (ENVO:01000060) such as... | depth 5 m | reverse complement strand
TCCAGCTGAAAGTGTCATGTCTGATCCAGTAACTATGAGAGAGTAATTTTGACTTTCTGGCTGTCCACCCGGAACCGTGCTCGCCAAAAATGATTTATGAGAGATTGTGACAGTATATTGACCTGCGGATGGGAGGTCTACTTCAACACGTTCAATATTATCTACAATATTATCTCCTTTTATGGCATTTGGTAAGTTAGATAGGTCCAACTTCCATGGAAAATATTCATTATTAGAACTGTCTGTAATTCGTAAATCTAAGTCGTTTACAAGTGCAGGCGTAGTACTATTAAGTATTCCGTTTTGTGTTTGTCCTGCAAGATCGGTCCAACATATCGTAGCCATAAACTTTTCAGACCCTGATACATTTACTGTAAATGAATATGTTTCTCCATTATTCAGTGTTTTTTCTTCAACGATTGCTGCATTTGTTTGAGCTGATGTTATCGTTTGTGCTGCAAATTCAGCATTTAAAAGACCCCATCCCCAGAAAGGGTCAGGACCAGGGTAGGTTATTGATGTTACATTAATGTTTTCCGCATCATCTGTTGCAGTATGACACGCAAGCCCCTTTAATGTAGCAGATTTCATAAACTCACCATTTAAATTATTATAGTGTTCTTGTAGTAACAACATACTTCCCGCTACACCAGGACCCGACATTGATGTTCCTGTCGAAGAATCGTATGCTGAATCTGTGATGTCATCACACGAAAACACATTTGTTCCTCTTCCAGTAATGTCTGGTTTTATTCTGCCATCATCAGTTGGGCCTTGACTACTTGACGAATGCAAGTTTGCTCCAGTTATTGAAGGCTCACCAAAAGGGGGTACACTAACAGTTATATTCGCATTAGCAACAACCAAATTATTTTTACAAACTGTTGATCCTGTTAGCTTATCTAGGCCTTGCCCTAACCCACCATCATAAGTGAAATTACCATCATTTCCTGCCGACTCAACTTTTAAGTAATATGGAGTGTTATAGAGAATTTGATCCCATGACCTTGCTCCGTCATTACTACTACCCACATAGTTAAAAGAAGCATAGCTCCCTAAAAACCAACTATCAGTATCACTATCCACAACTACTCCATAAGAGTGATTTGAGACAAGCATTCCAGAATTTAGGTGTTCATTTGCAGTTTCTGATTTATGACTAGACACATCATAGGCAACAATTGTAGACTTAGGTGCCATCCCTTTAGCGGAATTATTCACACCACTAGCTCCAAGTGTTCCAGCCACGTGTGAAGCATGTCCACCACCAACCTCTGGATCATTTGTATCAAGTGCCGAAACTCTAGATGTTCCATCGCTATTCATGAACTCTTGATGTGTTGCAAGAGGGTAGTCCAATTCCCATATCCCGATCGTCATACCCTCACCTTCAAGATCAAGTTCTAAATCACCTCCGGGACTTATAGAGTGTGTTTTGGTAGCGATCGCAGCTTTTCGGTTAGTACTAGATATGTAAACCGGTTTATTTTCAAGAATGTTATGCAATAAATAATGTTTTCCATCCTTGTAGTATTCTTTTTTAATTTCCGGATTTAACGCGATATATTCATTAAGTATTTGTTCTTTTTGTGCTTCACCTAACTTTAATTCAATTATTAAATCATTGATTTTTTCAAGGTCATATGTTTTCAACATTTTATCGCGCTCCTCAATGGTTTGAGCAGTTAATATACTTGTGATTATTAAGGAAAATAAAAGTAATTTTGTCTTCATAGTACTTCTTTAGTTTATTAAAAATTTAAATAAAAAAACCGGAATATAAATATTACCGGTTTTTTTTATTTTAAATTGATGTTTTATAAAGTGAAATCTGTGTTTTCACCACTGGCATAAGTACCATCAGTTTCATATATAGTAACTCCTCCACTAGTAACTTTAATTGGTCCACCTCCATCACCATAGTCATCATAACTATAAAAAGTGTAAGACCCTGCAGGAAGACAAAGTTCTACTAATATTTCATAACCAGATGGATAATCAGAATATGGGTTATCATATTGAGCATATGGTCCAGGACTAGCTACAACATTTCCAGATGCGTCAGTAATATACCAATAAAATTCCTCCGGATAATTATCCAATTCAATTTCGATTGATAATTGAATATCTGGACAAAAATCTTTTGCTGTAACCGTCAGCATACCTTCTGATACTACCAAGGAACCATCGCTAAAGTTTCCGTCAAATGATGTTGGCTGGTCCACACCTGCTACAGCTTGCATACCTACAACGATTGTTTTACCTCCAAAACCAAGGTTTCCATCATTATACCAATTAAACTCCATTGAAGCACTTAAAGATCCAGCAGGAATAGTTACTGAATATGGCATAGCTAATATTTGGTCCATTGTCGCAGTACTAGTGGCTTCATCTACATAAATAGTAAACGTTCTATCTTCAGTGGACGCAGTTGATGCATAAACTTCTCCTTCTATCATTCCTGTATCTCCTTCAGCTAAAATTATGATTGGATCAAAACTAAAACTTACAAGCTTTTCTGATAGGTAATTCTCATCATTTATATCACCTTCACACCCAACCATAAAAACACTTATGGCTAAGATTAAAAATGCATAAAATGGATTTAATATTTTATTATTTTTCATTTTTTTTGTTTTTAGATTAAATTAGATTAATTCTGTTCGCTGATACTAGGGTTGTTGTTAATCTCATCTTCTGGTATCTGGAAAGACATTTCATCCGAATCATAAACAAATGATTCTCCTGCACGATAGACATGATTTGTACCTCTAGTAACCGTAGCTTGATTACGCTTCATGGCAAAGTACGTTTTACCTTCACCCCAAAGCTCTATTTTGGTCTGCAAGTAAATAAAGTCTTGTAGTTGAGTTCCAGAAAGAGAATTAACTGTTCCAGCAGCATCTGCCATTCTGTTGTCTAATAATTCAACCATTGTTGATTTTGCAGCAGCGTCATTTCCTAACATTGCAGCACTCTCAGCACTTAATAAGTAAAATTCTTCTACTCTCATGAAAAGTAAGTCCGTAGTAATAATATACTGACCACCGATTGTTCTGTTTGGGTCAAAGAATTTATTTATTGGCTGTAAAGCAGACGTTCCAGTACCAAATTGATTTTTTCTTACATCGTCAGATTCTATTTGTGCGTAAAGAGCATCATCTATAGACTTGTAATCACCAGCCCATTGATAGCTGTAAGTATACGCGTCCATTTGCCCCCACCAATCAATTAACTGATGACCTAACTCTTCTGTTAAATCAAAAGCCCAAATCCATGAAGGTGAGTTCACATCATTAAACCCTGACCCAGCACCTGGATGGGCTAGAGCTCCAGCAGTAGTTAATGGAAATCCACTAGCAATTACTGCGTCTGCCATAGTTTTAGCATCTGCATAATTACCCATTGCTGCATGTGTGTATGCCAACAAACCTTGAGCAACTGTCTGATTAATTTTGCTTTTATCAGTCCTAGCATAACCATCAAGCAATTCGATAGCATGTGTTAAATCACTAACTACTAAATTGTAAATTTGTGAAGCAGGAACTTTCGCCGTCTCAGTTGTTTCTCCATCATAGTAAGGAAGAATTGGTTGAGAAGGATCATAGCTTTTCTGAAAAAGTTGAGCAAGGTAATAGTAAGCATAAGCCCTTGACGCCTTAGCTTGTCCTAATATCTTGCGTGCACTATCGGTCACAGGAGCAGCATTGTTGCCTCCAGAAGTTTGAATAACTGTGTTAGATAAGCTTACAATTCTGTAATAATACTCCCAAATAATTTTATTTTCACTTTGAGTATAATCTACAGTACAAACTAAGTTTGCTGAATTGTTGTACCATCCATAAGCACTTCCTGAAAGTGCCATATCCCCGGAAACAATATCAGTCCAGATGTCAACACCCTTTTGACCAAAGTCGTAGTGATCTCCGGTTATTCCTCGATCTGTAATCATGAAACTAGCAATACCTTCAAGAGTCCCTTCAATAAGCGCAGGGTTCACACCAGAGAATTCTGATAAATCTTGAGATGTAAGCACACTAGTGTTTCTTGTAGGGTCTAAAAACTCTTCACTACATCCCACAAACACGAGTGAGGTAAGTAAAATTGAATAAATTAAATTTCTTTTCATTTTTTTATTTTTTTAAAATTGAACTTTTGTACCAATACTAAATGTGGTCATTGGCATATATATACCAGAATTTGATGAGCTAATTAATGTTGTAGGATTTAAACCTTTTCTAGCGCTTAACATCATTAAATTATCACCTGATATGTAAAAGCTAACATCAGATAAATTTGCTTTGCTTATAGTACTTTTCGGTAAATTATATCCTAGTCTTACATTATTTAATGATAAATAATCAGCTTTTGTTAAGAAACGAGTTGAAGTTGAGTTAAACTGAATATCAGTATTGTACCCAGCAGTCATTCTTGGAACATTTGTGATGTCACCTGGTTGTTTCCACGCATCTCTTACATCCGTATGAAAGTTGTTAGTACCAATTAGACTTCTGTTGTTCATAAGAACGCTGTATCCACTGTCATAAACATAACCACCCAGACTGTAACTAAATTGAGCTGTAAAGTCGAAATTTTTATAGGCAGCATTAAGTCTAAATCCACCTCTCACTTTAGGGATAGCTGATTTTCCAACATATTTTTGAGTCGCATCTGAATACGTTTCTGTTGTTGTTTTCCCGATATTCGCATTTGGATTTTCGTCTTGGTAAATTGTCATACTATTTATGGCATTATCTCCAGCATTAAAAATCCCATCTCCGTTAATGTCATCATAATATAAATTGTACATTCCTGCTCCAGTAGCTGGATTCACTCCTGCCCATTCTCTCATGTACCAATCATATAATGAACTTCCTTGTGAATATCTTCCGTCTAAAACTTTTGGCTCACCGGTAAAGTAGTCAGTTGCCATTTCTGTAATCTCATTTTCAAAGATTTCTCCATTAATGTTTAATGACATATTAAAATCATCTGTTTCAACTACTTTAATTAATGCATTAAATTCAAATCCTTTGTTTCTTAATTGTCCATCGTTGTAATCAATAAATTGAGAACCACTAGACCCTGGTAAACTTTGAGTAAAGAACAAATTATCAGTATTTTTAACGTAATAATCTACATCAAGTAATAACCTGTTATTGAAGAATGCACTTTCAAAACCTACTTGAGAAATTTTTGACGTTTCCCATGTAAGTTCACGATTAGCTAAAGTTGAACTCTGCGTAAATGAATATGCTCCGTCTGCTGTTTGATTGATGTTATAAATTTGCCATCCGTACTGTAAACTTCTACCTTGATCTCCAATGACTCCGTAACTACCTTTTAATTTAAAGTAATCTACGAAACTATCTTGTGGGAAGAAATCCTCCTTAGAGACAATCCAGCCTAAACCTACAGATCCAAAAGTACCCCATCGATCACTGTAAAAACGAGATGAACCATCACGTCTTCCAGATGCCGTTACGAAATATTTTTGATTAAAACTGTAATTAACCTGAGCAAAATAACTCTCTAATGTTGATCCTGTCGAGTAAGAATCCGCTCTACCAAATGGTATTGTGTACTGACCCAAGTCTAACGTGTTTGGTAAGATTGCATTCTGCGCTGCAGCATTTATGTTTGTGAATTTGTTTTCAGTTGATTCGTGAGCAACAAAAGCTTCAACATTATGATTGCCAAAAGACCTGTTGTATTTTAACATTTGAAGGAAGTTTTGACTCATGTTTGTGCTTATGGACTTGGATAAGAACCCACTCCCAGCATTTCCACCATAATAAGGATTTCCTCTAGAGGCAGAATCATTATTGTTGTATTGACCACTGTAACGTACGTCAAAAGATAAAAAGTCAGAGAAGTCAATACCTATGTTAAAATTCCCTAATAATGTTAAAGCATTATCTCTTGACACATCATATCTAGAATCTGCAATACCATTTGTAGCATTCCAAGCCCTACGTCCATATTCTCCACCATAATCATATTGATTACCTCCAAAAATAGGATCTGCAACTAGCTCTCCATTTTCGTCTCTTAAATATACATCATAGATTGCCGGAGTTGTATTTGTTAATGCAAATATATTTCCTGAAGAACCAGAACTGTTTTCCGAGTCAGATGAATTGTTATACTGTGCTCCAGTAAATGCCACATTTCCACCAACTCTTAACCATTCTTTTGGATTATGATCAATGCTCAACCTTGTAGTATATCTAGTATAACCAGAGTTTGTTGTGTACCCTTCATCATCTAAGTATCCAAATGATGTAGCAAATTGAGTCGTTTCATTTCCTCCGCTAAATTGTATGTTAGCCTCTTGTCTGATTCCAGTTCCAAAAGCTGCATCCGCCCAACGTGTAGGAGTAAATCTTCGATTGATTCCAGAATTAAATTGTCCTGTAGTTTGGTTAATTAACTGGTCTCCGTTAGTATCCCAAATATTGTAAGCAGGATTGATTCCCTCTGCGGTTCCGTACAAGTTATCACTTGCCCATCCAGATGGGTTAGATTCTCCTAATAAAACAGCTTTGTTTTTTAATGAACTATAAGATAGTTCAATATACTCTTCAGGCGATTCTATTACTTGATAGTTGGGTAACATAAGGGTATTAATACTTGTTCTTATGTCTACTGATACTACAGAAGTTCCAACCTTACCTTTTTTAGTTGTAATAACAATTACACCATTAGCACCTCTTGATCCGTAAATGGAAGTTGCGGCCGCATCTTTTAAGATTGTAAGACTAGCAATGTCTGAAGGATTAATAGCTGAAATATCACTAGCATATGGAGCACCATCTACAATATACAAAGGACTTCGGTTACCATTTATAGAACCAAATCCACGTATACGTATTGTTGCATCTGATCCAGGAGCCCCAGAGCCGGTAACTACATTTACCCCAGCAACTTCACCTCTAAGAGCTTGAGAAATGTTCCCAACTGCTTTCGCTTCAATATTTTCAGTTTCGATTTTTGTTGCAGTTCCTGTGAACGCTTCTTTAGTTGACGTACCGTAACCTACAACTACTATTTCTTCTAAAGAATTATCTAGTTGCATTGTTACATTAACAACGTCCGATGTACCAATAGTTTGAGTTTGATCAGCGTAACCAACATAACTAAACGTAAGAACACTTCCTAAGTTTGCATTAATTGAATATTTTCCATCAAAATCTGTTGATACTCCAGTTGTTGTTCCTTTGATTATTACGGTAGAACCAGCAAGAGGTAAACCGTTATCATCAGAAACTGTTCCTGAAACTTTTTTTTCTTGTGCAAAAGAAATTTGCACCACAAACACTAATAAAAGTGTCAGTATTACATTAAACTTTGTTTTCATTTTTGTTGTTTATTAGAATTAGTCTTCACAAATGTGCTAATAAAAACCCATATTACCAACAAATTGTTTTAAAAATATATAATTTCATTAAACAATTATTTAAACATTTCTTACGATTTGTTGTTAAATACAATGTTTCACTTCTGTTTTAATGTTTTTTGTTGCGAATAATCCATTTTTATATATTGTTAAATTATAATTCAACTGATGTTTTTGTAATCTGTTAACGTATCCAAAAAAAAAGCAGTTAAATTAATAACTGCTTTTTACTTGTCATAAATAACTTTTTTTAACATGTCTTATTCAACATCCCAAAATAGTTTTGTTGTTTTAAAATCACCTCCTATTGCAGCTGCAGCAGTATCGTACTGAGAACCATTTAAAGTTGCTTCTGAAACAGGATAAAGAAATCTTGTTGGAATATCTAAAGTTACTCCGTCTACTACTGGTCCGTTAAGACCTAGGTCAAACAATCTCCAAGTAGTCCAACCTTCATAGCCATTATTATACATGGCAACCCATTTCTGAGATCCAATTTTTTGCATCCAATCGCCATTTGCCGTTGCATAGGCAACTTCTGGAAGCTCTATGTAAGTAGCGGTATCAGTTAACGATATTCCCCATTCCTCCATAGAAACTTCAATAGCAGAATTGTAGTATGCTTCAACGGAACCGCCAACTGAGTACCCCCTTGCGGCAGCTTCAGCCAATAAAAAGTGTACTTCAGCAGCTGTAATCAAATCGCCTTTAAAATCTGGTGTTTTAATCAATTCTGATAAATCTGAATTACTAGAGGCTCCGTTAGCATTTCCATAAGTTCCTCCTACATAGGCGCCTTCATACATTTGAAAGAATGAAGATAGCCTTGGATCATTATTAGGGTTCATAGCATCTACCAGCGTGTTTGCTGCAACGAAATCCTTTCGGCCACTTTGAACAAGAGAAACCCATAACGGATTTGTATTTGGAGCTGATGATAAATAATTTATTCCAAAATTATCAGCGTTAGCGACGATAGGCCCTGCCATAAATGCAGACTCTGCCATTGTTCGTGATATTGAAGGGTTAGAATCTGCTAAACGCATTGCCATTCTTAGTTTTAAAGAAATAGCAGCTTGCCTCCATTGAGTAATATTACCAGCATAAGCGATATCTTGACTTTCGCTAAATCCAGTGCCATTGTTTAAATCTCCAATTGCTTCGTCTAGTTGAGTTGCTAAAGCTGTATATATCCCTGCAGCATCATCATATTTAGGAGAAGGATTCTCAGGATTTAATGCTTCTGTAAAAGGAACATTGCCAAAGGTGTCGACCAGTACTGAATAGGCATATACCTCCATGAATTTAATGATTCCAAGCTGCGCTTGATTTCCTCCTTCTGCGGTAATTAGCTCTTTAGCTCCTTTTAAATCTTGAAGTACATCTCTATACATAGTGCTCCACATATTTCCACCAATATTTCTTGTGATCTGATTGTATTGGCTTTCATCTGGATACGTTGTTTGTGCCCAGTATTGTGCATAGAGTCTAAAGACATTTTCATTAACACTACAGGAATTCATTTGATTTCCCATGTTTTTCAAAGCATTTGTGAATAAACCACTTGCAGGAACCTGGCTTGGGTTTTTCTGGTCTGTGTTTAAGCTTTCATCTATTTCACATGAAGTAAGGACAAAAGCAATACACAATAAGCTTAATAAGTAATTTCTCATTTTTCTCATTTTTTATATTGTTAAAATTCTAAATTTAAATTAAGCCCTACAGTTCTAAGGGTAGGGAAAGATCCTGAAAGGTATCCTTGAGCATTTCCAGCTCCCAAGCCAGACTCTGGGTCTGCAAAAGGAACGTTTTTGTCAATAATCCAAAGATTTCTTCCTATTAAGGTTATACTTCCTTTAGAGATAGAACCTTTAGTCCATTCGCTAACAGGAAGGTTATAACTAAGAGTTAGTTCTCTCAGTTTTATGTAAGACGCATCATATACAGTTAAAGCTGCTGGGTTTCTTGAAGAGTTACCCCAGTACCAGATTCCGCCATAATAATCAGTCCGTGCTCTAGTTGTGTTGGGAGCGCCATCGGCTGTTACGCCTGGAAGAATAACACCACCTCCATTGTCTAGAGTGTTTCTAATTGGATTTCCAAGATCATTAAGCCCTGATGTAAAGTCTGGCAATCCGGTACCTTGCCCGTAATGCATGTCTAAAGAATACACATCACCCCCTTTTTGAATGTCAATTAAAAAGGACAATTTGAAGTCATTATACTTAAATGTATTGGTGATACCACCATTCCATTCAGGGTTTACATCCCCAATAATTTGATCCGAAACGGCCTCATAATATCCGCTTGAGTTTACAATTCTTTCCCCATTTTCATGGATATTAAATCCGGTTCCTCTAATAGTCCCATAAGGTTGACCAACAGTTGCATTAATTGAAATCCCTCCTTGGTAGCTATTGAGTTGTAAGTTCTCTTGATCGCCGTAAAGACCAACCACTAAACTTTCATTTTTAGCCCAGTTAACATTTACATCCCAGCTTAAGTTGTCTGTTTTCAAAGGGGTTGCATAAAGACCTAATTCAATTCCTTTGTTTTGGATTTCACCAGCGTTTACCCATCTGTTTGAAAACCCAGTAGCTGTAGTCACTGATACCGGCATTAATTGATCTTCGGTATTTTTTTTATACCAGGATAGGTCAAATCCAATAACGTTATTGAACATTTTAGCTTCTAATCCGATTTCAAATTCCTTTGTTCTTTCTGGTTTTAATGTAGAATTATTTTTTGTCGATCCATATGAGAATACACTTGCGTCTCCAAAATTATTAAGAGTAGAGTAGGTGTCCTTTACGTTTCCAGCAGGTAAATCATTACCTACTTCGGCATAACCAGCTCTTAATTTACCGAAGTCTAACCATTCAATTTCTACCAATTTAGAGAATATTAAACTTGAACTTGCTGCATAATAGTTATAGCTATTGCTCTCAGAAGGAAGTGCCGAAGACACATCATACCGATCCGTTAAGTCAAGATATAAAGTATTCTTATACCCAAGAGAGGCTTGCGCATAGTATCCATTTACTTGTTTTTCACTCAAAACCTCTACTGGTTTTGGGTTAGAACTTGAAGAATTAGATAGCGCATACAGATTAGGAATTACTAATCCCCCTGCGGTAGAGTTTCTTAAGTAGCTATAGCTTTCTTTTCTAACATTAATTCCAAATACACCGTCTAAACTTAGGTCATCAGTTAGCTGCTTATTAACGTTAAACATTAGATCGTAGTTATATTCAGAGAAAAGGATGTCAACTCTGTCATATCCTGATCCTTCATCATCTCCTAAGATACCAAATTGAGTCGCAACAGAACCAACAGCTCTGCGTTCTTCTCTAAGTTCATTGTAGGTGTCTACGGCTCCTTTTGCAGTAACATTTAGCCAATCGTTGATTTCATAAGTTCCAAACACATTTCCAAAGAAACGATTTCTTTCATCTGATTGGTAGTTTTTGTAACGTGTCCAGTAAGGATTATCCCAGTAATGTCCAATAAGCTCACCTCCTGAACCTGGTCCTGTAAGTGCTCCTTCGTGATTCCATGAGTAGTTTTTTCCAGTTTGGTTAAAGATATTTTCTTGGTCTTTAATGTCAACATTTACTTGCCACCATTGTCTAAACTGAGCCATTAAATTATCTCCATACCCTGTTGAGTTTCTACCGGTAGTTTTTTGAACTAAATAGTTGGCAGATGACCCAACAGTTAATTTATCATTCACTTTCAATGTGCCGCTAAAATTTAAACTGTTTTTGTTTAATTTTGAATTTGGCATATAACCAGTGATTTCAGAGTTAGAGTACCCCAATCTGTAACTAGTTTTATCATCTCCTCCTGTAATACTAACCGAATTGTTTAATTGGGTAGCTGTTTCGAAAAAGTCAACGGGCGTATTTTGTCCAGCAAGATAAGGAGTTGCTTTTCCGAAATTTGGATGTTCTGGAACAAAGGCATCCCACTGGTAAACTAATTGCCCGTTTAATGGCGCTCCAAAAGAAGCGTCATCATAAGTTGGTACGACTAAGTTTCCTTCTCCGTCACCAGTCATATCCCATTGATCAAAGTATGCATCTCCATCAGGACCATAGTACGCTCCATATCCTGCGCCATATTCGTCTTGGTATTCAATAAATGTGCTTTTGTCAATGCTTCCAATTTGAGCACTAGAAGTTACAGTCACTTTAGCGTTTCCTTTTCCTCCCTTTTTTGTTGTAATAATTACAACGCCATTAGCTCCACGGGAGCCGTAAATTGCTGACGCTGCTGCGCCTTTAAGGATGTTTATAGATTCTACGTCATCAGGATTGATATCCATAGCAGCATTGCCATAGTCATACCCTTTACGCCCCCCTCTTTGTTGAGCCGAATTGTTTAAGTTATTAGAAATTGGAATTCCATCTACAACAAATAATGGTTGGTTGTTCCCTGTTAAAGAACTAACTCCTCTAATTAGGAAGTTTGCAGACCCTCCAAAGTTGTTATTTGTTTTGATTTGAACCCCACTTACTTTTCCAGAAAGCGAACTAGCAATATTGTCTACCTTGACAGTAGATACGGCATCCCCACTTACTTGTTGAGAGGCATATCCAATCGATTTTTTGTCTCTAGAAATCCCAAGGGCCGTTACAACCACTTCGTCAAGTTGAGACTCATCAGCTTCCATTACAACAGTTATGTTATTTGTGTCATCAATTGTTGCAAGTTGATCAGAGTACCCTAAGTAGCTGATTTTTAAGACGTCACCTACCGAGGTGTTGACGCTAAACTTACCATCAAAATCAGTTGTTGTGCCATTGTTCGTTCCAGAAATTACTACAGTTGCGCCTATTAACGGCATGCCGTCAGTATCGGAAACTGTTCCTGTCACATTCTTTTGCTGTGCAAAAGAAACTTGAATTACAAACGCCAATAGCAGCGTAAGCATCACATTAAACTTTGTTTTCATTTTGTTTATATTAAAATTAGTCAAAACAAACATGATGATTAATGTGCATATATCCTACTTATGTTTTATTAAATGTTCATTAAAAATCAAATATGATTAAACATAATATAATTAAAACTAGTTTAATTGGTTATAATTCAATATATATACTATATTTTAACTTTTTACTATTAATTCCATAATATAGTGTTATACTTTATTTTAAAAAGGGTTTGAAACTGCTGATTTTGCGCTAGAAGGTTGATCCTAGTCTTTTTATTTTTTTAGTATTTATAATTGTTGTTATCAAATAGTGAAGTCGGTAATTTGCATAAAAAAACCACCCGATTGGGTGGTTTTAAGTCATTACAAGTTAATTAAATAGTTTTTTTATTATTTCATATAGTACTAGATAATGCCTGACATAAACAAAAGCTCCTTTTAGGATAGAAAGGAGCTTTTGTAATGACTATAAATCATATGTTATTCGTTACATAAGTTTAATGCAATAGGACCTGGATCGGTACCAGTAGTAGCTGATGCTACTAAGTTACCACTTGGTGCATAAATTTGAAAAGACATTTCTCCCCAATTATCTCCATTGAAAACAAAATCTGCAGATGTTGTACCTACAGGAATTTCAAATGTATCACTTCCAGCACTAGATTCAGCAACACAATCATAACCTGGATCTTCATAAGGAGTACATAGACCTAATTCAATGATTTCTCCAGAATCTAGAGTAATAGTAATTCCAGCACCACCACCATCTCCTGTTGTTGGTTGCCATCCATCACCATAAGAATCTGCCATGTCAATTGTCCATGTTCCTGCTGGAGGTGGAGCAATACAAACTACAGAAGATACAAAAGTATGATCTGCCGACTGATTATCAAAGTTTGCACTAACATCACTCCAAGTTCCTTGGCTATTAGTAAGTGCTAATCTATAGCTAAATGCATCACCACCCTCAAGAGCTGTTTGAGGTAAGCTAAGTGCTGCTAATATTTCAGCACCATTATAGACAACTTGAAGCTTAGGATTTGTTCCACTAGTGTCAAAACTAGAAGCTGCAATTGTGTATAACAAAACTTCTGGAGCTACTGTTGTTAATCCATCAAAGCTTACAAATACATCTACAGAAGTCACATCATTACCATTATCTAAAGAAAATAATTGATAATCTTTAGAGAATACAGAAGATGCAGGATTTAATTTATTCATATTAGTAGATCCATCAGAACTAATTTCTGTAGCAAATGGTTGCCCTGTTACATTAAGGTCGTCAAAATTAACAGGTAATTTATCATCGTCTGAACATCCAGTAAAACCTACTGAAATAATCACAGACACAAAAATCGTTTTTAATATTCTATTTTTCATAATATGTTTTTTATTGTATAAATCCTGCACTGTTATTATCCCAGAACACTTGTTCTGTTAAGCCAGGTTTTTGATTAATATTTGGATTTCTATCTACAGATACATTAGGATACAGGAAAGATCTAGGGAAACTTCCAGTTCCTAAGTATGTTGGTTGTAAATTAATAGGTGTTCCTGTTCTTCTATAAAGGTTATAACCTTCAACACCATTACCATACATGGCTAACCAATACTCTTTACCTACAACAGCCATTCTTTCATCTGCATTAGTTGCAGCATCATATAATGCAAGAACTGCATCTACATAATCATTAACGTCATCAGCATCTGGAACATTATTGAAACTTGCTGGGTTTGGTAATTTACTCATTACTGTAGTTATTGAGTTTCTAACACCTTCTTCAAGCATTGCTCTTGGATCATCAGTAGTACTTAAATATAAAGCAGCTTCAGCTCTCATGAAATTCATATAAGAATTCATCATAATTGGCCATAATCCTGCTCCATTTAATCCATCTCCAGAGTCAATACCTGCAGCTTGACCGTCGTCAAAAATACCTCCAGCTGGATACACTCCAAACGTCATTCGTTTAGCAT
>TARA_B110000238_G_scaffold104845_2_pt1 | contig 14323 bp, 10 predicted proteins | sample TARA_B110000238 | Tara Oceans TARA_B110000238 (sample SAMEA4397569) | marine metagenome | biome: Polar Biome; feature: [SRF] surface water layer (ENVO:00010504); material: water (ENVO:00002006), including particulate matter (ENVO:01000060) such as... | depth 5 m | reverse complement strand
GGGGGGGGGGGGGGGGCGCACCGAGGCGAGCAGCTCGTGGTGGCCATGGGGAGTGAGCAGCAGCCGAGAAAACGAAAGCCTGAAAACAAGCCAACGAAGCAGCTCTGACGCGCAGCGACGAAGATCTACACTGCAGTCTGAAGAGACGAGAGAGAGTGCGTTTTTCCGTGAAACAGGGGATCATCTCGTATAAGTATGAATCGCTTGACAACGGAGTCTCTCACCCATCTCCCACCCCCCACCCAAACGCGGCGTAACTACCTCCAAGCGGACACACACCGGACCTACCCTCGAATCGCGCTGTAATACAGCTCGATGTAATCAAGCGCGGGTCGGTTCCAGGACCAGTCTTGTCGCATTATTCGTTCTTGGAACTGTCGGAACCAGGCGGGGTCGTTGTAGTACGTGTCTAACCCCCTGTCCAGGGCGTACTCCAGCCCCCCAGTGTCCGTGCCTTCAAAGGAAAACCCGTTCGTGGCGTCACCAGATACGCGCCAATCGCTGCTGCCGTCCACTTCCCACGCGGCTCGGTCTTTTTCGGTATCCACGTCGAAGATGGTGTCGCGCAAACCGCCCGTCGCGCGCACCACCGGCACTGAGATGGTAAAAAGAAAGTGTCAGTCTCGTATGGGCAATCAGTCGGCGGAATGTGTTGGGTGGGAAATACTTACCGGCGCCGTACCGCATGCTGATCATCTGCGTCAACCCACAGGGTTCGAACATGCTCGGCACGAGCACGAAATCCGCGGCGGCGTACACCAGGTGCGACAGGGGTTCGTCGAACGCGAACGCGAACGCGGCGTTCGGTCCGCCGATCGCGTTCGCCATGGCTTGGAAATCGCCCTGGACTTTCGGGTCGGGCGCGCTGCCCAACAGCACGAACTGCGCGCCTCGTTTCAGGGAGTGGTGAATGGAGTGTTTGATCAGATCGAGACCTTTCTGGCCGGTGAGCCGGGACACCACGGCGACCATGGGCTGGTCGCTTCCCCAGGTCAAACCGAATCTTTGCTGGATTTCCTCCCTCGCGCGCCGCTTGCCGTCCAGGTGGTTCTCCGCGGTGTAGTTCATCGGGAGGAACTGATCCGTGCCAGGGTCCCAGATCTCGGAGTCGATGCCGTTGCGCACGCCGTGGAACTTGTGCAGGTTGTCCCTGACCGCGGCGTGCCCGCTGACTTCCCCCGCGTAGGAAGGGGACACCGTGGTGGTGAGCTGCGCGTGGTGACACGCTTCGCCGATTTTCATTTGCCCGTAGTTCATGTTGTGAATGGTGAACACCACTTTGGGTTTCCACAACCCGTTGTGGTGGTAGTTCTGCCAGTACGACGCCGCGACCGTCGCGGTTGACCAGTCGTGGCAGTGCAGAATGTCAGGCTGCCGGTTGGTTTGCAGTAAAAACTCAAGCGCGGCGTTGCAGAAAAAGTCAAACCGCACGCCGTCGTCGTTCCGGCCGTACACGGAGTCGCAGTTGAACATCCCGTTCCCCGGTTCCACGAAGAAAACCGTGATCGCCTCAACGACGTGCTTCGTCACGACGATCCGCGTACCGAGCGCCTCAAACTCAACCTCAAACTCCATGTTCCCCAACATGGGGCTCGCGTTGAAGAACTGGTACTTGGGCAAAATAACCTCCACCAGGTTGCCCTCGTCCTGGATCGCCCGTGCCAGCGCGGTGACCACGTCCCCAAGCCCGCCGACCTTGGCGATGGGCGCCATTTCAACTGTGATTGTGAAGGAAAAGTGTCAGTCTTTCGGACCGCGTTTATTACCTAATTACGGGCGGACAATCGGCAAACAGTGTGCCTGGATTTGGGAAACGCGCATCACGTACCCGCGATGTGGCACACGTGCAGCGGCGGCTTTTCCGTGGTGCTGTCTTCCACCGGGAAGTGGTAGTCCCGGCCGAAGTGGTTGTCGTACGTGCTTCCCGGCCCCACGCCGTCGCTGAACACAAAGTCCATCATCCAAGCATCGGTTGGGATGACCATTTCAAACTCCACGAAATCCGCGGTTGCCGTGGGGCGCGTCATCATCGTCGCCGGAACCTCCGCGGTTTCAAGCGTCCACCGGTTGAAACCACCCGTGATGTACACGTCTGTCGCCAAACCCAGGTTGGTGTTGGTCGGGTGGTACGAAATCTTCACCAGGTCGCCCGCTTTGGGGTACGGGGGCTCGCACGTGATGATGTGCGCGCTTTGTCGCCTGGTAACCAAGGTGGCTTCCTTGTGCGCGGCTTCTCGTTTTTTAAGCCGCGTCTTCCACGCGATCTTCGCAGCCGCCTCCGCTTGTTCCCTCATCTTGGAAAGGTAAACGATCCGCTCCTGGATTCGCGCGTCCCACTCCTCGTTCGACGCGTTGCTTCCCTCCACAAGAAGCCGGTAATCGTACCCGTCGTTGTTGTCCCAGTTGTCTTTGGATTCGTCGGATACGACCATGTCCACCGTGTACGCGGTCGGCGGAATTTGAACGTCCACGCCAAACCAGTCGTTCTCCGCGTCAAACGGCGCGCCCTTGATTCGGTCCATGATCAACTCGAGCTCGAACCCTTGCGCGAACTTGTTGAACCCCACGTGAAGCCGAATCGCGCCTTCCGGGCCGCCAATCGGGTTCAGGGCTTTGTTGAACATCACGTGCGTCACGCCGGGTTTTCTGGGAGTGGACACGAAAAAAGTCAGTCTTGTTGGGGAAACAGTGTGTGAGGATTTGGGAAATACAATAAAAATACGTACATGCCGCGGTCGGATTTAAAAACCACGCGCCCGTCCTTGTGCAGCTCGCCGGACGCCACGCCTTCTTTCCGCATCCCCGCTTCGTACTTTTCCTGATCGCAAGCGTTGGTGGCCTCCGCGAGGTCTTTTTCGTACGCGGCTTTGTCCCGAAGAAACTTCTCAACCTCTTCCTTGGATTTCCCGTAATGCACGTCCTTTGAGATAAAAAAGAAAGTGTCAGTCTCGTATGGGCAATCAGTCGGCGGAATGTGGTGATTGGGAAAGACTTACCAGAAAAAAGTTATCCCCGCCGCTGTTTTCAAACTGCCCGTCCGCTTCAAACACAAAGTTCATCCCGTACGCCAAGTCGGGTACGTTGAACTCCGAGTACGCGTAGTCGTCCGCGTCAGACCCAACCGGGATCATGGCGGTGTCCCACTTGCCGATCTTCCAGTCGTTGAAACCGGCGAACAACCGCACGTTGTGTTTCCCTCGCAACGCGTCGCTTCGCTGTTTGTTGACGTAAACCCGCGCCGGGTTACCCACCACCAACCGTTCCGGGACGGTGAAGAAAAGGTTGTTCCCCCCCCCCATGGTTTGCTTTACGTGGTCCCACGGGTCCTTACGGACCTGCTCGGGGATCGTTTTCAGGAAAATCTCCTCCTTGCGCTTCGCCTCCGAAGCGGCTTCGCGCTCCGCGCGTATCGCCGCCGCCGCCGCCTCCGCTTGTAACCGCACAACCTCAGCCTGCGCCTCGGCTTGTAGCCGCGCTAGTTCCATGGCGTGCGCCTGTGCCAACTGCGCGGTTTCAAGCGCGATCGCGCGTTCGATCTCTGCGGTGGTCAACACGGGCGAGTCGGCGTCGAAAACGGAGGCCAGGTCCGGAACCGGCGCCGCGGGAGGGACCGGCACCGGCGCCGCCTGGTACCCCGGCGTCGCGGCAGGGTACGCCGGCGCAGCGGCAGGGAACGCCGCCGCCGCGGGAGGGGGGGGGGCGGGCGCTGCAGCCGCGGGATACGGATACGGAAACTCCGCCGGGGGGGGGACCACGGCTTGCGTGGAGTACATATCTTGCTTGGAGTACGCCGGCGTTCGCGCGGGCGTCGGCGCGGGCGTTGGCGCCACAGGAGGTACCGGCGGTGCGTACGTCGTATTCGCCACAGATACCTGGGGCGGTACCGGCACAGCGGGGGCCACAGGCGGTACCGGCGGCGGTGTTTCTGGAACCGCCTGCTCCCCCGCCGGCGGACCTCCCGGGATGGAGAACCCCATATCAGGCGGGGGAGGAGGTGCGCGTCGTTGGATGTACGACGGGATGGCAGACCCGCTGCCCGGCGCGGGCGAGCCGTACGCCGGCGGCGGCGTCGGCGCCGTTTGGGGCGGAGTGCTAGTGGACGCCTGGTCAGACCCACCCGGCTGCATCCACGCGGGGGGCTGTTCGCCCGCCTCCGCGCGCGTCTCACACCTTTTCGAGCCCGCCATTTTCCGGGCGCCACCCTTAGCCTCGCGCAGGGGCGCGCGGACGCCACCGCGGACGCCACCAAAGGGAGCCAACCCGCGTTTCGCGCTGGCACGCAAACTGAGGTTCGCGCGGGAACTGGCGCACGCCATCGCCTCCGAGCTCATCGCGAACGCCATCACGAGTGTTTGCGTCTCGCACTAACACACGAACGCGTGCCGCGACGCAGATCGGCTTCAATCCCAAACGATGCCGAAAAAAAGACAACCCTTTTCGTGGTCGTCTCGCCTCAACGCACCAGCCAAGGAAGCTCGGACGAACGAGACGCGCTGCGGGGTCGACTCCGAGAACACAGAATCGACACGAGCTGTCGCTACCGCGAGCGGGCCGGGGTCGAGTGGCGCGCGCGCGGCGTTATACGGACGCGCTGGCAAGGCTCATTTTCTCTATCCAAACGCACTTCCCGCTTTAAAGTTATTTGGATGCCATCATGCCAGTTGGCCGTCTTGCGAGTCTCAAAATCGAGCCTTCATTTCCCAAATCCCAACACTGTTTGCCCGACAAGACTGACACTTTTCTTTCAGCCCTAATTTTGTGGGCGTCGTTGAACGTGGAAATATCAAGTTTGGGCGTGCCAACCAAACATGCGTCGCCCTCTTCGATGAGTGTTTTCGATGCGCGCGTTGGCGCGCGCGGCAGCTACCGCGTCGCAGCTGACCGCCTCTGCAGGTTTCCGAGACCGCGGACGTGTGCCCCACCGGTTTCACCGCGGGTGCGGGTGTGTGGCGAACGAACTGGACGAGTGGGAAGGGGCGCTTGGAGAGCGAAAACACCTCCTCAAAGTAGGCACTCCAAAAAAAGACGTCGTCGCGATGGGTTCGCACCAAAGCCAAAGCCAAAGCGTGGCGTCGGTAAAAATGCACCAGGTCATGGCCCGTCTACGCGCGCACCACGAAACAAGCTGTGTGAACGGAACCGACTCCCAACCCCCCCTCGCGGTGCGGCGCGCCTCGGTGCTGGTGCCGCTGGTGTTGCCCACCAGCGCGGTGGCGATGGATTCGTTCGTCAATCAGATGGACTCCATCAATCCGCGTCCATCAAAGTTTTCGTTGGCCAACCGAAAAAGAAAAGCACACCCCGACTCGCCGTGCGTTTTGCTGTGCACGCGCGCGCCCGGAATGTCCTCGCACGCGGGTGAGGTGTGTCTGCCTGGTGGACGGAACGACCCTGCGGAGAGCGACGAGGACGCGGCGCTGCGCGAGGCGGAGGAGGAGATCGGCTTGAGCAAAAAAAACGTCACGGTTTTAACTTTGTTGCCTCAGAGTTTGTCGACAGGGAACGTTTCGGTGCGGCCAGTGGTGGGGTTCGTTACCAACAGTTCCTTCGTACCAACCCTGAACCCCGCCGAAGTCCACGACACCTTCGTGGTGCCTCTTGAGATGTTTTTAAAACAACAAGGGTACTCGTTCCGGGACACGGAGTTTACCTCCGCCGGGAAAACAAATTCAATTCGAGTCCATTACTTTCAATGGGAAGACAAAAAGATATGGGGCCTCACCGCGGCCGTTTTGATTCAAACCGCGGAACTCGCGTTTGGCGCAACCGCGCCGTTCCCGAAGAAACCGCCCGGGCCGGGAGGAATGGACATCACGGACATCGCGGGGGAATTAGGGTTTACCGAACTCAAACTGGTTAAACCGAGTAGTAGGTTGTGAGTCACTACGGCGGTGGGAAAAGAAAAGAAAAGAGGCGCGTCTTTGAACGCTTCTTTAATTTGGCCAAAAACGTTTACAAGAAATCGACACCCCCAACCCGGCACCTCGCCTCAGTTATCAGTTCCAGTTGTTGTTCTGTTCCTGCGGCTGGCAGTGCGGCGGGTCGATTTTCGACCACTCGAATACTTTTTCCCACTTCAACGCGGCGTGGTACCAGGACAGGTCCTGGGACATGGCTTGTATTTGCATGGCGCGCCACATCTTCGGGTTTTCGCGGTAAAGCTTGCACGCGTTGCTGACGCAGTACATGAAGCTCCCGACGTTCATTTCGTTGAACAGCCACCCCGTGCCGGGGCCTAAATCCGCGGCTTCGTTGTGCCCGTTCCTTCGAAAGTCGCCTTCTTGGCCCTCGTCACGAGCCACCGCCGCCGCCACCGCGATCTCCGGGTCGTCGTCCGCGTACGGGTTGTGCCGCACGATGGTGTCGTTCAAACCGCCCGTGGCGTGCGCGATCGGAAGCGTGCCGTACCGCATGGCGTACAGCTGGTTTAACCCACAAGGTTCGAACCGGCTCGGCATTAGTAAGATGTCGCACCCCGCGGTGATTCGGTGCGCCATCGGCACGCTGAACCCGACCCACCCCCGGAACTTGTCGTTGTACGCCTGCTCCGCCCACTGCATGAACTGCTCCAGCTCGGCTAACCCGCTGCCCAGCATGATTACTTGTACGTCTTCGTTCATCATGTCCGCGATGGAGTCCCGGATCAAATCGGGGCCCTTTTGCCAATCAAGCCGCCCGATGAACCCGATCAAAGGCACGTCGTCCCGCACCTCCAAACCCATTTCTTGCTGTAACTTCCGCTTGCACTCCATCTTACCGGAAAGGTCGCTCACGTCGAACGGCGAGGACGTGAACTCGTCCTGCGCGGGGTTCCACTCGTCCATGTCGATGCCGTTCACGACGCCGTCCAAGCGGTTGACTCTGGTTTCAAGCATCGCCTCCAAACCCTTGCCTCCCTCCGGGGTGATTATTTCCTTCGCATACCCCTCGCTGACAGTAAGCACCCTGTCCGAGGTAGCAATAGCGCCTTTCAAGATATTAACCACCAAACCCAAATCGAGCTCGTGCGCGCGCATCTCCTCCGGGAACTGTGATTGTACGAGAAAAAGGTCAGTCGGGAGAGTCTTGAGTATATCGCGATGGATGGACAAACAGTCACCAGCTTCGGTAAAACAGTGCACTTGTGCTGTATGTAGTGCACTTCCTTTTAATGACTAGTGGACGTCACGTAGAGGCGGTAAACAGTGTTTTGATTTGGGAAAGCCCCAACACGTACCTGGTACTCCAAGCAGTCGTACCACTCGCCTGGTACACCCAGGTTTTTGAACGAGACGTGCGGTTCCACGCCTTGGTGCAAAATGTTGTGAATCGCGGTGACCGTGCGCGCTTTTTTGTACGTCCCGTAAGGCCGGTACTTGCTCGCCACTAACAACGGCACCAACCCGGCGTGCCAGTCGTTCGCCACGAACACCACGTCGTCGCCGTAGGTGCCAGTGAACCCGTTCGCGGAGGCGCCCGCGCCGAAGTCGATGACAAGCGGCGCTTCGCACGCGGCGTGCGACAGAAGCGTGTACCGGAACTGGTTGTCCGCGTACGCGCCGTACGAGTTGCCGTAGATGTTCCCCTCTCTTTCGTAGGATTCGTGCTTCACAAACACGAAATCCACCCCGTCTTTCACCTGGTGCATGTATGACACCTCTTGCAGTCCCTCGAAGCACTCCAGCATTTTGTTACTGCACGTATCGAACGCGCCTTTATAGAGCTCATCTTCCTTCTTTCCGGTCTGGTAGTACGGGCTCACCACCATCACCCGGTGGCCTCGTTTCACGAGCTCTCTGGGTAAGGACCCGCACACGTCCGCCAGGCCGCCTGTTTTGGACCACGGCGCGACTTCGGATGAGACGAAAACAATAGACATGGGCGCTTCCGTGCGCTCGAACACGGGCGGCGGCCTCGGCTTTACGCCGGTACCGACCTGCACGGCCTGGCCTTTCCGGGCTTTCACGTCCGCATCCCGTTGCCTCGCCGCGCTTGTTTTGTTGTACTCGCTGAAACCAACCCGCACGTCGCCCTCGCCCAGGTACGGCAACTCCATGCCCAGGTACGCGTCTTTCGACGAAGCGCCGCCCAGGTACGACATGTCCTTTTGCGCAGGCACTTCAGGCGGGGGGTTCGCCAGCCTTTCCCTGGCCTCCTGTGCCTCCCGAAGCGCCTCGAACGCGGTGTCACTCAAGTCGCTCTTCAGGGATTCGTTGTCCCGCTTGAGGGCTTGGATCTGCGCGAAAATCTCCTCGGCTGTTTTTTATTTTTATTTTTTTGGATGGGAAAAGTGAAAAGAGGGAGGGCAGGGAAGGTTCGTAGGGTCAGTCGTTTATTCTGGGAACAATGGCGTTGTGAATCGTGAATCTCGTTGTCAGTGACCCGCGGTCCCGTGGGAAGCCGCATATGGTATCACACGCCGGTCCGGGTATCACGCCCGTCCCGCTCCGGCGACATCCTTGACTCGACATATCCTCATTCGGCGGTGACGCGGAATTCCGCACGCCCGCGATTTCTGAAGAGTAGGTCCCCCGGGCGGCGCGCGGGAAGGCGCGCCTCCTCCTTGCTCGCCTTGAGAGGGCTTGCGGTTTGAATGCTTCACGTACCTTGCGCGTCGAGATCCTCTTCCGCGGTGGAGTGTGTCAACACTAAAGTGCGCCTTCCCGTGACGCGTCTTTGCACGCCGCCGCTGGCGCGAACCACGGTGCGACGAGAACTACACGCCGAGACAAGAGGGGACGCGACGACGCGGCCCGAGGCCGCGGCCGAGACACACGACATGGCGGGCCGCGTGAAACGTGCGTTGAGTGGTGCACCTGTGCTCCTCGCGTGCGCGACGGGAACGCGCGTGCGTGGGCGGCGAGGTGACGCGCCGAGGTATGACCCAACGAAGGATATAATCTCGAGGTGGAGAGCGAACGAAGGGCTGTCGGCGCTTCGTCCAAGAATCGCCAACTCATCCACGCGGAGACCGGACACGCGGTGATGACAGAGCAAACAGTCAGAAGCGCGTGGGCAAAAAGTGCAAAATAAACCGTCAATCGACGAGTCGTGGGCACGACTATGTAGCACGAAGGACGACGAAATGATGCACGGGTCGGCTCGTTCGAACTTCTCAAAAGTTTTGGCCAAGTTCCGTGGTCGCTAGGGTTGTTCAGATCGAGCCTTTCCGCCGAACGATCACTTTAAAAGGCACGCGTTTGTCGCACAGAGGCACGAGGTGAGTCATGTGACACGCGCGCACCGCGGTTCAGAGTCACCGCACGTCGCCCTGCTGCAGCACGGGACACGCGTCGTGGAACGCGAAGTTTCCTTCATCTTGTGCTTTTGGCTTTTGGCCATTCCTGGCACCCGGAGTCGCCGATCACGCAAACCGCAGTGCTGCAATTAACTAACCTCCCCCCCCCCAAAACGCAGAAAGGAAACATGGCCACGCCCACGTTCAAGCTGATCCTCGTCGGTGACGGCGGTACCGGTACGTGCGCACACCCCACCTTGTGAAGGGCATGGACGGTCGATGGAAGGAACCGAAAAGCCTGGCGCTTTCAAGATCGGCCGATCGGCGGCTCCGCGGCTCCGCGCGCGCCCGTTGGCCACACAGGCGAACTTGACTTGGATCGCGAACCCTACACTAACACCACACCCAACCACCCGTTCCCACACCCACCAGGCAAAACCACGTTCGTCAAGCGCCACCTCACCGGCGAGTTCGAGAAGAAGTACCTGCGTGCGTCCCCGCCGCCCAGTTTCCCCTTTCCGTTTCCCGAAGTTGCCGACTAAAAGGGTTATTAAGATGTTTTGAGAAAGCACTTTTTTTCATTTTTTTTGTTGATGAGTGAGATGATGCGACGATGATACGACGACGACGCGCTGACCCCCCCCCCAAACACACAGCCACCGTCGGCGTCGCCGTGCACCCTCTTGAGTTCCACACGAACTGCGGGCCGATTCGCTTCGACTGCTGGGACACCGCGGGCCAGGAAAAGTTTGGCGGCTTGAGGGATGGGTACTACATCCACGGCCAGTGCGCTATCATCATGTTCGACGTGACGTCCCGGACGACGTACAAGAACGTCCCTACCTGGCACAGAGACATCACGCGCGTGTGCGAGGACATCCCTATCGTGCTTTGCGGGAACAAGGTTGATGTGCGTAACCGCCAAGTCCGGGCGAAAACAATCACGTTCCACCGGAAGAAGAACCTGCAGTACTACGAACTCAGCGCAAAGTCCAACTACAACTTCGAGAAGCCGTTCCTTTACCTGGCGCGCAAGCTCGCTGGTGACCCCAACCTTTCCTTCGTGGAATCCCCCGCCCTCGCCCCCCCGGAAGTCACAATCAACCTCGCGGAACAGGCGCAGTACGAAGCCGAGCTCGCCAACGCCGCCGCGCAGCCGCTGCCCGATGAGGACGACGACTTGCTCGACGCGTAAGAGACGTTGTGGAAAAAAATGGAAAGGCCTTCTTGAAGACTAAATAGTCACACAGGAGGTGCAGAGGTGGGGTTTGGGATCGCGGAAGAGCCGGCGGAAACAACAAAAAGAGAGATGAGCTGTGTCATAGTTTTTCAATACTACGACTCAAGCGACCCGATGGGCGTGAAGTTTCTAAACGAGTTGATTCGTATTCTAGCGCTAGGATGATTAACAATGGGTAGAAGTAACTACTCGAATACTGAGTCAGGTACCAAACTCAAACTGTTTAAAGGCCAGGATCTAGCCGCACTAGTTAGCTCAATGTCGTAAGAAAAAAATATTTGATTCGTGTTCGTATTCTAAAAAGGCGTCTAACTCGGCGTCTACCTCGGCGACCCCATGCCTCGCAAGTCCCCAACACTCCCCGCGGGCGACCAAATCCCGGTTCCCGAACGTAGCTGGTACTGCTTCACGGATTGCCAGCGCGAAATCGCGCGTGACTTTGGCGTGCTTTGTTCGCCAACCGAGACGGGCGCCGGGAGCGTGCTGCTTTCCGCGAGGTCACCCATGGTGCCCCCGTCCAGCAAATTGAAACACACCAAGCAAACGCACTTGCTTTCGGGGTCGCACCGGCCTTTAGGGCCGTGCGGCGACGTCGCGGTGTGCAACGCGCAGTAAGCGCGCTGGCACAACCCGCAGAAGTGGTGCGCATGCTTCATCCTGAACCCGCTGCTGGAGATCCACTTGTCCCACCTCTTGGGGCACCCGGAAACGCAACACCGGCCTTTTTTCTTCGCCTCGCTTGTTACGGATCCTGTTCCGTCCGTTTCTTCACACAAAACATCCAACGCAGCGGCGCTGTCGTGCGAAAGCAGCGAGTCGTTGCGAACGTGCGAAGTTGTCGCCAGCCGGGTTGGCGTCGGCGCGCGCGTTACCGCTGTCGTGTCGTCAGGGCCATGTTCCGATACGAAAGCAACGTCGCGAGCATCCGCGGACGACAAAACCGTAACGCTTTGCGTGGCCACGCCAGCGGCGACCGCCGCCGCCATGGCGTCTTCGAACATGGCGCTTCGTCTCAGTACGCTGCGGTCTTCGGGCGAGCGCAACTCGCCGTTTGAGGTGAGGGTTTCGTTTGACCCAACGCGGCGCATCTCTTTGTCCACCGATACGGTTCGAAACACACTCGACGGCGTGGAAACTCCGTGCACGGCACTCACCCCGGTGACCCCATTCCTCGCCGCCGCCGTACCAGGAGTCCCCACGACGCCGCCGCCGTCGCCGCCGCCGTCGCCCGCTTCTTTTTCTTTCCGAAAAAGAAACCCGTTATTTCCAATCGCGGCGCCCAACGCCTTCACCCCGAACACCCGCCACGTTCCGCCGATTCCCATCCACGCCGCGGTTCCGAACACGAACCGCGCCACGATCCCCGCTAGCACCAACGAAGACGCGCACGCGCGCATGAACCCGAGATGCCAGGAAAAGTCATCCTCCAAAATCGTGTTCACGCCGTACGAGAAAGACAAGCCCGTTTTTTGTTTCGCGTTTTTTTTAAGAGAACTTTGTTTTGAGCCCCGCGAAGCGCCTCCACCGGCCCTTTCCGAAAACGCGTTGACGTCCACGATTTCCGACGGGTCCGAGTACAACGACGAGCCGTGCCCACCCCACGCCACGACCCGGTATTGTCGTAACCGCGCCGGCTTTTTGGAATCGTTGATATCGTTTTCTTTTCCATCCTCAAAAAATTCATCGTCCCCCACGAACGTCACGTGCGCCGTGTCCTCCGCGTCCACGAGCGCTTCGTTTTCCCACCGCGGGTTATCCCCCGCTCGGCGTTGCAATACGTACGCGTGTACTGGCGGTGTGCCTGTTTGCTTGGGCGCGCGCCACTGCACCGCGACGGAGGTTTGGTTCACCGCAACCGCGCGTACTTTCGTGGGCGCGCCGGGCGGTGCCCCCAGCCCGAGCAGCTGATTGTACCGGAAAAGTGTCAGTCCCGAGTCGGCGAGTATGGGTTTGTAACAATTGCCAGTACGCCAGTAAATGTTACGGGTCGTGTTACGGGTAGTGTTGCTACTAGTATTGCACTCAAAGAGGGGCGGCAGAAACGGGCGGTGTGTCGGATTGGGAGGAAAGCCCCGAGACGTACCTGCAGTTTCAGCGCCCGGCTGATTTTCCCGCGGTGCAACACGCTCTTAATCCCCAAGTCTTCTTTAAGCGTGGCGCCGTGGTCCGCCAGGAGGAACGGGAAGTCAAGCGCGGTGATTGCGTTTTGTGAAAACGCCTCGGCGTACTGGGGAAGCGAAAGCCCGAACTGCACCCACCGCGCCACCCTGGTCGGGGTCAACAACCGCCCGCTGGACCGCGTGATGTGCGTGAGCAACTCCTCTTCGCTGATGGTTTCGCCTTTGTCTGTGCCGTCTATTAGCTCCTGCGTCGCCTTCGTGGCGGCCGCGATCTCTAATGGGTCGTCGAACTCCCTGCCCCCCACGCTTCCGCGGACGTACGCGCTGAGCTCGTCAGGTTCGATCTGCCCATCCCCATCCGTGTCCAACCGCCTGAAAAACGCCCTTATGGAAAAGCGCTGCTTGTCGCTGGCTGTGACCGCGTCCACGTGTGGCAGGGCCGCATCGCCCGAAGGGGGGTCCGGCGTGCGTTTGCCAGCCGCCGCGCCAACCAACAGAAGCGCCCAAAGCACGAACCGCACGCCCCGCGCGCGTGACCCGCCGCGCATACCGCAATAGGCTCGTTTCTTTTTCCGCGGCTCCTGTCGCGTCGTCTCGATTCTCAAAAGTGTAGAACCAGTTAGACGTATAACATGTTATGTCAAGAGGAGACGAGGTTTGGTCCCGTCGGTTCTTCGCCCTCACACCGAGGCGCAGGCCATGGGGAGCGGTCGCGGGACATCCTTCTCGTCCGCGCGCGGGGCGTCGAAGGAAACGCGTACCCTGGCGGCCGGTGACGCGGGGCGAATGCGCGGCTCGGAACAAATTGTGTCGTCAACCGGACGTGACTCGGCGACCGGCGCGAGTTTGGGTCCGGGCAGTCTCGGGTCTTTGGACGCGTCATCGGTGGCTGGCGGCGGCGTAGCGGGGGTACCGAAGCGCCACCTGAGGGTCCGCTCCATCGGTGGCGCACGGGACGGGCCGTCCTCCACGGACTCGTCTATCGGCGGCGACCTGTCGCAGCGCCCGAGACACCGCATTCGGGACTCGGGTTCGCGCGATTCAATCGGAGGCGACTCTGCTTTGAGCGAAGACACGCACACGGTGCGGCACGGGTTTTACCTGCCTCCCGCTCCTTCCCTGCCGACGCGGTGGACAAGAGGGGACGGGCTAGGCGCCGGGAGCTTCGGTTCCGTGTACCTGGGTCTCAACGCGGACACCGGGGAGTTGTTCGCGGTGAAGGAGGTGGAGGTGAACGAGCTGGACCACGGCGCTTGTGAAGCGGCGCAACAGCTTGAGCGGGAGGTACAACTCCTCACGAAACTGCAGCACCCGAACATCGTGCGATACATTGGGACGGCGCGGGACGATGGCGAGACTGGTGGTGGCGATACAGGCGATGACGGAGGTAACGGAGGCGGCCGAACCCACACCCGAACGCGAAGGTCGTTGTTTATTTTCCTCGAGTACGTCCCGGGCGGTTCAATCGCGGGGCTCTTAATGCGGTTCGGCCCGCTGGAGGTTAGTGTCATCGCGGTTTACTTATCTCAAATCCTAGTCGGCCTGGACTACCTGCACTCAAGAAACGTGGCGCACCGGGACGTGAAGGGCGCCAATATTTTGGTGGACACGAACGGCCGCGTCAAGCTGGCGGATTTCGGCGCCGCCAAGACGCTCGTCGCGAAAGTCACGAGCCTTCAAAAGGAAAGAGACGTGAGTTTTCACGAATACGGTGACAAACTCGGCGGTGAGGAACACGGTACGGAG
>TARA_B110000238_G_scaffold201020_1_pt1 | contig 14385 bp, 11 predicted proteins | sample TARA_B110000238 | Tara Oceans TARA_B110000238 (sample SAMEA4397569) | marine metagenome | biome: Polar Biome; feature: [SRF] surface water layer (ENVO:00010504); material: water (ENVO:00002006), including particulate matter (ENVO:01000060) such as... | depth 5 m | reverse complement strand
AAAAAAAACTTTTGTCATTATTTCGTTTACAGTTAAAGCTTTTGAATTGATCACAATTTCATTTAAATACTCCATTTTGAGGTTCATTTTTACTGTTAATTTTTCAGGATCATTTGCTAATAATTTAATGATTTTATTTTCATAACCAAAACAAGAAATATGCAATTTATCATTTTTCGTAACAATTAAATAAAAGTTACCGTCTGCATCTGTAGTTGTTCCTTCGCTTAATGTAGCTGAGTAAATATGCACATTTGGAATTCCTTTTTTTGTCTCAATATCAATGATTTTTCCAGAAATAAATTTCTTCTGGGAAAAATTAGTGCTAGATATAATAGATAATACTAAAAATATAAAGAGGCATTTTTTCATCTCCTTAATTTTTCGCTAAAATAGTATTGAAGACTGAATTACCTTAGCTGAAAGTGTCTTTTTCAGGTATCTAAAAAAAACTTCAAAAATCTCTAAAACGGCCTTGCCGAAAAGTAAAATACTGGCTGTAACAAAATTTGATATTTTTTGAATCGTAAAAAAGTTGAAAGTTTAACCAAACTCAACAAATACCTCATCGCGTTAAGCAAACTGATTGCTATTTCTCTTCATTCAATATACTAGCAAAAAAGCTTAGCCCTGATTGAAATGGCATCCTTTTTGTCTTTCACAAAAAAATATAATGGAAAGCAGGAAATAGCTTCTAAAAATTAAAAATCAATATTTTCTATGACATTTATTTCTTGTTAATATCTAAATAATTACGTTTTACAAAGGCTAAAATAGTTTCTAGAATCTCGCCCATATTTTCACAATCCTTAAACTTTACGTCTCCTACATATTGCATTAGTTGTTGTTTTAAAAGCTCAATATTTTCTGGAAAAGAAATCGTATCATTTTTCATACATTTTATCAAACGAGTAGTTCTTCTTGGGGCTGTAATCATTCTTTTGGCCATATAAGACCGTTCTTCGACTTTATACTGTCGAATAGAACTATTTTGCAATTTTTTGCCAACCATTTCTATCATTTTAAAGTTTTCTTTCATAAACTGTAAATTGTAGACTTTTAAATTTCCTTCAAAAGATTGCTGATCAAAATCAATCGCTCTAATTTTATACACAATACTATCAAAATCGTGTGTTGGGGTAATTACGTAATTATACGAGCGCATATCTCCCAGCAAACGCACTAAGCATCGTTCTTTAAATTTCACAAACTCCTTTGCTATTTGTGCTTTTTCTAGCTCCGTACATTTGGGTAAAAAATCATTTATAAAATCATCTCCTGGAATTCCTACAATATGCTCTTCTATTAGCGTGTCCTTATAAACCAAAAAATTGATATTGTGAGGAGACAAAATATGCTCTAGCTCTAAACCATAAACACGAGAGGCATCGGCCTTTTTTACATAAAAATAAGTGTAATTATCGTTTAAAACATTTCTGACTTTTACTCTAAAGGGTTTAGAATTGCCAAAGGTGCAATAATCAATGGCGTCTACATTTAAAAACGGAATAGCTTCATAATTTCCGTCTGAATGCAACATTGTATAGATTTTTTTTAAGCTATTATCAATTTCTTCTCTATCGAATTCAGAATAATACGTTCGCACCCAAAGTGAATCTTCATCATTCTTATCATACACTGTAATTGATCCTTGAAAGCGCAATAAATCATCATAAAAAAAAGGGATTTCAATATTCCTATTATATCTCTTTAAATACCCATCTAACATTTCATTTATTGGAAATGCTGGTTTTTTTTTAGACATTAATTTTTTTTCTATCGCCATCTTTTCAGTTGATTTGCTCAAAAATAAGAATAAATAAAAGAATTCATTGAAACCAATTATTCTAAATTAAAAATTATTTAAAATTATACTTGCATAAATTCAAGTTATAAATGCAAGTTTTTCGAAGTTCGTACTATTGGATAATTATTTCAAGCCAATTCGAATATTTTACCAGGTAAAGGCTTGGTAACTCCTTTTAATTCCATTTGTAATAAAATAGACGATAATTGATACATAGGAATATTACATTCTAACGCTATGATATCTAATAATTGTTGCCCTTTTAAACTTAATAAATCATGAATTTTCTGTTCATTTTTATTCAATTCTACAAATAATTGTTTCTGAATTATTTTCTTTGGTTTTTCCTTAAGATCCCAGTTTAGCATTTTTACAATATCTTCAGCAGATGTTAATAAAGTTGCTCTGTTATTTTTAATCAAACTATTACAACCTTTGCAATAAATATCAGTGGTTCTGCCGGGCAATGCGAACACATCTCTATCATAAGAATTTGCAATATCTGCTGTAACTAAAGAACCTCCTTTTTCTGCACTTTCTATAATAATTGTGGCTTTAGAAATACCCGCCACAATTCTATTTCTCTTTAAAAAGTTCTCACGCAAAGGCTGCTCTTCGCTCCAAAATTCAGTTAAAAAACCACCATTTTCATTTACTTGTTTGATGTATTTTTTATGTACTTTAGGATAAATTTGTTCAAAACCATGCGCCAAAACAGCAATAGTTTGTAAATTATTTTTAATCGCCGCTTTGTGAGCGCAAATATCAACTCCGTAAGCAAAACCACTTACGATAATAGGATTGTATTGCGCTAAATCCTCTATAATTTTATTGCAAAAATCGCGCCCGTAAGAAGTCATATTTCTTGTACCAACAACAGAGATTATTTTGTTATTTTTAAAGTTAATATTACCGTCTTCGAATAATAAAATAGGACTATCGATACAATTTTGCAGGTTTACTGGATAATCATTGTTTAAAAAATAAGAATATCCAATATTATTCTGTTTTATGTAATTTAATTCTTGTTCAGCAAGCTTGCTGTTTTTTTTATCAAATAAATGTTTTAAAACATGATTACCAATTCCATTAATTTTCTGCAAAGTAGCAACTTTTTCCTTGAAAATCTCTTCAACATTCCCTACGTTTACAATCAATTTCTTTGCTAAAATATCTCCGATTGCCTTACTTTTTTGCAGGCGTAAAATGGCTAGTAACTCTTCCTCTTTCATCTTATAACAGTTTTATTACTAATATATAACTTTTTGTTGATAAATTTAAAAGATAAAGCTTCATTTAAAACACAAATATTTTATATTTGTTAATATGATACTAGCCAACTACATTAGCGATTTACTTTACAGATATGAATGTGTAATTGTGCCTGAATTTGGTGGTTTTGTTACCAATAAAATAGGTGCAAAAATTAATGAATCTAACGATACATTTTACCCACCCTCAAAACAAATTACGTTTAACAGTCATTTAAATATTAATGATGGCTTATTAGCGAACTATATTGCGTCTTTAGAAAATATTTCTTTTGATGAGGCTTCTAAAGCTATCACTTTGGCCGTGATTACATGGCAACATAAATTACAAACCAAACCAGTAGAGATTGGATCTATAGGAGTTTTAACATTAAATGAAAAGAGTCAAATTATTTTTGAACCCAACAATAAAGTGAACTATTTAGCCGAATCGTTTGGTTTATCAAGGCTAGCATCTTCATCAATAAACAGCTACAAAAAAGTAGTAATACCTTTAATTCCTATTGTTAAAAAACAAGATGAAAAAGGAATTCCTACTTTTATAAAATATGCGGCAACAGCGGCAATTTTATTAACATTGAGTTTTGTTGGCAACAATATATATAAGCAAGTTGAACAAAAAGAAATTTTAGCAACTCAAGAGATAGCCCTAGAGAAAAAAATACAAGCTGCAACGTTTGTCATCTCTAATCCTTTACCTACCATACAGTTAAATGCTGTTAAAATATCAACAAAACATTTTCATGTAGTGGCTGGTGCTTTTCAATTTCCTGAAAATGCTAGTAAAAAAGTAAAGCAACTTAAAGAACAAGGCTATAATGCCAGTATTTTGGGCTTAAATAAGTGGGGTTTAACAGAAGTTGCCTTTAGTAGTTTTTCTGATAGAAATGACGCGATTAATAACTTATATAAAATTCAAGATACTGTTTCTGCAGATGCTTGGTTATTGGTTAAAAAGTAACATTTATTTATAAGCGATTCTTATCTTTGCCAAAATTTTAAAAATGGAAGCAAAAACATCCAAAGAATCTTTAACCGTACTTACAGATTTAGTCTTACCAGGAGATACTAATTATCTAGACAATCTTTTTGGAGGAGAATTATTGGCAAGAATGGATAGAGCTTGTAGTATTTCTGCAAGACGTCATTCTACGAGAATTGTGGTTACAGCTTCGGTTAATCATGTTGCTTTTAATAAATCGGTTCCTGTTGGAAGTGTAGTTACTATTGAGGCGAAAGTTTCTAGAGCCTTTAAATCTTCTATGGAAATTTATGTGGATGTTTGGATTGAAGACAGACAATCTGGACAAAAAACAAAAGTAAATGAGGGCATTTATACTTTTGTTGCTGTTGATGAAACAGGGAAGCCTATTTTAATACCGCAAATAATACCAGAAACAGCTTTAGAAAAAGAACGTTTTGAAGGTGCTTTAAGACGAAAGCAATTAAGCTTGGTGTTGGCAGGAAAAATGAAACCTAATGAAGCTACAGAACTAAAAGCTTTGTTTAGTTAAAAATTAGCGTTTGGAATTTTTAAATCATTTCAAGATTTTAGCGTCTATTATTGTTTTTGTCCTAGCATTCTTTTTGCGGATTATAATTACAAAATAATTGCGTAAAATTCGATTTTTAAGAATCTATAGTTCTAGTAACCAATAAATTAACTTCCATCTTAATTTAATTGTCTGTCCTTGTTTTTTGTTGCCTTTATTTGAGGTATCCATGAAAAACAGTTATTCAATTATACTTCGTCATTTTTAACTATTTTAAGAATTGCTTTTTTTGCACAATGGTCTTTACCATCGAACATCACTGCAGGTATTATTTTATGCGTAAATTATCCTGTTAAAATAGGTGATAGTATTACAATATTAGAAAAAGCAACAATATAACTGGAGAAATTAGTGATATTGACCCTTTTTTTATCACCTTAAAATACCAACAGAAGAATTAATTACTATGCCTAATGCTGTTATTTTTCAAAAAACTAAAATATTCTCATCAATCTCAAATATAAGCTTCCATAAAATATAGATTGTATATTAGCAAGTGCGCTAAATACACCTAATTTTATGATACAATCTTACAAGAAAAATCCTGCTTTAGCAGAAAGTTACGATTCTATACTTATAGGTTCTGGAATGGGAAGCCTAACAACTGCTGCCATTCTTGCTAAAGAAGGTCAAAAAGTTTTGCTTCTTGAACGCCACTATACCGCGGGTGGATTTACACATATTTTTAAACGCAAAGGTTTTGAATGGGATGTTGGCATTCATTATATTGGCGAAGTGCAAAGAGAAAACGCCGTTATTAAAAAGCTCTTTGATTACATTTCTGATGCCCAATTAAAATGGGCAGATATGGGAGATGTTTATGATAAAATTATCATTGGCAATAAAGAATACGATTTTGTAAAAGGTGTACAAAATTTTAAAGATAAAATGTTAGGTTATTTTCCTGATGAGAAAAAAGCAATTGACCAATATGTAGATTTAGTATTTAAAGCCATAAAAACAAGTCGAAAATTTTATATGGATAAAGCGCTGCCTCCTATAATGAGCAAACTTTTTGGAGCTAGAATGCGCAAACCTTTTTATCATTTTTCTGATAAAACCACTTTTAGTGTTTTAAAATCTATTACAGACAATGAAGAATTGATTAAAGTCCTTTCTGGACAATATGGCGATTATGGTTTACCGCCTAAACAAAGCAGTTTTGTTATGCATGCAGCTGTTGCAAGGCATTATTTTGCAGGTGGAAGTTTTCCTATTGGAGGGTCTTCTGAAATTGTAAAAACGATTGATAAGGTGATAGAAAAAGCTGGCGGTACTATTTTAATTAGTGCAGAAGTTGATACCGTTGTCATTGAAAATAACAAAGCTATTGGAGTAAAAATGAAAGATGGTAAAACATTTTTATCCAAAAACATTATTTCTGGAGCAGGCGTTATGACAACTTATAACAAATTGATTCCAGAAAAAATTGCAGAGAAACATCAACTGATATTACAACTACAAACTGTAAAAAGATCGGTTTCTCATGCCTGCTTATACATTGGGCTTGATGGCTCTCCAGAAGACTTAAACTTACCAAAAACCAATTATTGGATCTATCCTGATAAAATAGACCATGACACCGCTATTGATAATTATGTAAATGATTTAGATGCTGATTTCCCTGTGGTTTATATTTCTTTTCCATCTGCAAAAGACCCTGATTGGTCCAACAGATACCCAGGAAAAAGCACCATCGATATTATTACGTTATTGCCTTATGATGGTTTTAAAAATTGGGACGGAACAAGATGGATGAAACGTGGCGCAGAATATGATGAATTGAAAGAAAAAATAGCTAAACGTTTGTTAGAAGTTTTATATAAACACCTGCCACAAACCAAAGGAAAAATAGAACACCATGAACTTTCTACGCCATTAACGACTCAACATTTTATCAATTATGATGAAGGTGAAATATATGGTTTAGATCATACTCCAAAACGTTTTAGACAGCGATTTCTACAACCAAGAACACCCATAAAAAACTTTTATTTAACAGGACAAGATGTGGTAACCGCAGGTGTTGCAGCAGCTCTGTTTTCAGCTGTCATTACAACGTCTGCAATAACAGGAAAGAATATTATAAAAAAAGTAATGAAAGGTTAACTATCTTTTTAACATCCAAGAGGCAGGATTTAATTTATTTGTGTTTTTTAACAACACAAAAACCAAGGTTGTTTTACCCGTGATTTTATCGGTAAATATTTTACCTATTTTTTGACCTGTACTTATCTTATCCCCTTTTTGAACATAAGAGTTTTCTAAATTATTGTAAGATGTAATATAATTTCCGTGTCTAATCATTACGTTTTTGGTTCCGCCAGAACCCACTAAAATATTTAAAACTTCACCATTAAAAATAGCTTTAGCCACACTGCCTTTACTGGTAACAATATGCAAACCTGTACCATTAATTATAATTCCAGGAAATGAAGGGTGCGATTGCTTACCAAACTTTCTAACAACAACTCCTTCTCTAATTGGCCAAGGCAACAGTCCCTTATTTAATTCAAATTTTGCGGCTAAAGCTTTTGCTTCCGGACTTAAAATAAACTCATTCTTCTTGGCGACTGCAGGTTTATCTTTTAATTTAGAGAGCGCCAATCTGTTAGCGTTAGCAATTTCTTCTTTTACTATTTTATCTATTCTTGCTGCAATTCGCTTTTCTTCCTTAACCTTCTGTTGAATATCTCTTTTGTATTTGCCTTCCTTCTTTTTGATCTTTGTGATTAGACCTTCCTGTTTCTTTTTATCTGCTTCTATTGCTACTTTTTGATCTTTTTCTACCAAAATTAAGGTATCCTTTACCCGCTTCTGATATCCTAAAGAATCATTTAATTTTTTAATAAAATCTGCTTGTACAAGAATTCCTTCTCCTTGTTTTTTTCTAAAGGAAGTATATTGTTTCATATACTCTAATCGTTTATAAGCTTGATAAAAATTTTGTGAAGACAACAAAAACATGGTTCTACTCTGTTGCGATTTGCTTTTGTATGATTTATAAATCATCGCTGCATAATCTGTCTTTAAAGCGATTAAACTCTTATTAAAATTTTGGAGTTTTCGTTGATTGGTTTTTATTCCTTTTGATAAAATCTGTGCTTCTAAATTAATCGTATGGATCAATTTATTTCTTACATCAATTTTTTGATTGATGTCTTTTAAATCTTCTAAAGCATTTTTTTCTTTCTTTAGTTCGGTAAAAAGCAACTTATTCAACTTCGCAATCTCTACTCTATATTTTTTACGCTGGTTTTCTAATTGCTCTTTTGTTTGACTAAAAGCAGAAAAACTCATCAAAAGAACTAACGAAAAAAGTATATGAAATTTTAAAGTTCCCATTAAAATTCCAGCTGTTTGTAACCACTTGGTATGTTAAAAGACGTCTCAACTTCCCCATCAAAAACGACCGTTTTATAGATTAAATCGATTGCTGTAACTCTTTTTGAATTTTTTGCTTTGATCTTTATTTGTGATGGAAAAACTTCATTATCAATTAAATTATAAGAAGGGTATTTGATCTCTAGACTTAATTTTTTATCTGAATTTATAATAGCTTGTTGGTTTAATTTAAAATGAGCTGGATTGATCGTAAAAAAAATATCAAACAATTCCGTTTGTTTTTCTGGCGATAAAATATAGGCATTATTTACAATTTCAACATCTTGATCTTCTTTTTTTACATTGAGTAATGATTGTCCTAAAAACAAATTTTGCAACTGCTCAAAATTAATCTTTACTCCTAATAATTGCTCTATCATCGAAAAATCTCCTTCAAAATAATTCTTAAAAAACGAGGAGTAATACCGCACAGAAGTTGGTGTAATTTCTGCTTTAAAAATTGTAATAAACTTGGTTCCTTTTAACCAAATAACTTCATCCTTTTTAATTTTCATGCTCACCGATAAATTTTGATTTGTTTTTTCATTATCAAAATTAACTTTTAGTTTCGCATCTACAGTTTTTCTATCAAAATTAGCAGCTATGTGTTTTCTTGCTACTTTTCTTGCAGACATATCTTTAGCTATCGCTGTAACATCAATCATATTTTTTTTAGCTTTACAAGAAGTGAATATCATTGTAAAAAGGAGCAAGTATTTTAAAAATTTCATGAATTAACTTTTCAATTTTTTAACTTTTTGTTTATAGATATCTTCTTCTTTATCATTTCCTAGTCCTCTATACGCTTTTGCAATTTCTTGGTAAAAATCAGCTTCCATTTTATCTTCTATGACAAAATCAATACCATTTTGTAAAGTTTGCAAAGCTTTTTCATGGCTTTTGTAATCATTTAGCGCCTTTCCTTTCATTAAATAGACAAAAGGCTGTGCAGGAAAAAGACGAAGTCCCTCATCACTATATTTTAATAGAATAGCGGGTTTACCATCAGATATCTTTAAAATTTGCTCTAAAACTTGATAAGATTTATCTTTAGTAAATTGATCAGTTAAAGAACTAATATCTGATAATTTCACTTCTTTAACTAGTTTTGCTTTTATGGTGTCTAAACTTTTTTTAAGTCGTTTTAAATCTAAAGGCAATGTATTTTCGCTTTCCAAAATATTCATCAATGAAATGGCCTCTTGATATTGTCTGTCATAGATATACAGTCTGACCAAGAATTCTCTTTCTTTGGGTTTTTCTGCTATTATTTTCTGTTGAATTTTAATAGCTTCTTTGTAATTTACATCTTTTTGATGAATTTTTACAAGATGTTTTAACATCCAAATATTACCAGCATCTTTCTCTAGCGCTCTGTTTACATATTCTTTAGCTAATAAAACATTGTTTAAAAACAAATAGTTTTTTGAAAACTCAAAAAACACTGCAACGTCATTTATTAAAAGTTGATTGCAATTTTCTAAATTTTCAATGGCTTTTTGATAATTACCTATTGATTTTAGAGACAAAGCTTTAAAAAAGAATTGTTGAAATTTTAATTCGGCTTCCTCTGTTAAATCTTCCTTTGCAGGAATACTATCTTGAGCAAAAATACTCATTGAGAAAAGAAAAAAGAAAAAAGAGAAAAGAGCTAATTTGATATAATCAAATTGTCTCTCTGTACTAATCTTTATATTCTTTACTTTCCAATTCATTAAGTTATTTCCGTATAATCACCAATACTTACAGATGTAAATTCTCCATTATATTTTGCATGATTACCAATCATAGCATTCTCTAAATTAGCGTTAGATATCGTTACGTTTTTTTGAATTAGAGAGTTGGTAATCGTAGAATTTGTAACGGTACTATTTTTACCAATAGATACATAGGGCCCAATTTTACTGTCTTTTAAAACAACGTTTTCACCAATGTAACAAGGCTGAATAATTTCTGAATTTTCTAAAACCACATCATCAGAAACTAAATTATTACCAGCAAGCTGTTCAAATTCTAATGTTTGCTTATTCGTATCTACAGTTGGGTCTTTCTTACCACAATCCATCCAAGAAATTACTTTACCTGGAATAAATTTCGCACCTTGTTGCCTTAAAGATTCTAGTACATTTGTTAACTGATACTCGTTATTTTCCTTTAAATTATTATCAATTAAATACTGAATTTCTTCCAATAATTTTTCACCACTTTTAAAATAATAAATACCAATAATTGCTAAATCAGAAACAAAATTCTTTGGCTTTTCTATAAAGTCAGTAATTATTCCATTCTCTAATTTTACCACTCCAAAAGCACTTGGATTTTCAACTTCTTTTACCCAAATAGCACCATCTGCATGAACATCTAAGGTGAAATCTGCTTTAAACAAAGTATCCGCATACGCAACTACACAGGGACCACTCAACGATTCTTTTGCACAATAAATTGCGTGAGCAGTTCCCAAAGCTTCGTGTTGAATATATACAGAACCTTTAGCGCCAAGTTTATCAGCAATATTTAATAATTTTTCTTTAGTGTCACTCGGAAAGCCTTTAGCGGAAGACCCTATTACAAAAGCTATTTCTTCTATTTCTTCATCAATTACAGAGGCGATATCTTCTACCAAACGCTGCACTATAGGTTTGCCCGCAATAACGGTTAAAGGTTTAGGAACGGTTAGTGTATGAGGCCTTAAACGAGATCCTACACCAGCCATAGGGACAATAATTTTCATAAAACATTTAAGTTTAAAATATGGTTGCAAGGTAACATTAATTAAGGTACTCTAAAAATTGTTTTCGCTAAAAAGGCAAGCTTAAAAGTAGTTTCAAAATTATACGTCTCCCTGAAAACAGGGAGGCGTCTCCCTGTTTTCAGGGAGACGCAAATATCATGGTAAACAGCTATTGACACGTATTCTTATTTAGGCTATTTTTGTAGTGTATTCTGATGATAAGATTTATTACCCCCCCAATTTATAATTAACACATAAATGATTCTAAAAACCCAAGTTAACACTTGGGTTTTTTGTTTCTTTGCAAAAAATAAAACGTGTGAATTATTTATCTGTAGAAAATATTTCTAAATCTTACGGAGAGAGAGTCCTTTTTGAAGACATCTCATTTGGAATTAATAAAGATCAAAAGGTTGCTTTTGTTGCTAAAAACGGTAGTGGAAAAACTTCTATTTTAAATATTATTGCTGATTTAGATGTGCCTGATTCTGGACAAGTTGTAAGTAGAAAAGGAATTAGTATTGCTTATTTAGCTCAAAAAGACGATATAAATCCTGATTTAACGATTGAAGAAACCATTTTCGCAACAGATAATAAGATTCTTTCTATTGTAAATCAATATGAAAAAGCCTTACTAAATCTTGATAATGGTGACGCATACCAGGCTGCATTTGACTTAATGGATCAACATAATGCCTGGGATTTTGAAACACAATACAGACAAATTTTATCAAAATTAAAACTAGAAGATTTAACGTTAAAAGTTGGTTCGCTATCTGGTGGGCAAAAAAAACGCCTGTCCTTAGCAATTGTGCTTATCAATAAACCTGACTTATTAATACTTGATGAGCCAACGAATCATTTAGATTTAGAAATGATAGAATGGTTGGAAGCTTTTTTCGCAAAAGAAAAGATTACACTTTTTATGGTGACACATGATCGTTATTTTTTAGAACGTGTATGTGATGAAATTTTAGAGTTAGATGAAGGTAAAATATATAAATACAAAGGAAATTATTCTTACTATTTACAAAATAAAGAAGAACGTTTAGCCTTAGAAGCTACCAATTTAGGCAAGGCTAAAAGTTTATTTAAAAAAGAATTAGAGTGGATGCGAAAGCAACCAAAAGCTAGAACTACAAAATCGAAGTCTAGAATTGATGATTTTCATCAAATTAAAGATAAAGCGCATCAACGCAGAAAAGACCATACAGTTCAGTTAGAAATTAATATGGAACGTTTGGGTAGTAAGATTTTAGAGCTTTATAAGCTGCAAAAATCTTTTGGAGACAAAGTTATTTTAGATGGATTTGACTATGTCTTTAAACGCGGAGAACGCATAGGAATTATTGGCAAAAACGGAACAGGAAAATCTTCTTTTTTAAATATTATTACAGAAAAAGCTCCTGTAGATGGTGGTAAAGTTATCATTGGAGAAACCATAAAGTTTGGCTATTATACACAAGCTGGAATCCACATAAAAGAAGGTCAAAAAGTAATTGAAGTTGTCAAAGAATTTGGAGAATTTATTCCACTTACAAAGGGAAGAAAAATTTCTGCTTCTCAACTATTAGAGCGTTTTCTGTTTGATAAAAAGAAACAATATGATTTCGTTGAGAAACTATCTGGTGGAGAACAAAAACGTTTGTATTTATGTGCTGTTTTAATACAAAATCCTAATTTTTTAATTTTAGATGAACCTACAAATGATTTAGATGTTGTAACCTTAAATGTGTTAGAAAGCTTCTTGTTAGATTTCCCTGGAAACTTACTCGTAGTATCTCATGATCGCTATTTTATGGATAAAATTGTAGATGCCCTTTTTGTTTTTAGAGGAGAAGGGGTTGTCGAGAATTTTCCGGGAAACTATTCAGATTTTAGAGCTTATGAAAATTCTGATGATAAGGAAGTAAAAGAAAAACCTCTCGAAAAATTGGCAGAGAAAAAGGTTGTGAAAAAGAAATCAAAAAACACCTTAAGTTTTGATGAAAAGAGAGAATTTGGTTCTTTAGAAACCGCTATCGAAAGACTTCAAAAAAGAAAATTAAGAATAGAAAATCAGTTTTTAAATGTAGAAATTGCTACAGATGATATTCCTAAAAAATCTAAAGAATTACAAGAAATTGTAAATGAACTAGAACAAAAAGAAGAACGTTGGCTAGAACTCTCCATGAAATTAGAAGGTTAGTGATTATTTCACAGAGAAGATACAGAGATACGCAAAATAGTATTTAAGATAATTTTTCTCACTAATGTATAATTTCCGCTAATTCGCGAATACCAAGAAATATAAACCATTTTTATCTGTAAAATATTATAAAACTATTTTCCAAAACAGAACAATTCGTGAATTCAAGGCTTGAATCCTGTATATTGTAATTGTGCTTTGAAAAGTATGAAAATTAAATTAATCGATACTTAAAATATCTTTATCTTCTATTAACTTTTCATTATTAAAGCGCAATAAAATTTGTGCCACCGCAATAGTATCTTTTTCGCAATAGGTAACAATTCTTTGTAAATTTTTTTCTTCATAATACACCTTAGCAACCTCACTGCCGTCAATATCGTCTTTTGGTGATGGAACTCCTAGAATAGAAGTTAATAATTTAAGCGATGTGTAATGTTTATAATCGCCAAATTTCCACAATTCTAAAGTATCTATATGTGGCACTTCCCAAGGTTTTTTTCCAAATAAATTTAGTTTTTTAGGCAACTCTATTTGATGGATAATCATTCTTCTTGCTATGAAAGGAAAATCGAACTCTTTGCCATTATGAGCGCACAAAACATTTGCTTTTTTAGAGAAATGTGTATCTAAAAAAACTTTAAAATCAGTTAAGACTTTCTGCTCATCATCCCCAAAAAAAGAGGTAATTATTAGCTGTTTATTTTCTTCTACATCCACAAAATAGCCAACAGAAATACAAATTATTTTACCGAATTCTGCCCAAATACCTGCTCTATCATAAAAAGCTTCTGCTGTAAATTCTTCTTTTCGCTGATAGTGTGTTTTTTTCTCAAAAAGTGCTTGAGTTTCTCTAGAAAGTAAAGTCCAATTTTCTTCTTGAGGCACGGTTTCAATATCTAAAAACAAAATATTATTTAATGTGTAGTTCAAATTCATAGCGTATTTTTTTCTTTTTCAATCTAAAGATAATAAAAAAAAGCTCCAAAAATTAATTCGGAGCTTTTAAGTTTTAATAGAAAATAAAGAATTATCTAATTACTAATTTTGAAGTTGATGTTTTCATTCCTTCTGTTACTTTTAAAATGTAAAGACCGGCAGAGATTGATGAAACATCAATATCAGACTTAACACCTGAAATACTAGATAAAAGTACTCTTTTACCTAAGACATTAAAAATTGAAACTTGTTTTGTGTCTGCACTATTACTTTTGACTGTAAAGATATTGTTAGTAACAGGGTTTGGATACGTTGCAAAACCTTCTATAGCGTTGTTCTTTATAGAAGCAGTTGTATTGTGAAAGAAAGATAAAGCATCCCAATAAGTAATTGCTCCAGAATAAGTTCTCAATTCAAAATATAGTTGTGTTGCACCAGCTGGTGCTGTGAGAGTAACCTCATACTTTGACCAAGCACCGCCATTATTGTCTAAATAATTATTATCAGGACCT
>TARA_B110000238_G_scaffold198798_1_pt1 | contig 14413 bp, 9 predicted proteins | sample TARA_B110000238 | Tara Oceans TARA_B110000238 (sample SAMEA4397569) | marine metagenome | biome: Polar Biome; feature: [SRF] surface water layer (ENVO:00010504); material: water (ENVO:00002006), including particulate matter (ENVO:01000060) such as... | depth 5 m | reverse complement strand
GTGTTGGCTCCTAGAATATTAGCAATTTCTCTTGCTACACTTGGTTTTTCGGCAATACAGACTTTCATTGATTGATTTTGCGAAGTCGAAAGTAAGGAAATAATTAATATTTTTATAGTAAAGTTAATAAGTTGAATAACTATTTCACCAAAGCCAATTGAATTCTCTTTCTAAGAACATCAACTTCTAAAACTTTTACACTAATTTGTTGTTGTAAAGTAACAATTGCATTGACATCTTTTACAAAAGTATCCAATAAATTAGAAACATGAATTAAGCCACTTTCTTTAATTCCGATATCTACAAAACAACCAAAATTGGTAATATTATTTACAATACCAGGTAAAATTTGTCCTGTTCTTAAATCAGAAATTGAATTCAAATTTTGATCAAAAGAAAATGCCTTCGCTTTTGCTCTTGGGTCTACGCCAGGTTTTTCTAATTCTTTAATAATATCTTCTAAAGTTGGCAAACCAATGGTTTCAGAAATATAATTTTTTAAATTTATTTTTTGAAGCAATTTTTTATCTCCGATAAAATCAGAAATTGTTTTTTGCAAATCCTTTGCCATGGTATCAACCAATCCATAACTTTCTGGATGCACACCAGAATCATCTAGAGGATTTTTTCCGTTTTTAATTCTTAAAAAACCACCAGCTTGTTCAAATGCTTTTCCGCCTAAACGAGGTACTTTTTTAATAGCAGCTCTTGAAGCAAAAGAACCGTTTTCATTTCTATAATTTACAATATTCTCTGCTAATTTTGGACCTATTCCAGACACATAACTTAACAAAGATTCACTAGCGGTATTGATATTTACACCCACTATATTTACACAACTTTCTACAGTTGTATCCAATGATTTTTTTAATTTTGTTTGATCTACGTCATGTTGATATTGGCCAACGCCAATGGATTTTGCATCAATTTTCACCAATTCTGCTAAAGGATCTTGCAATCTTCTTCCGATAGAAACCGATCCACGAACAGTTACATCATAATCAGGAAATTCATCTCTGGCAATTTTTGAGGCTGAATAAATAGACGCGCCAGCTTCACTAACTACAAAAATTTCTACGTTATTTTTAAACTGAATCTTTTTAATCAGTTGTTCTGTTTCTCTCGAAGCAGTTCCGTTTCCAATCGCAATCGCGTCAATTTTATATCTTTCAACTAAAAAACTAATATTATTAATAGCTTCTGTCGCTTTATTTTGTGGTGCGTGTGGATAGATATTTTCATTATGCACTAAATCTCCTTGCTCATTTAAACAAACAACTTTACAACCCGATCTAAAACCAGGGTCTATGGCTAACACCTTTTTTTCGCCCAAAGGTGCACCTAGTAATAGTTGTTGTAGATTTTTAACAAAAACGGAAATGGCATTTTCATCTGCTTTTTCTTTGGCAATTGACAGTGCTTCATTTGATAAAGAAGGGAATAATAAGCGTTTAAAGGCATCTTGAATAGCCCATTCAATTTGTGGCGAACATTCATTTTGCGTTTTGATAATCCTATTTTTTATTCTCTCTAAAATTCTTTCTGAATCTATGGTAATTTTAACGCGAATAAAACCTTCATTTTCTGCTCGTAAAATTGCTAATAATCTATGAGATGGAATTCTACTTAAAGATTCTTGCCAATCAAAATAATCTTTAAATTTTTGTGCTTTTTCAGTATCAATTTTAGTTTTTATTACTTTGGATGCAATCGTTGAATGTCGCTCTAATTCGCGTCGAATACTATTTCTAATGTCTGTGCGTTCATTGATCCATTCTGCAATAATAAAACGTGCTCCTTCCAAAGCGTCTTCAATGGTTTCCACTTCGTTGGATATATATTTTGAAGCCGTATGTTCCAAATCATTTACACGCTGACTCATTATCACTTTTGCCAGCGGTTCTAGACCTTGTAAACGTGCAGTTTCTGCTTTTGTTTTCCGCTTTTTCTTAAAGGGTAGATATAAATCCTCTAAAGAAATTAAATCTTTGGTACTTTTTACGTGTTCTTCTAATGCTTGTGTTAAAACATCTTGTTCCTCCAACGCTTTTAAAATGGTGGTTTTACGTTTTTCTAACGCCTCAAAAAGTTCTTTAAATTTAACTATATCACCAATTTGAACTTCATCTAAATTGCCTGTCATTTCCTTTCTATATCTTGATATAAAAGGGATCGTAGCGTCTTCATTTAATAAAATAATCGTGTTTTCTACTGATTTTGAAGAAAGTTGTGTTTGTTGAATGATATATGGAAGGATTTGCATTTTTATGTTTTGAATTGGATGAAATATTTATGAAATGTAAGCTAGAAAATCACAAATTAAAGAGAATAAATATTTAAAAACATCTCGACACAAAATTTTTGAAAAAAGAATTTCACTCGATGTGACAGCACCTGTTAAAATTCAAGAATCAGTAAGTGCATACTTTCATTTCGAGTGATTCCGCTTTTGGCCATGATTTTATCGAGAAGTTTTCAATTTAAAAATTTTTAAATTTGTGATAAAATTTTAATTTTAAACGAGTTTCTCAAAAGCCAATCTTTTTGCGCCATAATCTGTGTAAATAATTCCACAGTATCGGTAGCCTAATTTTTTGATTAAAGACTGCATTCCAATATTTTCTTCATGGGTATCAATCTTTAAACTTTGTATGTTTTTGCAGTTTAATTGTTGATGAAATTCATCAAATAGAATCGTTGCCAAGCCCAATTTCCGAAATTCTTTTTTAATTGCCATTCTATGAATTACCCCGTATTTTATGGTTTCATTGATGATCCAATTGCCATCAATAACTTTGTAGGTTGGTTCAGGGTTTGTGGTAAACATCGAAGTTGCCATCACTCGGTTTTCATCATTTAAAACCACATAACTTTCTCCGTTTTTGATATCCTCCTCAATTTGCTCACTATTTGGATATCCGTTTTGCCATTGATCAATTTTTTGAGATGCCAAATATTCTTTTGCATCATCAATAATGGATATTATATTCGGAATATCATCCGAAGTAGAACGTCTAATTTTCATCATAAACTATTTTAAAAAGTTTAGCCACGAATTCACAAAAAACAGTTGTGAACTCGTGGCTAAAATAATTTATTTTTAGAATCTTTTAAGCAGTAATTGCTTCTTTTTCTGTTTTCTTATTTGTTGAAAACTCTACAACTTCCTGATTTTGTAAAATATCTTTAATGGTTTGTCTTTTTCTTATTAGGTAATCTTTTCCTTCATGAATCATTATTTCTGCAGGTTGGTAACGAGAGTTGTAATTTGAAGCCATAGAAAAACAATACGCGCCTGCGTTATGGAAACAAAGCACATCTTCTTCAGAGATTTCTGAAATTCTTCTGTTAGAACCAAACGTATCCGTCTCACAGATGTAGCCTACAACAGAGTAGTAACGATCTCTTCCTGTGATATTTGAAATGTTGGTGATATGATGATACGAATCATACATCATTGGTCTTACCAGATGATTAAAACCAGAATCTACATGTGCAAAAACGGTAGAAGTTGTTTGTTTTACAACATTTACTTTTGCTAGAAATACACCAGCTTCAGAAACTAAAAATTTTCCTGGCTCAAACATTAAGGTGATTTCTTTTCCGTATTCAATACAAAATTCATTGAATCTTTCGGATAATTGTACCCCTAATTGCTCAATATCCGTAGAAATATCACCTTCTTTATAAGGTACTTTAAAGCCACTTCCAAAGTCAATAAAATCGATATTTTCAAATTGTTTTGCAACATCAAACAAGATTTCTGTAGCCCGTAAAAAAGTGTCAATATCTAAAATATCAGAACCTGTGTGCATATGAATTCCGTTAACATTCATGCCGGTATTTTCTACAACACGTTTAATATGTGGTACTTGGTGAATTGAAATTCCAAATTTAGAATCAATATGACCCACAGAAATTTTAGAATTTCCCCCTGCCATAATATGCGGATTAATACGAATACAAACAGGGATTTCAGGATGTTTTTGTCCGAATAATTCTAAAATAGAAAGATTATCAATATTAATTTGAACACCTAATTTAGCTACTTCTTCAATTTCAGTTAAAGAAACACCATTAGGTGTAAAAATTATTTTTTTAGGATCAATTCCTGTTGTCAATCCTAAATGAACCTCTTGAATAGAAACTGTATCTAAACCTGCTCCTAAATTTTTAAAGAATTTTAAGATATTAATATTAGAAAGTGCTTTTACAGCATAATTTAGCTTTAAATTTTTGACGCTGCTAAACGCATTTGTTAATCTGTTGTATTGCGATTCAATTTTAGCTGTATCGTACACATATAAAGGACTTCCGTACTTATGTGCTAATGCTGTAAGTTGTGTTCTTTCCACGATTTGTTTGTTATTTAGACTCCAAAAGTACTTAAATTGTTTAATAAAAATAGATTTGTTGTAAAATATAACAAATTGTTTTTTATTGTGATTTTTGTGTTTTAGATATTGGCTTTTAGCTATTGGCTATTCGCTAAAAGCCAACAGCTAAAAGTTATTTTTTGGTTGAAATCCTGTTAATAACTAATTGCAATAGTCATTTCTTTTTTCTGCTGATACTCTTATATTGTGAAGTAGTTAGAACTTAATTACTGTAAGACATTACATGACAGAAGAAACCAAATATACAGAAGATAATATCAGATCATTAGATTGGAAAGAGCATATAAGAATGCGTCCAGGAATGTATATTGGTAAACTGGGTGATGGTTCTTCTGCAGATGACGGAATTTATATTTTGGTAAAAGAAGTATTAGATAATTCTATTGATGAGTATGTGATGGGGGCAGGAAAAACTATAGAAATTTCTATTCAAGGAAGTAAAGTTACAGTCCGTGATTATGGACGAGGAATTCCTTTAGGAAAAGTAGTGGATGTAGTTTCTAAAATGAATACTGGAGGTAAATATGACTCTAAAGCTTTTAAAAAGTCCGTTGGTTTAAATGGAGTTGGCACCAAAGCAGTAAATGCACTTTCGTCTTTTTTTAGAGTTGAATCTTCTAGAGATGGGAAGTCTGCTTCAGCAGAATTTAGCCAAGGAAACTTAGAGAATCAAGATTTTTTAGAAGAAACTTCCCGCAGAAAAGGAACTAAAGTTTCTTTTATTCCTGATGAAGAAATCTTTAAGAAATACAAGTATAGAAATGAGTATGTAGCAAAAATGCTGAAGTATTATGTGTATTTAAACCCCGGTTTAACCATCATTTTTAATGGGGAAAAGTTTTTTTCTAAAAACGGTTTAAAAGATTTACTGGAGGATAATAATAATAAAGAGGATTTGTTATATCCGATAATTCATCTAAAAGGCGATGATATTGAAGTTGCCATTACGCACAGTAAAACGCAATATTCAGAAGAATATCATTCTTTTGTTAACGGACAATATACAACACAAGGAGGTACCCATCAATTGGCGTTTAGAGAAGCGATTGTAAAAACAATTCGTGATTTTTACGGAAAAAATTTTGAAGCTTCAGATGTTCGTAAATCCATAATTTCTGCAATTGCCATTAAAGTGATGGAACCTATTTTTGAGAGTCAGACAAAAACAAAATTAGGGTCTACGGAAATGGGAGGTAAATTACCAACTGTTAGAACGTACATCAACGATTTTATAAAAACAAAACTAGATAACTTTTTACATAGAAATACGGACGTTGCAGACAAACTTCATAAAAAAATTGTTCAAGCAGAAAAAGAACGAAAAGAACTTTCTGGCATTAGAAAATTAGCGAGAGATAGGGCAAAGAAATCTAGTCTACACAATAAAAAATTACGAGATTGCAGGATTCATTTAGGGGATGTTAAAAAAGATAATTATTTAGAATCTACCTTATTTATTACGGAGGGAGATTCTGCTTCTGGTTCTATCACAAAATCTAGAAATGTAAATACACAAGCTGTTTTTAGTTTAAAAGGAAAGCCTTTAAATTCTTTCGGGTTGAGTAAAAAGATTGTGTATGAAAACGAGGAATTTAATTTATTACAGGCGGCGCTTAATATAGAGGATGGATTAGAAGATTTACGGTATAATAATATTGTAATTGCGACAGATGCCGATGTAGACGGAATGCATATTAGACTTTTACTAATCACATTTTTCCTGCAATTTTTTCCTGAATTGATCAAAGAAGGACATTTATATATTTTAGAAACGCCATTATTTAGAGTCCGGAATAAAAAACAAACGTTTTATTGTTACTCTCAAGAAGAAAAACTAGATGCGATTGGTAAATTAAGGGGTAAACCAGAAATAACTCGATTTAAAGGTTTAGGTGAGATTTCGCCAAATGAATTTGTACATTTTATTGGTGATGATATTCGTTTAGATCCTATAATGTTAGACAAAGAAATGTCTATAGAAAATATGTTGCAATTTTATATGGGAAAAAACACACCCGATAGACAGAAATTTATTATCGAGAATTTAAAAGTTGAGTTGGATACTTTAGAAGAGGAAGAAAGCTTATCCTAATTTTATTTCTAAGGAAAGAACTTTTAGCAAGTTTGAGTTAACTTTAGCGTGCAATGTTGATTATTAAAAATGAGTTTGACGAATAAAGAAATATTAGAAAATAAAATATTCAAAAAAAATTGATTTTATATTGAGTGAATTTAACGACAATGAATTCGGTAAGCTTTGTGTGAAAGGTTTTATTATTAAAGTTTTTAACTTAAATTTTAGTTTACTTGAGAAATTTCATGAAAATGATTCTTTAGAAAAAGTAAAATTATTAAATTAAATAGATGAAACCGTTGTACTTTTAAGTAGAGGATTAAAACGTAAAAAAAATCAATATTTAATATGTACCCCATGTTATAAACTTGATGATAAATTTGTAAAAAATTGGTTTAATAAGAATTAGAGTGTTAATTAAATTTAATATTTTAAAATCAAACAAGCTAAATTTCCCCTTCGGGGAATTAAAAGAGGCTTTTTTATATGAGTGAAGAAATAAACGAAAACGAGCACGAAGAAGAATTAAATAATCAAGAGGAACAATCAGATGAGCTGAATCATCAGACAGATCCCGTAGAAACCATTACTAAAGTTACAGGAATGTACAGAGAGTGGTTTTTAGATTATGCTTCGTATGTAATTTTGGAAAGAGCGGTACCATCTTTAGAAGATGGATTGAAGCCAGTGCAACGCAGAATTATGCATTCTATGAAAGATTTAGACGATGGTCGTTACAATAAAGTAGCGAATATTGTTGGACATACCATGCAATACCATCCGCATGGAGATGCCTCTATTGCTGACGCTATGGTGCAAATTGGTCAGAAGGAATTACTGATTGATATGCAAGGAAACTGGGGGAATATTCTAACAGGAGATCGTGCTGCTGCCTCAAGATATATTGAAGCTCGACTATCCAAATTTGCACTGGATGTTGTTTTTAATCCAAAAACAACGGATTGGAAAATGTCTTATGACGGAAGAAGAAAAGAACCGATAGATTTACCTGTAAAATTTCCATTGCTTCTAGCACAGGGAGCAGAAGGAATTGCCGTTGGTTTATCAACAAAAATATTACCACATAATTTTATTGAGCTCATTGATGCCTCAATCAAATATTTAAAAGGAAGAAGTTTTACTATTTTACCAGATTTTTTAACAGGCGGAATTGCAGATTTTTCGGGTTATAAAGATGGAAAACGTGGCGGGAAAGTGCGAGTGAGAGCAAAAATTGCGCAACTTGATAAAAAAACATTAGTCATTAATGAAATTCCTTTTGGAACGACCACAACTTCTCTGATTGATAGCATTATAAAAGCGAATGAAAAAGGAAAAATAAAGATAAAAAAAATTGAAGATAATACTGCTGCCGAAGTAGAAATTTTAGTGCATTTACCACCAAATGTCTCTCCAGATAAAAGTATCGATGCGCTGTATGCTTTTACAAATTGTGAAAATTCAATTTCGCCTTTAGCCTGCACGATTGAAAATAACAGACCTGTTTTTGTTGGCGTTTCAGAAATGTTAAAACACTCTACTGATTTAACAGTTGATTTACTTAAAAAGGAATTAGAAATTCAGTTAAATGAACTGGAAGAACAATGGCATTTTTCATCTTTAGAAAGAATTTTTATTGAAAATAGAATCTATCGCGATATTGAAGAACAAGAAACTTGGGAAGGTGTAATTAAAGCAATTGATTTAGGTTTACAACCACACATCAAACATTTAAAACGTGCAATTACAGAAGAAGATATTGCGCGTTTAACGGAAATTAGAATCAAGAAAATATCGAAGTTTGACATAGAAAAAGCTAAACAATTTATTGAAACTATAGAGGATAAAATTGCTGTTGTTAAAGATCATTTATCAAAATTGATTGAATATGCAATTGATTACTTTAAACGTTTAAAAAACACTTACGGAAAAGGAAAAGAACGTAAAACAGAAATTAGAATTTTTGATGATATTGTGGCATCAAAAGTAGCAATGAACAACTCAAAATTATATGTTAATAAGGCAGAAGGTTTTATTGGAACATCCCTGAAAAGAGATGAGTTTGTTACCGATTGTTCAGATATAGACGATATTATCATTTTCAGAAAAGATGGTGTTATGATGGTTTCAAAAATAGATTCTAAAACTTTTGTAGGCAAAGATATTCTTCATGTTGCTGTGTTTAAAAAGAAAGATAGGCGCACAGTTTACAACTATATGTACAGAGATGGCGCTAGAGGAACAAATTATATGAAACGTTTTAATGTGACCTCTGTTACCCGTGATAAAGAGTACCATTTAGCAAACGGGAATAAAGGTTCTGTGGTACATTATTTTTCTGCAAACCTTAATGGAGAAGCGGAAGTTGTAACCATTAACATACGTTCTGTTGGAAGTGTGAAAAAGCTGAAATGGGATATTGATTTTGCAGATTTAGGTGTAAAAGGAAGAGCTGTTCGCGGAAATGTAATTACTAAATCTGCCATAAGAAGTGTCGATTTTAAATCTGAAGGAGTATCAACTTTAAAACCACGTAAAATTTGGTTTGATGAGGCTGTACAGCGTTTAAACGTTGATGAAAGAGGAGGGATGTTAGGAGAATTTAAAGCAGAAGACAAATTATTAATTATTACACAAAGTGGAAAAGTAAAAGCGGTTAAACCAAATTTAACAATGCATTTTGAAGAAGACATGATTGTTTTAGAGAAATGGCTACCAAATAAACCAATTTCAGCTATTTATTTTGAAGGCGAAAAAGAACGTTATTATATTAAACGCTTTTTAATTGAAGCGACAGAAAAAGAAGATATCTTTATATCTGAACATCCAAAAAGTCGATTAGAAATTTTAGCAACAGATTATAGACCCATTGCAGAAGTTGTATATTCAAAAAGAAGTTTAGAAAACGATGTGGTTAATTTAGAAGAATTTATTGCTGTTAAAGGAATAAAAGCTTTGGGGAATCAGCTTACTACCGAAAAGATTAAACAAGTAAACCTATTAGAGTCTTTGCCATTTTCTCCTCCTAAAGAGGCAATTACTGAAGAAATAGAAGTTGTAGATGAAGAAGTAATCGAAGACAAATTACCGGTTCAAATGCCAACTTTAGCAATAAAAAAACCTATTTCTGAAGAACTTTCTGTTGAGGAAAAAGCTACTACTGCGCTACGAAAATCGATAGCAAAAAAGAAGGCAGATCAGAAGAAAATAGATGATGAAAATCAGACTAAATTATTTTAAATAAACTTTCTGCAAGGTTTTGAAAACCTTTCGGATATTCAAATTAAGAATAATGAAACTAAAACATCTTTATTTATCATTAGCCATTTTAGGAATTTGTTACACATGGTATTATAATATTCAATATTTTCAAACTGCAGAAAACCCATCTTTAGCTAATTTTTTTAGAGATGCACAGTCTAATTTTGCAGGTAAATCTTTTGGAGCAGATTTAACGGTTGTTGTATGTACCTTTTTTGCCTTTTTTATTCCAGAATCGTTGCGATTAAAAATAAAATATTGGTGGATTTTAATTCCGTTAACATTTTTGATTGCAATTGCTTTTACATTTCCTTTGTTTTTATACATGCGAGAAAATACGTTAGAGAGATTAAAATTAAGTTCATGAAAAAAATTGGACTAATAGGCGGAATAACACCTGAATCGACCATTTTATATTACCAGATTTTAAATCAATTAAATTCAGAAAGTTTAGGGAAACCTCATTCTGCTGAAGTAATTATCAATTCATTTGATTTTGGAAAAATAGCAGAATTACAAAAAGAAGGAAGGTGGGATTTGTTAGATAAAATGATGGAAGAAGCAGGCGAAAACCTAGAAAATGCTGGTGCTGATTGTATTTTAATTTGTGCAAATACTATGCATTTATGTATCGATGCAGTTCGAAATGTGGTAAAGATTCCTGTCATTCATATTGCAGAAGTAACTTCAAAAAAAATAATTGAAAGGAAACTGAAAAAGGTAGCTTTACTAGGGACAAAATATACCATGGAAAAGGATTTTTTTATTGATGTTTTAACCTCTTTTGGAATAAAAACAGTCGTTCCTGAATTAGAAGAAAGAGATATCATTCATGCCATAATATATAATGAACTTTCTGTTGGTGTAATTAAGCCCGTTTCAAAAGAAAAGTATGTAAACATTATAAACAGATTGATTAAAAGTGGGGTAGAAGGTGTAATTTTAGGATGTACCGAAATTCCATTATTAATTCAACAAGAAGATGTAACTGTTCCTATTTTTGATACGACAGAAATTCATGCAACTGTCGCTTTTGAGTTTGCGACTAAACAGCAACAGTCGCAGTAATTATATTTGAATATAGAAAAAGTGTTAAATATTATTAGTTTTGAGTATTTAGTCGTCAAAAAAACTTCAAGAATAATGAAGATGGTTGCTTCTATTTTAATGATGTTTTTTAGATGAAATTCACTGTTTGAATTTATAGATTTTTTTAAAAGGACTTCCTATATTTATCGAAATCAGTTCCTTATCTCGATCTTTTTTACTTTTATAATTTTTTATAATATCATTGCATCTTCTCAAAAAACACAAACTCATGATTCAGTAACAAATCAGGATTGGTAATTTTAATAATATCTTTTAAGACTAAATCGGGTCTTGTAGATGCTAATTCATAATAAATAACCCCACCAGTTTTTCCTTTTTTGGTTGATGGCGTATAAATCTTATCTTCCTTAAATGATTTAAACTTCTTATATAATTGATTGCTTTGCAGTAGTTGTTCTTTGGATGAAAAATAACCCGGAGCAATCCAAAAATCAGCATTTTTTCCTTTGTCAAAAACACTTTCGAAACTCAAAGATAAACTTCCTTTTCCTTTAGAATCTTTCCATAAATACTTAAGATTTGCATCTTTTAAAAACTGGGCTACAAAACTTTCACCTGCAGGTAAATTCCAAATATCTTTACTCATAATTGCACCAGAAAGAATTGTTAATTTTTTAGTTGATTTTAAAGCAATATGTTTAGCTTCTAAATAATTAGTTTCAATTGCTTTAAAAATACTGTCCGCTTGTTTTTCTTTATCAAATAGAATTCCAAAAAATTTAATCCATTCTGCCCTTCCTAAAGGAGTTTCTTCCAACCAATCTCCATTATATATTACATTTATTCCTACTTTTTTAATGGTTGATAAACTTTTATCAGCAGAAGAAACACTATAACCAACTACCAATTCTGGTTGTAAATCCAATAAAATTTCTGTGTTAAAAGAATTTTCTTTTCCAATTTCTGTGATTTTTCCTGCATCAATTAAAACTCTTGTTTTTTCTGACGAAATATATTTTGAATATGGAAAACCAACTATTGAAGTCTCTTCATTTAATAATTCAACCATTGGAATATGCGTTGTAGAAGTCACTACAATTTTTTGAATTGGAACTTCAATGACTTCATATTTGTCATCTATGGCTGTTGTAGTTTTTTTCTTTTTAATAATATATTCAAAAATTTCATCAGAATTCTGATACGCCGATTTAATGATTAATTTTTTTGTTCCGTTTTTATTAATAATATCAAAGCCTTTAGCATATTTGATAGTACTTTTTGTTCTAATCTCTTGATCAATTTTAATTAGCTTTTTTTTACAAGAAATTGAAATTGATATCAATAATATGAATGAAATAAATTTTAATTTTGTCATTTAGAATATACTTGATTTTCTTGCTCTTGAACTCGTATAAACGTTGTTCTTTTGGTTAATTCTTTTAATCTACTGGCACCAACATACGTACAAGTAGATCTGATACCTCCTAAAATGTCAATAATTGTATCTTCTACATTTCCTTTATAAAGTACTTCAACTGTTTTTCCTTCAGATGCTCGATAATTAGCAACTCCCCCAGCATGTTTATTCATAGCAGTCTCTGAACTCATTCCGTAAAAAGCTTTGAATTGTTCTCCATTTCGTTCAAATAAATCACCCCCACTTTCTTCATGACCTGCAAGCATTCCTCCAAGCATCACAAAATCGGCACTTCCGCCAAAAGCTTTAGAAATATCGCCAGGAATTTTACAGCCACCATCAGAAATAATTTGACCACCCATTCCATGGGCCGCATCTGCACATTCTATAATGGCGGATAGTTGAGGATAGCCAACACCTGTTTTAACACGCGTTGTGCAAACAGAACCAGGACCAATTCCTACTTTAATAATATCTGCGCCAACTAACAATAATTCTTCCACCATTTCACCAGTAACCACATTGCCTGCAATAATTATTTTATTCGGATGATTTTCTCGCATTTTCTGCACAAAATCCACAAAATATTCAGAATAACCGTTGGCAACATCTATGCAAATGAAGTTTATTTGCGGAAACTCTTTTAAAATTTGAGCCACTTTCTCTGAATCATCTTTTCCTGTACCTGTACTTACAGCAATATTTTTTAAAACATTTTCTGAAGCGTTTTTGGCAAATTCTTGCCATTCCTGAATGGAATAATGTTTGTGAATTGCCGTAAATAAACCATGTTTTGCCAAAGCTTTTGCCATTTCAAAGGTGCCAACAGTATCCATATTTGCAGCCATAATTGGTATTCCTGTCCAAACAATATCACTATGTAAAAACTTAAATTCTCTATCTAAAGTTACTTGTGAACGCGATTTTAAAGTAGATCGTTTTGGACGAATCATGACGTCCTTAAAACCAAGTTTTAACTCATTTTCTATCCTCATAAAAATATAATTTTTGAAAATCCAAAGATATTACTTTTGAAACTGTTATTAATTAGCTTGTTTATAATAATGGATATATATTTGCCATGATTTTGGTTTTGATGTAAGAATCATTTTACATTAAATTAAAAGGGAATCTAGTTAAAGTCTAGAACTGTTCCCGCAACTGTAAGTTAATGTTGGATTTTTGTTGAATTTATTTCAACATTTGTCAGCACCTCTAAAGAGGATGTTATTACTACTGATGCCACTGTTTAGTTTCTGAAATTATTTCAGTTTGAATGGGAAGGCTAATAACATAAAGACAAGTCAGGAGACCTGCCAAGTATCATAAATTTTTAAAAATCTTCGGGATAAAGATTTTATGAGATATGAACTTAAAAGGACTTTTTATTTTCGCTTTACCGATTATTTTTGCAAGTAATTTATACTCGCAACAAGATTCTGTTGTTGTAAATCTAAATGCTTTTTCCTTATCTATTTCTAAAGTAAATGATTTTTCTAAAGGGTATAGTGCTATTTTAATTTCAGATAGTTTAGTCAATAGAAATATAAGGTCTCTAACCGATATTTTAAAATTCAACTCTTTTATTTATTTTAAAGAAAATGGTCTAGGCATGGTTTCTTCGCCATCTTTTAGAGGAACTAGCGCCTCACATACTGCCGTGATTTGGAACGGTATCAATATCAATTCACAATTAAACGGTCAAGTAGATTTCAATGCGATTTCAGGAAATTCTTATGATAATATAATAGTAAGAAGTGGAGGAGGAAGTGTTCTTTTTGGCAGTGGCGCTATTGGTGGATCGATTCATTTAGACAATCTTATTCAGTTTTCTAAACAAGAAAAGCATAAACTATTAGCAAATTATGGCAGTTTTAATACGCAACATATAAATTATGATTATGTAAAAGCCACCGATAAAAGTTTTATCAATGTTGGATTAGGGTATAATGCTTCTGATAATGATTTTAAGTATTTAGGTTCCAATTTAACCAATGAAAACGGGAGTTATTTAAATTATAATTTTGATGTTAATTATGGATATAAAATCAATAAAAAACATCAACTTAAAATCTATTCTAGTACTTTTTTTGCGGATAGAAATTTATCAAGAACACTAAACGCACCCTCTAATGATGGATATGAGGACATTAATAGTAAAAACTTGTTAGAGTGGAATTTCGCTTTATCTTCAAAAGAAGTAATTACTTCAAG
>TARA_B110000238_G_scaffold201079_1_pt1 | contig 14418 bp, 12 predicted proteins | sample TARA_B110000238 | Tara Oceans TARA_B110000238 (sample SAMEA4397569) | marine metagenome | biome: Polar Biome; feature: [SRF] surface water layer (ENVO:00010504); material: water (ENVO:00002006), including particulate matter (ENVO:01000060) such as... | depth 5 m | reverse complement strand
GATCTGATTTTAAATTTTATAAAAATAAATTTTATTTGCTTGAAACAAATACTCAACCTGGAATGACTAAATTATCTTTAGTCCCTGAAATTGCTAATTTTAATGGGATAAAATTTATTGATTTAATAGAATGGATTCTTAAAGATGCATCAAAAAACAGGTAATAGATATAATTTTTTATTATATTTATTTTTTTTGTTTTCTTTAAGCTCAATTAACAACCTATCTCTAAATAAATTTCACAATTTTAATTTACAAATTACCAATATTTCTGTGACAGGTTTAGATGTAATAAATAATATTAAGATAACTAACTCCATGAATAATCTCATTTCTAAAAATATATTTTTTATAGAAAAATTTTTTATTACTAAAATTCTTAATGATAATACTTTAGTGCATTCATATAAAATTAAAAAGATTTACCCTCATACTCTTTTAGTAGATATAAAAAAAACAGAATTCATAGGAATAACTATTTTTAATAATAATAAATTTTTTATTGGTTCAAATAAAAAATTAACTCACTATTACGAGATTGATAAAGAATTACCCTACGTTTATGGCGATATAGATGTTCATAATTTCATTGAATTTATTAATCTTATAAATAAATCACAATTGAGATTGAGAGATATTTCTAAGTTTTACTATTACCCTTCAAAAAGATGGGATATTAAAACTAAAAGTGGTTTCTTAATCAAATTATCAAATTCTAAATTACTAGATTCATTAAACTTAGCTTACAAAGTAATGAATAATAAAGATCTTAATATAAATAAAATAATAGATTTAAAAACTAAAAAATATTTAATTTTATCCAATGAACAAAAAAAAATTTGAAGTTTTTTTTAACTTATCCTACACACAATTAAGTATTGGTATTTTTAAAAAGATAAATAATAAAACTATTTTTTTAAAGGATTATGAATATGAAAATTATGATTTAGATTTAATTAAAATTGAAGAAATTATTTCTACAAGTATTTTTGATATAGAAAAAATTACTGGGGAATTTTTAAATGACATATATTTAATGATTGAAGTTAATAATTCAGAAATTATAAGTTTATCTTTAGATAAAAATAATGAAGGACAGGTAATAAAAAAAAAAGATGTCTTGTATTTAATTCAAGATGCTAAGATACAAATAGAAAGATGTTACCCTTTTAAAAAGATTTCCCATATAATATTAAAAAACTATAATATTGATAATGAAAACTACCGATTCTTTCCTAAGGATATCAATTGTAAAAAGTTTTCAATAGATCTCGACTTTATCTGTTTCCATAATTCCTTTGTAAATTCGTTAGAAAAACTTTTTAATAAAAATCAAATTTTATTAAATAAAATAATTTGTAGTGAGTATGCGAGAAGAGTTGCCCAAACTGAAAATTATTCTAATATATGTGAAATTGGATTTAAATTAGTAAATGGCCTAAATATTCAGGAGGTTGAATTAATTCCTAAAACACAGGAAAAAAAAGGTTTTTTTGAAAAACTTTTTTATTTATTTAGATAGAATGGTATTTTCTTGTAACATTTATTGTTTTCTAAATGTAAATAGATCCTCTTATAAGGAGTTGTGTCTACTTTAAATCAAAAAACTATTAATAAAGAAATTATTTTTTCAGGTATAGGGCTTCACACAGGAAAAAATGTTAATATCAGAATTCTGCCGGCATCACCTAATACTGGAATAGTTTTTAAAAGAATAGACCTTAATAAAGATAATGAAATTATTCCTGGCGTTTATAATGTAAGTAGTGCAAATTTCTGTACAACTATTTCAAATGAGCAAAATATTAAAGTATCAACAATCGAACATTTAATGGGTGCTTTTTTTGGGTTAGGAATCGATAATGCGGTTATTGAAATAGATAATGAAGAGATGCCTATATTGGATGGTTCTGCAAAACAATTTGTCGAAAGTATAAAACTATCAGGCATTAAGGCAAGTCAAGTGCCAATCAAAATAATTAAAATTAATAAAAAGATTTCTTTTATAGAGGGAGATAAATTTGCCTCTTTAGAGCCAGGTAAAACCAGCCTAGATATAGATTTTGAAATTAAATATGACAACCCAACAATCAACACTCAAAAAAATACTATAGATGTTTATAATGATGATTTGACAAATATTTACAATTCAAGAACATTTTGTTTATTTGAGGACATAGAAAAATTAAGAGAAATGAATTTAGCAATGGGTGGAAGTCTGCAAAATGCTCTAGTAGTAAAAGGCAAACAGATAATAAATCCAGAGGGATTAAGAAATGCAAAAGAATTTGTAAACCATAAAATATTAGACTGTATTGGAGATTTATATTTAAGTGGCTATAAAATTATTGGAAAATTTGTTAGCTCTCAAGGTGGTCATAGAGTTACAAATGAGCTTTTAAGAAAAGTATTTCAGGATAGCGATAATTATTCAATTATTGAAATTACAGAGAAAAATCTACCACATACACTAATAAATAAAAAATATCTTAAATCTATAGCTTAAAAATTTAAGATTTACTAAAAGTCTGATATTAAACTTGGATGAAAATTTATTCAAAAATATTATTTATCCTTATCATATTATTTTTACATTCTTGCAGTAAGGATGATAAAAAAATCCAAAATATAATCGAAGGTGAGAATATTGAACTTCAGATGATAGATGCATATTCAAAAGGATTAAAAGCACTAGAACAAGGGGATGTATTATTTGCTGCCAAAAAATTTAGTGAAGCAGAGTTATTATATCCACAATCAGAATGGGCACCAAGAGCAGCTCTTATGAATGCATATTCTTATTATCAACAAAATTATTATGGTGATGCAATAAACAGTTTAGAGAGATTTCTTAAACATTATCCAAAATATAGCCAAGTAAGTTATGCTAATTATTTACTTGGAATTTGCTATTATGAATCAATTGTAGATGAAAAAAAGGATTTAACACCACTAATTAAAGCAGAAGAAATATTTAAGCATGTTGTTAGAAAATACCCAGATACAGATTTTGCTTTAGATGCAAAGTATAAATTAGATTTAATACATGAAACATTAGCCGCAAAAGAACTGTATATAGCAAAATATTATTTATCTAGAGGAAAATGGATACCTGCTATAAATAGATTAAAAATTATTGTTAAAGAGTATGACACAACAATATATATTGAGGAATCATTGCATAGATTAGTTGAAGTGCACTACAAAATTGGTCTTGAGGATGAAGCTAAAAAATACGCAAGTTTACTGGGTTATAATTATGAATCTAGCGAATGGTATGGTGCTACTTTTAAAGTCTTTAATAAAGAATACGAAACACAAAAAAGAAAGCCAACAAATAAAAATTTTATTTTAAAAAGAATTAAAAAACTTTTTGACTAAATATGAGCAAGTATTTGATTAAAAAATTTTATTCAGATAAAATTAAATTGCTCCACAAATATAATAAATTTTATTATGATAAAAATAAATCAATTATAACAGACGAAGACTTTGATAAACTTAAAAAAGAAATACTAGAATTAGAAAAAAAATACCTATATTTAAAAGATAAAGAGTCACCCTCAAAAACTGTAGGTTTTAAACCATCAAAAAATTTCATGAAAGTTAAGCATAGAATCCCCATGCTTTCATTGGGTAATGCCTTTAATGAAGAAGATTTAATTAATTTTGAAAAAAAAATATTAAATTTTTTAAGTTTAGAAAAATTAAATCAAATTGAATACAGCGCTGAACCAAAAATAGATGGTATTTCAGCTTCTTTAATTTATAAAAATGGTAAATTTATAAAAGGTCTTTCTCGTGGTGATGGTGATGAAGGAGAAGACATTACAAAGAATTTAAAAACTATAAGTGATATACCTCATTTAATAAACTCCAAAAATTTTCCATCTGAAATAGATATACGAGGAGAAGTTTTTATTAAAAATAAAGATTTTGAAAAAATTAGTGAAAAATTTGCAAACCCTAGAAATGCAGCTTCAGGTTCGTTAAGACAAAAAGACTCAAAAGTTACAAGTAAAATACCTTTAAGGTTTATTGCATATACATATGGCCATGAAAAAAATCTTAATATTAAAAATCAAACAACATTTTTAACTCATTTAAGTACGTGGGGTTTTAAAACAAACCCACATAATAAAAAGATTAAAGGAATAAAAAATTTAATGTTAAATCATAAAAATTTAGAGCAAAAAAGAAAAGAGATTGATTTTGATATCGACGGAATAGTTTACAAAGTTAACGATTTTGAATTACAAAAAAGACTAGGTTATGCTGCGAATGCACCAAGATGGGCAATTGCTCATAAATTTTTAGCAAATAGTTCAGTTTCTAAAATATTAAATATTGAAATTCAATTGGGTAGAACGGGTGCACTTACACCGGTTGCAAAAATAAAACCAGTAAACATCGGTGGTGTGGTAGTTTCAAATGCATCACTACATAATGAGGATGAGATTATAAGAAAAGATATAAGAATCGGTGATACAGTCACTGTTGAAAGAGCAGGAGACGTAATTCCACATGTCATCTTGGTTGATTTGAAACAAAGAGATCAAAACTCAAAAAAATTTATTTTCCCGATAAAATGTCCTTCATGTGGAAACAAAACAATTAAAGATTTTAATGAAATTACAAAAAAACAGGATGCTGTAAGAAGGTGTACGAGTGAAGGTTATGAATGTGAAAAAATTGCAATAGAAAAGATAAAACATTTTGTCTCAAAAGAAGCCTTTAACATAGATGGATTAGGAAAAAAAATTGTAGAAAATTTTTGGAACTTGAAACTCATTAAGTTTCCGCAAGATATTTTTAATTTAAATTATAATAAAATAGAAAGCCTCGAGGGCTGGGGGAATTTATCTGCGACTAATTTAAAATTTTCAATAGAACAAAAAAAACAAATTTCACTTGAGCGATTTATTTATTCATTAGGCATAAGACATATAGGTCAAGAAAATGCAAAACTAATAGCGAGACATCTAAAATCACCTTTAAATTTTTTAAAATTATCAGAAAATAAAAATATAGAAAATTTGTCTAATATAGATGGCATAGGACCTATACAGATTCAATCAATTAAAAATTTCTTTATAAGCAAGATTAACTTGAATATTTTATTTGAACTAGATAAAGCACTTTCTATAGCAAATATAATACCGGTTAATAATGATGGATTGTTAAAGAATAAAACTTTTATGCTTACAGGTAAGTTAAATGGAATCAGTCGAGCCGAAGGTAAATCTTTAATTGAACAAAATTCAGGTAAAATAATTAACAATGTTAATAAGAAGCTAGATTTTTTGATTTTAGGTGAAAAACCAACATTAAAAAAAGTTAATGCTGCCAAAGAACTAGGCATTGAAGTCATAACTCAGGAAGTGTGGATGAAGATGTTATATAAGACTAGCTAGCCATTTTTTTTCTTTTTTATTTAACGAGTCTGAATATTCTGAGTAAATATCTAAATGGTATTTAAATAAATAATTTTTTTCAACTCTATCTAGTAATTTATAATTAATTAATTGTTTTTCGATCGGAGCAAGAGTTAGATTTTCAAAATATAAATTACTATTAGTTTGCTTAACATAAACAAGGTTTTCAATTCTAATTCCGAAATGATTTTTTTTGTAAAATCCTGGTTCATTGCTTAAAATCATTCCTTTTTTAATTTTTATGGAATTATATTTTGATATAGATTGAGGTCCTTCATGTACATTTAGAAAAAACCCAACACCATGACCTGTGCCATGTGCGTAATCTAAGCCTTCTTTTTTTAAAAACTTTCTAGCTCTTATGTCAATTTTTTTTCCAGTATTATCCTTATTTAAGTTTGTGAGAGCAACAGCAATATGACCCTTTAAAACCATAGTAAAAATATTTTTTATGTATTGCTTAGGATTAGTAAAGCATATTGTTCTGGTTACATCTGTTGTTCCGTATTTATATTGACCCCCAGAATCACATAAGAATATGTCGTTTGGGCGAATTTTTTTGGTATTTTGTTTGTTCGATCTGTAATGAACAATTGCACCATTAGAGCCTGTTCCAGCTATTGTATTAAAGCTAGGGTATAAATAATCACTATTCATTTTTCTGAACTTTTCTAATTTATTTTGTGCATCAACTTCAGTTATAGTTTTTTTGTTAATATTTTTAATCCAGTAAATAAATTTCGTTAACGCTAATCCATCTTTTTTATGAACTTCAATCATATGTTTAATTTCAATAGAATTTTTTATTGATTTTAATCTATAAATTGGGTCTTCTTTAGCTACAATTTTAAATTTCAATTTAATAATTCTTTCTGCAAAAACTGAACAAGATTGATCATCAATCATAAAGCTAGAACCTTTTAATTGATTTATAAATTCTTTAAATGAATAAAAATCTATTATTTGATTTTTCTTTATTTTTCCTTCGCTGATAATTTTTTGAACATTTTTTTTGGTGGTAATTAATAATAGTTTTTTATTTTTACTAATGATTAATCTTGAATTAGGTATTGGACTGGTTGGGTTGTCATATCCTCTTATATTTAATAACCACGCCACATTTTCAGGAGCGCTAACAAATAGATAATCAGTTTTATTTAACTTCATAAAGTTTGTAATTTTTCTAATTTTAGATTGGTGACTTTCGCCAGTTACATTTTTTGGTAAAGAAAAAAAAGGCTTCTTTTTTTTTATTTTATCTTTAAATATTTTATCAATTAAGTTTTCATTAATTGAAACTAATTTAATGTTTTTTGAGAAATAATTGTTAAGTTTTTTTGAAGTAAATAAGTGTGGATCAAAACCTAATTTACAATTCTTAATTATGTCTTTGGGTAGTTTTTTATGAATCTCAATAATTTTGAAATTTTTACCAGACTCACTGTGAGCTTGAATTGTGTATCTTCCATCCACAAATAGGTAATTTTTTTTTTTTAATATAATTGCTAAACCAGCCGAACCTGAAAAATTTGTTATATTTTTTAACCTATCGTTTTCTGCATATTCAGAAAAGAAATCATCATTTTTTGGAATAATATAGCCATCAATATCAAAGTGTTTAAATTTTTCTATTAAAGTTTTTATTCTATTTTCGATCATTTGATTCTTTTTTGATACCTAATCCACCCAGGACTTTTGGTACCTTCTTCAACTTCTAAATCTTGATTGAACTCAAAGTCAACATCATCATTTTTCGTTTCATCAAAAAACGAATTTTTTTCTAGAAATTTTTCAGGTAATTCTTCTATAAACCTTGAAGCCATACTGTCAATCCAATTCCCTTGATAGAATCTATTCATGGCAAAAGATATTAGTGCTTTTTTTTTGGCTCTGGTTATTCCAACATAGGCTAATCTTCTTTCTTCTTCGAGTCCATTTTGACCTTTCTCTTCAATTGACTTTTGATGAGGGAAAAGACCCTCTTCCCAACCAGGTAGAAACACAACATCAAATTCAAGACCTTTTGATCCATGCATTGTCATCATATTGACCTTTTCTCCATCCCAATCTTGATCAATTGATGTGGCTAATGCCACATGCTCTAAAAAAGCTCCTAAATCACTAAACTCTTTCATGGCACTTAGTAATTCTTTAATATTTTCTAATCTATTTTCATTTTCTATATCTTTTTTATTTTTAAGCATTGCAGAATATCCAGACTCATCAAGAACTAATTGTAATAATTTTACATGACCTACTTTTTTTATATTCATATCATTTCTCCATTTATCCACAAATATAAGGAATGAGTTAAGACCAATTTTTGTTTTTGGTTTTATTAAATTTTGTTCAATTAGTTTTTTGGACGCAATTTCTAAACTAATTATATTTTTTTTTGAAAATTCATGAATCAATTTTGTTGTATTCTCACCTATAGATCTCTTAGGGTTATTTACTATACGATCAAAAGCTAAATCATCTTTTGACTGATGAATTAGCCTCAAGTAAGCAACACAGTCTTTAATTTCAGCTCTTTCATAAAATTTAGTACCTCCCAAAATTCTGTAGGGTAAACCAATTTTAAGAAAGCGTTCTTCAAATTCTCTTGTTTGAAATATTGCTCTAACTAAAATAGCAATATTATTGAAAGAATATCTATTTTTTAATTTTTTCTCAATTTCATCAGAAATACCTATTGCTTCGTCTCTTCCGTTCTTAAAACAATTTAGTTTGACTAAATCACCATCTTCTTTAGTAGCTTTTAAAGTTTTACCAACTCTATTTTGATTATTTTCAATTAGATTAGAGGCAACGGATAGAATATTTTGAGATGATCTATAATTCTCTTCTAATCTTATTACTTTTGAGTTTTTATAAACTTTATCAAATTCTAAAAAGTTTTTAATTTCTGCTCCACGCCAACTGTAAATAGATTGATCATCGTCACCTACACAACATATATTTTTATGCTTTTCAGATAATAAATATAACCATTTACTTTGAATGTAGTTTGTATCTTGATATTCATCTACCAAAATATATTTAAAATTATTTGAATAAATTTGTCTTATGTCTAAATTTTTTTCTAGAATTTTAACGACGTGCAAAATCAAATCTCCAAAATCACAAGCATTAAGATCTAATAATTTTTTTTGATAAATTGTATAAAGTGGTAATACAGTTTTTTCATATATATCATTTTTATTTATTATTACTTCATCAGGATAAAAACCCTTATTCTTCCATCTATCAATTATTGACAAGATATACCTTGGTGCAAGTTGTTTAATATCTATATTTTCAGATTTACAAATATTCTTAATTAATCTTACCTGGTCATCTGTATCTATGATTGTAAAGTTTGAGCTCAGCCCAGCTGCAGCCGCATGTTTTCTTAACAGTTTTGCACAAATCGAATGAAAGGTACCAAGCCATGATAAGCCTGTTGCATCAGTATTAAGAATTGCACTAACTCTGCTTTGCATTTCTTTTGCAGCCTTATTAGTAAATGTTACAGAAAGTATTTGATTTGGAAACGCTTTTTTTTCTTTGACAATATGTGCAATTCTTGATGTTAGAACTTTAGTTTTCCCTGAACCTGCTCCAGCTACTATTAATAATGGACCATCGAGACATAAAACTGCCTCTTTTTGTGCATTATTTAAATTTTTTAAATATTCAGAATTTATCATTTTGATCTACTATTATAAATAATCAAATTTTATGAAAAATACTAATCTTAAGATCAATAAATTAAACAAATACATAGTTTTTATAATAAGTTTTACGTTTTTATATCTTTTTTATTTGTGCATACCAAGTCTATATAAAAAAGAAAATCTTCAAAAAGAACTAACAAATCAATTAGTAGCTGATTTTAATTTAAAAATAAATATTCCTTTAAACTTAAAGTATTCAATTTTTCCAAAACCAAATTATTTAATCAAAAATATGACTATATTTAACGACGATATAGTAAATCCAAAAAAAATTATTGAAATAAAAGAGATGAGACTATTTGTTTCTCAAAAGTATTTTTTTAGTCAAAAACAGCTAAAAATTATTAATGTTACATTTAAAGAAAGTAATATTTTTGTTCGCAAAGATGAATTAACTTTTTTTAAAAATTTCTTGAATACTAAATTATTACAAAAAAAGATCATTATCAAAAAAAGTAATTTTTTTTATAACAACAAGAATAATAAAGTAATTTCAATTTTTCCAATTTCTAAATTAAACATTTCATATAATAAAAAAAATGATCAAAATAAAATCAGTGGTGAAGGATTGTTCTTCAATATTCCTTTTAATTTACTTTGGATTAAAAACTTTAAAGAAGATTTAGATTCTATGTTTATTTTAAAAGCTAATAATTTAAAGCTATTCATAAAAAATGTTTTTATAGTTAAAGAAAATTCAAATATTATTTATAATAATCTAAATATTGGAAATTTAAATTTAAATACAAATTTAGAAATTAAAGATAGTTTTGTAAAAATTGAATCAAAGAATTCTAAAATTAAGAATAATAAAATTTACTATAATGGAGTAATTAATTTCAATCCTTTTAATTTAGATTTAGATATAAACTTAAAATCAGTAAATATTAACAATTTTCTTATTGAAAAAAAAAATATTTTAAATGAATTATTGATACTTGATCAATTTTATAATGACAACTTAAGTGCACAGATATCCTTAAACATTGATAAGTTTTTAAACAATAAGTTGATTAATTATGGAAAAATATATTTTAATTTTAGTAATGGAGTAATTAATCTTAATGAATCTTATTTTTCTAATAAAAAAATTGGTGATATTGTACTTAATAAAAGCTCACTTCTAAAAATAGATGAAGAAGCAATCTTTAAAGGAAAATTTGAATTTACAGTTAAGAATTTAAATCAATTTTATAAATTATTTCAAATTCCAAAAAATACAAGAAAACCATTTAATAGATTTTTGTTCGAAATAGATTTAAATGTTTCTCAGAACAAGTTTAAAATTTACAATCTTAAATTTTTTAATAACAAAAATGAAAGCACAATTAAACTAATATCACACTCTGATGATATAAAAAATTGGATAGAACTTAAAAGATTTATTAATAGAGTTTTTAGAAATTATTTGGGATAAATCATTTTTTTTGGATCAACTATTTTTTCGTAATCTTTATTACTGATAAGACCAGTTTTTAACGTCTCTTCTTTAAGTGTTGAATTATTTTCCAATGCTTTTTTTGCAATACTTGCAGCATTGTCGTAACCAATATGTGGAGCTAAAGCAGTCACTAGCATTAACGAATTATCTAAATGTTCCTTAATTTTCTTTTTATTAGCTTTAATTCCTTTTACACAATATAGAGCAAAATTTTTCGTACTATCAGATAAAAGATCAATTGATTGTAAAATGTTATGTGCAATTAAGGGCTTAAAAACATTTAACTCAAAATGACCATGAGATCCTGCTAGTGTAATACCCGTATGATTTCCTATTACCTTTACACAAACCATTGTAATGGCTTCACATTGTGTTGGATTTACTTTACCAGGCATAATAGATGATCCAGGTTCATTTTCAGGTAATACCAACTCTCCGTATCCAGCCCTAGGTCCAGAGCCCAAAAATCTTATATCATTTGAAATTTTCATTAATGAAACAGCACATGTATTTAATGTTCCAGAAAAATTAACAATGGAGTCATGGGCTGCTAATTCTGCAAATTTATTTTTTGCAGGTTTAAAAGGAATCTTGGTATATTTAGCTATTTCATTAACTATCTTTTTATCGAAAAACTTTTCAGTATTAATTCCCGTTCCTACAGCTGTCCCCCCTTGAGCAAGGTAATAAATTTCCTTAAGCGCATATTCAATTCTTTGAATACTTTTTTTAAGTTGAATATGGTAGCCAGAAAATTCCTGCCCTAATGATAATGGCGTGGCATCTTGTAAATGAGTTCTTCCTATCTTAATAATTTTATTAAATTCCTTAGATTTTTTTTTTAATTCTTTTTCTAAAATCTTAAGACTTGGTAAAAGTTTATTAATAGTTTCTTTAGCTACAGATATGTGCATTGCAGTAGGAAAAACATCATTTGTAGATTGAGATTTGTTAACATGATCGTTAGGATGAACTGGTTTTTTTGTACCTTTTTTACCCCCCATAATCTCAATTGCTCTATTCGCAATAACTTCATTAACATTCATATTAGTTTGAGTTCCAGAACCTGTTTGCCAGACTTTTAAAGGAAAATTATCATCAAGTTTTCCTTGAATTATTTCTTCTGCTGCTTTTATTATAGATTTAGTTATTTTATTATTTATTTTACTTTCATTGTTATGAACAATAACCGCAGATCTTTTAATAATTGCAATAGATTTTATTATAGAAATATTTACTAAAATTTTACCAATATTAAAAAACTTATTTGATCTTTGAGTCGAAGCTCCCCAATATTTATCACTTGGAACATTAATACTACCAATACTGTCAAATTCTTTTCTAAATTTCATTAATTAATATAGAACATTAAAATTGAAATAATTATACAATAAATTTAATAAAACTTATAGGAGCAAAATGTCAAATTTTAATAAAGTAAAATTTTTTATGGAAACCTTTGGTCAAGAAGTAAAAAACCAAGCGTCATTTAGTACAGATAAGATTAATAAGTTAAGATTTGACTTGATTAATGAAGAGCTGGATGAGTTAAGGATTGCTTTAAACAACAAAGACCTTTTGGAAGTTGCAGATGCTTTAACAGATATTCTTTATGTAACATATGGTGCTGGACATGCATTTGGGATCGATTTAGATAAATGCTTTAATGAAGTTCAATCTTCTAATATGAGTAAATTAGATATAGAAGGCAAACCAATTTATAGTGATGCAGGTAAAGTTTTAAAGGGACCAAATTACTTTAAGCCTGATTTATTAAAATTTATAAAATAATCTATTAAAATTGAAAATATATAAATTCTTTACTGGTATCAGTTCCAAAAAATATAGTTAAGATTATAATGAAGAAAATTATAAAGCTAGACTTTAAATCAAAATTTAAAGTTAAAAACGAAGTCTTTTTCTTAAAGTAAGAATGAATATTTTTGAAAAAAAATATGACTATGAATGAAATGAATAACCAAAAATAATTTGCTACGGTTAAGTTTTGCATTAAATCAAGTTTAAATGAAAAGTCTGCATTAACACCAAATATAGTTTTCCAAATACTTATTGTTGTATTCAGGTTATCAGCCCTAAAGGGAACAAAAATTATAAAAACAACAACTATAGTAATTAATCGTGATAAATTTTTATTTAGGTCTATGGAGCCAAATATTTTAAATAAATAGTTTAATGAAAGAAATAATCCATGAAGAAAGCCCCAGATTACAAAATTCCATGAAGCACCATGCCACAAACCTGATAAAGCAAAAGTAATTAATGCTGAAATAAATATTTGGATAAATTGTTCATATTCATTTTCAAACTTATTAATGTATTTAAATCTACCTAGATGAATTAAAAAAGGAGTGAAAATTGTATCTCTTATAAATCTTGATAAAGTAATGTGCCATCTAGTCCAGAACTCAATTAAAGATTCTGACTTATAAGGAGAATTAAAATTCATGGGTATTTTAAAACCAAAGATTCTTGCCAAACCAATTGCCATATCAGAATAAGCACTAAAATCGAAATATATTTGAAATGAATAAGCCACAACACCGACCCAGTGTTCAAAAAACAATGTTGAGTTTTGATTGGGGTTATCAAAAATTGTATTGGCAATTATCTCAAGATTATAAGCTAGGCAATTTTTTTTAAATAGTCCTATACAAAAAAAAGTTATTCCTATTGAAAGGTTTTTCAAAAACAATTTTTTTTTTCTAAAAAAATTAATCTGAGGTATCATTTCTTGATATCTAACAATTGGACCAGCAATTAATTGTGGAAAGAAAAGTATAAAAAAACTGTATTTAAAAAAATTATTTGGAAAAATTTGTCTGTTTTTTAAATCAATCAAAAATGCAATTTGCTGAAATGTAAAAAATGAAATTGCTAGGGGTAATTCAATTTCTTTAACCTCTATTGTTGATGTGAATAGTATATTCATATTTTCAATAATAAAATTAGAGTATTTGAAATATCCTAATAAAAACAAATTAAAGAAAATTGCTAATAAGAAATATATTTTATGATCTTTTTTTAAAATTAGTTTTCCAATAGAATAATTAAATATTATGGAAAGACAGATTAAGAAAATATAACTTGGATTCCAATAACCATAGAAAAATAAGCTAGATAGTGAAAGAATATAGATTATTATTTTTTCATTATTTTTAATAAAAAATAAAGCAATAAAATAAAATAAAATTACAGTTGGAAGAAAGATGAAAATAAAATTTTGTGAATTAAAAAGCACAATATAATTTACAAAATTTCTAAAAATTTATTAAACGTGTCTAGTTTATTTATTTGATGCGACGGTATTTTAAATTTAAATTCTTTTTCTATAGCTAAGATCAACCTTATGTGTGTTAATGAATCCCAGAATGGGTGTTTATTTAGTTTAACTTTCAAGTGACCATCTTCACTTTTAATTCTAAGTAATTTTTGAAAAATTGTTTTTAGTTGAATTGTTTTTTTATCCATTGTAGTTAATCGTTATAGTATTAGATAATTTCTTTCACAAATGATAAAAGTTAGACAATTTATATATTTTTTTTTCGTATTAATAATCTTGTTTATTGGTTTTACAGTTATTTTATATTTATTCAAACCAAATTTATCTTTAGTAAAAAAGTCGTTAAATAAAGATTTTTTAATTTATAATTATCAAGTAAAGAAAATAGATATCGAAAGTAATATAAAGTTTGTTTTTATTGGAGATAGTTCTTTAGGAAATGGTTTTGATGCAGATCATTTTGAAAAATATACCAATAATCGTACTTTAAATTTAGCATTATCAGACATCTATGGTCTCTCA
>TARA_B110000238_G_scaffold177277_1_pt1 | contig 14462 bp, 13 predicted proteins | sample TARA_B110000238 | Tara Oceans TARA_B110000238 (sample SAMEA4397569) | marine metagenome | biome: Polar Biome; feature: [SRF] surface water layer (ENVO:00010504); material: water (ENVO:00002006), including particulate matter (ENVO:01000060) such as... | depth 5 m | reverse complement strand
AGTTCTGAACTTATAAAATCCTAAACTCGTTTCAGTATTTGTTCAAAATAACCACAAATTTATATTGAATAGACCTCAATATCCTTTAATAACAAAAAAACTTGAATTTAATTCAAGTTATATGAACACCTTAAGCATGAAAACAATTATAAATCCTCCTAAAGAAAGTTGGTCTCAATTATTACAAAGACCTACAAAAACGGTTGATGATATTGAAAAAACAGTGAATCAAATTTTTGATGATATTCAAAGAAATGGAGACAAAGCAGTGGAGAAATACACCCAACTCTTTGATGGTGTAATGCCAGAAAATACGGTTGTTTCTCTTGATGAAATAGCAGCAGCAGTTTTATTAGTTTCAGAAGAATTGAAACAAGCCATTATTTTGGCAAAGAAAAATATTACTGTTTTTCATAATGCACAGAAAACTAAAAAAGTTTATATAGAAACGGTAAAAGGAGTCGAATGCTGGCAAGAAAAAAGACCAATTCAAAAAGTTGGTTTGTATATTCCAGGGGGAACGGCACCGCTTTTTTCTACGGTTTTAATGTTGGCAGTTCCTGCTCAAATTGCAGGTTGTAAAGAAATTGTTTTATGTTCTCCCCCAAATAAAGAAGGCAACATACACCCAGCAATTTTATATGCAGCACAATTGTGTGGCGTAACAAAAATTATTAAAGTTGGAGGTATTCAGGCAATTGCAGGGTTAACGTTCGGAACAAGATCAATTCCACAAGTCTATAAAATTTTCGGTCCAGGAAATCAATTTGTAACCGTTGCAAAGCAGTTAGCAACTAAATACGGGGTTGCTATTGATATGCCAGCAGGACCAAGTGAATTGTTGGTCGTTGCAGATGATGTAGCAAATGCAAGTTATGTAGCATCCGATTTATTGAGCCAGGCAGAGCACGGAAGCGATAGTCAAGTTATTTTAGTATCAACTTCTAAACAATTAATTGCAGCTGTAGAAATTGCGCTTGAAAGCCAATTAAAAGAATTACCAAGATTTGAAATTGCTCAAAAGGCAATTGAGAATTCGAAGTCTATTTTTGTGGAAACAGATGAAATTGCGCTTGATTTAATCAATGAATACGGACCTGAACATTTTATTGTTTGTACAAAAAATGATGCTTTTTATGTTGATAATATTGAAAATGCTGGTTCTGTTTTTATCGGCAATTATACACCAGAAAGTGCTGGAGATTATGCATCAGGAACCAATCATACTTTACCAACAAACGGATTTACCAAAGCCTATTCAGGTGTGAATTTAGACAGTTTTACAAAAAGTATTACCTTTCAAAAAATATCTAAAGAAGGTATTCAGAATATTGGAAATTCTATAGAGGTTATGGCGGAAGCAGAGGGTTTGCAAGCGCACAAAAATGCAGTTACTATTCGTTTAAATGATTTAAAATAAAAGTGCATACTTAAGGGTTTGTCACTTCGAGTGATTTCGCTTTTTTGCAAAATTATATCGAGAAGTAATTGAAGATAAATAATGAGATGCTGAAACAAGTTACCATTGACTCCTATGAAAACTATATTTAATTTAAATAATCTCATTAGAGAAAACATAAAAAGGATGCAACCTTATTCATCAGCAAGAGATGAATATAAAGACGCAACTTCCGAAGAAATGATTTTTTTGGATGCTAATGAGAATCCTTTTGAAAATGGAGTAAATCGATATCCAGATCCGCAGCAGCACGCTGTAAAAGATTTATTAGCAACAATTAAAAATATTGATAAAAAAAACATTCTTTTAGGAAACGGAAGTGATGAAGTATTAGATTTAATTTTCAGAGCATTTTGCGAGCCTAAAGTTGATAATGTAATCACCTTGCCACCAACATATGGCATGTATTCAGTTTTAGCAAATATCAATGCAGTAGAAAATAAGCAAGTTTTATTAACTGACAATTTTCAGCCTAAAATTGAACAGATTTTCCATACTGTTGATGTAAATAGCAAAATTTTGTTTTTGTGTTCACCAAATAATCCTTCTGGAAATAGTTTTTCAATAGATAAAGTAGAAGAATTATTGCAGAAATTTAATGGTTTGGTCGTTATTGATGAAGCGTATATCGATTTTTCTGAAGATAAAAGTTGGTTAGAAAGATTGAAGGAATTTCCGAATTTAGTGATTACCCAAACCTTATCAAAAGCTTACGGTTTAGCGGGAATTCGTTTAGGCGTTTGTTACGCATCCGAAGAAATAATAGCTGTTTTAAATAATATAAAACCACCTTATAATGTCAACGAATTAACGCAACAAAAAGCGATAGCGCGTTTAATAAAGCTTGATGAAGTAGAAAAAGAAATTGCGGAAATCATCAATCAGCGAAATTTATTAGTAAGTTCTTTAAAAGAGATTTCGTTTATCAACGTAATTTATCCAACAGAGTGTAATTTTGTCTTGGTAAAAGTTGATGATGCTAATAAACGATACAATCAATTAATTGAAAAAGGAATTGTAATTCGAAATAGAACGACCCAAGCATTGTGTAAGAATTGCTTGCGATTAACAGTTGGAACAGCATCGGAAAACATCAAATTATTGAAAGCTTTGAAAGACCTCACAGGTTTTTAAAACCTGTGAGGTTTGAAGAAATAACAGAAATATATCTTTAAAGTTTTGAAACTTTACAGGAAATACAAACAACTAAACTTTTACAAACCCGAGTAAGAGTTCCTCCCCTCTGGGGAGGTTAGGAGGGGTTTTTATCATGAAGAAAGTACTATTTATAGACAGAGACGGCACTTTAGTCATAGAGCCACCAGTAGATTATCAACTAGATAGTTTAGAAAAGCTAGAATATTATCCGAAGGTGTTTCAATACATGGCGAAAATTGCTGCTGAATTGGATTACGAATTGGTGATGATTACGAATCAAGACGGATTAGGAACAGCTTCTTTTCCTGAAGCTACATTTTGGCCTGCTCAAAACAAAATTATAGATTCTTTTGCAAAAGAAGGCGTTGTTTTCTCGGAAATTTTGATTGATAAAACGTTTCCGCATGAGAATGCCGTCACCAGAAAACCTAAAACAGGTTTGTTAACAAAGTATTTTTCTGATGCTTATGATTTAGAAAATTCGTTTGTTTTAGGTGATCGAATTACAGATATGGAATTGGCAAAAAATTTAGGTGCAAAAGGTATTTATTTGTCAGAAAATCCAGATTTAGGTGCAGAGGAGATAGAAACTTCAAAACAAGAAATTTTAGATTGTATTGCCCTAACAAATACAGATTGGGCAGAAATTTATCAATTTTTAAAATTAGAGGATAGAATTACAGAAATCACAAGAAACACCAATGAAACCAAAATTTATATTAAATTAAATTTAGATGGTTCTGGTAAAAATGATATTGCAACAGGTTTGTCCTTTTTTGATCATATGTTAGATCAAATTGGGCGACACGGAAATATGGATGTAACCATTAAAGTTGATGGCGATTTAGAGGTTGATGAGCACCACACCATTGAAGATACCATGATTGCTTTTGGCGAATTATTTAACAAAGCTTTAGGGAATAAATTAGGTATTGAACGTTATGGTTTTTGCCTGCCAATGGATGACTGTTTGGCGCAAGTTGCAGTAGATTTTGGCGGTAGAAATTGGTTAGAATGGGATGCCGATTTTAAACGAGAAAAAATTGGCGATATGCCAACAGAAATGTTTTATCACTTGTTTAAATCGTTTACAGATGGTGCAAAATGCAATCTAAATATTAAAGCAGAAGGCACCAACGAACATCATAAAATTGAAGGTATTTTTAAAGCGTTTGCAAAAGCAATGAAAATGGCAGTAAAAAGAGATGCAAATAAGATGTTTTTACCAAGCACGAAAGGGATGTTGTAAAATAGCTTTTAGCGGTTAGCAATTTGCTAATAGCGAAAAGCGAAAAGCGAAAAAATGAAATTAGTCATTATAGATTACGGAGCAGGAAATATCAAAAGCATTCAATTTGCTTTTAAACGTTTAGGCGTAGATGCTATTTTATCAAACAATATTGAGGAAATAAAAACAGCCGATAAAGTTATTTTTCCTGGAGTTGGTGAAGCAAGTTCTGCCATGAAAATGCTTCAAGAAAGCGGATTGGATGCAGTAATTCCGACTTTAAAACAACCTGTTTTAGGCATTTGTTTGGGAATGCAACTCATGTGTACATGCTCTGAAGAAGGAAATACAGAAGGATTAGGGATTTTTAATGTAGCTGTAAAGAAATTTTCAAAAGCGGTAAAAGTTCCACAAATGGGTTGGAATGTGATTTATAATTTAAAATCCAATTTGTTTACAGGAATTAAAGAAAAAGAATTTATGTACTTGGTGCATAGTTTTTATGCAGAAAGCTGCAAAGAAGCCATCGCAACTTCAGACTATGAAATTGAATATGCTTCAGCATTGCAAAAAGATAATTTTTACGGAGTCCAGTTTCATCCGGAAAAAAGTGGGGTAAATGGAAGTAAGATTCTTGAGAATTTCTTGAATTTATAAATGATGCCTTTGGCAATTTGCTTTTAGCTGTTCGCTAAAAGCCAAAATCCAAAAGCTAAAAGCGAAAAAATGAGAATAATACCAGCTATAGATATCATCGACGGAAAATGTGTTCGTTTAACAAAAGGTGATTACAGTACCAAAAAAATATACAACGAAAATCCGTTAGAAGTTGCTAAAGAATTTGAAGCGGTAGGAATCGAATATTTGCATGTTGTGGATTTAGACGGTGCAAAAGCAAGTCAGATTATCAACTATAAAGTTCTAGAGCAAATAGCATTAAAAACAACTTTAAAAATTGATTTTGGTGGTGGTTTAAAATCTAATAAAGATTTAGAAATCGCCTTTAATTCTGGAGCAAATCAGATTACTGGAGGAAGTATTGCTGTGAAAAAAAGTGAAGTTTTTAAAAGTTGGATTGAACAATATGGTTCCCAAAAAATAATTTTAGGTGCAGATTTTTATCCTGATACTTCGGGTGGAAAGATTGCAACAAATGGTTGGCAAGAAGAAAGTACTTTAGAGTTAATTCCGTTTATTGCCGATTATCAGCAAAAAGGAATTCAATATGTAATTTGTACAGATATTTCTAAAGATGGTATGTTAGAAGGACCGAGTTTTGATATTTATAAAGAAATTTTATCCGAAGTAAAAAACTTAAAACTAATTGCTTCTGGTGGGATATCAACTTTTGATGAAATTCCAAAATTGGCCGAAATGGGTTGTGAAGGAGTCATTATTGGAAAAGCGATTTATGAAAATAAAATTAGCTTGAAACAATTAGAGGATTTTATACTAAATAAATAGCTGTTTGCTTTTGGCCCTCCGCAATTTGCGAAAAGCCAAGAGCTAAAAAGCGAAAAGCGATACACATGTTAACAAAAAGAATAATACCGTGTTTAGATATTAAAAACGGAAGAACTGTAAAAGGAGTAAATTTCGTTAATTTAATTGACGCTGGAGATCCTATAGTTTTAGCAAAACAGTATGCTGAATTAGGCGCAGATGAATTGGTTTTTCTCGATATTTCTGCAACACTAGAGGGCAGAAAAACGATGAGAGAAATGGTTTTAAAAGTTGCTGAACAGGTAAATATTCCGTTTACAGTTGGTGGCGGAATTTCTTCTATTGAAGATGTAGATGTGCTTTTAAAGTGCGGTGCAGATAAAGTTTCTATCAACTCATCGGCAATTAAAAGACCCGAATTGGTTAACGAATTGGCAAACAAATTTGGCAGTCAGTGTGTGGTGGTTGCTATTGATGCAAAACAAATTGGTGGGGAATGGTTTGTGCATTTGGCAGGAGGAACTATTCCAACAGAACTCAATTTATTTGAGTGGGCAAAAGAAGTAGAAGCGCGTGGAGCAGGAGAAATTTTGTTTACTTCTATGAATAATGATGGCACAAAAGCTGGTTTTGCAAACGAAGCTCTGGCAAAATTATCAACAGAATTAAATATACCAATTATTGCTTCTGGTGGTGCGGGCACTGTGCAGCATTTTATTGATACTTTTACCATCGGGAAATCGGACGCAGCCTTGGCAGCAAGTGTTTTTCACTTTGGAGAAATTCCGATTTTAGAATTAAAACAAGAATTACGGAAGAATCATATTGCAGTGAGATTATAGTGCTAAATGTTGTCACATAAAGTGATCTGTAATGAATGAAAAAATGGTATCGAGAAGTAATTAATCCTTTTCGGCACAATTTCGATGAAAAATCGAAAGCACTCGAACTGATAGAAATTAAAAAATGGAAGGGCTAGAAATTAAATCTTACGAGCACAAATATCATAAACAATTTAAGAAAATATCTTTAGATTGGTTACATCTGCATCATTTATATGAAAAAGCCGATGACGATTTGTTAGACAATCCGAAGAAATATTTAGAAAATGGAAGCTTTATTTTTTTAGCACATTTTGATCAACAAGTTGTCGGAACCATTAGTTTGATTCCTGTGGATCAAAACACCTATGAAATACTAAAATTAGGCGTTGTTGATGGTTTTAAAGGAGCAGGAATAGGACGGAAACTGATGCAAATATGTATTGATGTTTGTGTAGAGAAAAAGGTAAAAATAATTACATTAGAATCTAGCAGTAAATTAGAAAGCGCTTTAAAATTATACGAAAAGCTAGGTTTTGAATATATAGAAGTAGTAGATGCTCATTTTGAATCTGCTGATGTAAAAATGGAGTTAAAATTAAGATAATGACAATAGATTTCAATAAAAATAACGACGGTTTAGTGCCTGCAATTATTCAAGATGCAACAACAAAAAATGTTTTGATGCTGGGCTATATGAATGAAGAAGCTTTTAAGAAAACGCAAGAGACCAGGTTGGTTACTTTTTTTTCGAGAACTAAAAATCGTTTGTGGACTAAAGGTGAAGAAAGCGGAAATGTATTGAATTTAGTAGATTTAAAACTAGACTGTGACAATGATACCTTGCTAATATCTGTCAATCCCGATGGACCAACTTGTCATAAAGGTTCAGCTACGTGTTGGAATGAAGAAAATAATTCGAACTTCGGGTTCTTTTCAACTTTAGAAAATGTGATTACAGAAAGAGTTGCTAACAAAGACACTCAAAAATCTTATGTTGCAACTTTGTTTGATAAAGGAATCAATAAAATAGCTCAAAAAGTTGGCGAGGAAGCTATAGAAACCGTTATTGAAGCGATGGATAATAATGATGAATTATTTTTATATGAATCTGCGGATTTAATGTTCCATTACCTCATGTTACTGCAAGCTAAAGGTTTTACTTTAAAAGATATTGAAGCGGAATTAATGAAAAGACAAAAGTGAAATTAACGTTTCACCAAATCTAAAGTGACCAAATACAGTTCTTGTTTGGTCATTTTTGCTTTCTATCTAAAGAAAAGAATTTTCTGCTTTTTGATGAAATTCGGGATCTTTAATGATTTCAGGGTTCCCATAATACATTTCTACTAATTGTAAGAATATAATTACTTTTCCTTGTTTGATGTTTTTTAAGTGCTTAAAATAGTTACGCTTAAAACTTAATATTCTATAATCTAAGACATCAATATTTCCTAAATCGAGCAATAATTGATATTTTGAATCAAACTCTTTTTGATATTTCCCTTTGTTTTCCTCCATATAAAAATGCATTAAATCAAGATATTCTAAAGATTCAATAAATTTTTTATTTCTAAAAAGAGTTTTAGAAATTACATATAAAATTTCGATGTGATAAAATAACTGTCTTTCTTTAGATTTATGGTTTTTGATCGTTTGATAGGCTTCAATCAGAAAACACTCAATATTATAATATTCAAAATTTTGCGCAGAAGAAATATTTATAATCTGAATTAATTGATATAATGACTTGAAAGAAAGTGAGTCAGATTTCAAAATTTTATGCTCATTTAGCACCTTTTCAATCATCAATTTTATATCGATAATTTTATTTTGATGCTTTATTTCTTGTAAAGTTTTTCTAATTTTACTGTAAGCAATATTAATTCTTCTTCTAACAAATATTGCTGTTGATTTTCTCTAAAAATGGTAATAGGTTCATCCAAATTTATAAATAGATTCATATAAGAATACTGAATTTTAGAATGGTGAATTTCATTTAAAATTGTAAATAATTGATATTCTTTAGTGATGATTTCGGCTTTATTTAGAACTTTATAACCAATAGCAATCTGGCCTTTTTGAAGAATATTCTTGCAGATAAAATTTAAGTAATCAATTGCATATCAACCGAACTCTCTTCTTTTAAATTCGTATTTGCTGTAAAGTTTATAATAGAATCAAACAGTCGTTTTCTTAAAGCATGCAATGTGGTCTTATTCTCTTTTCCATAAATTTTTATGCAAATTTCTTTGGATAAAAGCGCATCAATCCTTAATAAATTTACTAATTGAATGTCTTTAGCGTCTTTTCGTTTGTTCTTTTTATCCAAATAAGAAATGAATTCTTGTTGCTTTTCTTCCGTAAAACCAATTATTATTTCTTTTAAATTTATCATTATGTCGTCAGTAATATGCCTTAAAATATAATATATAGTGTTATAATATATTATTAAATTTTAATTGTTAGTAATCATAAAAAATAGTTTTTTGTAGGTTTTAATTTCGTTCTAATTTTGTCTTGTAATTATTAAACGATCAATTATCAAACAACAGTCTCTGCAAACGAAGCAACTAAAAAAGTCTCTAAAAGTAAAAATACAAAGTGTGAATTTAGTAAAAAACCAACAGCAGCATATGTAGGTGCAACTTTGGGAGTCGTAATTATTGGGCTACTTTCTTATTGCATTGTTTTATGGAATGTGGGTATGGAACTCAACGAAAAAGGCTATTATTTCTCGATTCTTTTAATGGATGTTTATGCTGTCATTTCTTTACAAAAAGTTTTAGGAGATAAAGCTGAAAATATTAAAGTAAGTGATATGTATTATGGATTAAGTTGGGTTATTGTAATTGCCTCTTTACTCTTGCTAATTATTGGTTTAAGAAATGCCGATTTAGAATTGAGTGAAAAAGGTTTCTATGGGATTTCTTTTTTATTGAGTCTTTTTGGCGCAATTACAGTTCAAAAAAATATAAGAGATCTTGATTTTATCAACACTAAAAATGAAGAAGAAAAATAGTTAGTTTGATAATGGTTTCAAGAAAACCAAAACCTCATAAGTTAATTCTTATAAGGTTTAAATTGTCATAAAAGTTTCTGGATAGTAATAAATTACAACGATAAACAATCGTGGCTAGTTTTCCGTTTTTAATGTTAATTTCGCATTTCGTTTAATGATACCAAAATCACTTTTGTTTCATAAAAGTACCTCTAGAATTTAACACAATGAATCCAAATAAATATTCTTTTATAAATCCTAAAAAGATTCCTTTTTTCTACGGATATGTTGCGCTTGTTTTTGGCAGTTTTGGTGTATTATTTAGTATTCCTGGTCAAACAATCGGTGTTTCTGTTTTTACAGATCCGGTAAAAGATGCTTTAGGACTCTCAAGAAATCAATTTAGCAATGCCTACATGATTGGTACTTTAATTAGTGCCTTTTTTGTTACCAAAGCTGGACGATTATTTGATGAATTTGGAGCACGGTATGTAGCCTTTTTCGCTTCTTTATTTCTAGGGGTTTCTTTAATGTTATTTTCTTTTTCAGAAAAAATATCGAATCTTATTCAGAGTATGGTGGGCTTTGAGTCTTGGAGTGTTCCTTTCATTTTAATCTGTATCTTGTTTTTTCTAATCCGATTTTGTGGTCAAGGTGTTTTAACAATGTCTTCTAGAAACATGGTGATGATGTGGTTTGATAAAAATAGGGGCAAAGTAAATTCTGTTAGCAGTATTACGATTTCACTAGGTTTTTCGATTTCTCCAATTGTACTTAATTATCTAATTACAGGGCATGGTTGGGAAGTAAGTTGGCAAATTTTAGCCTTATGTTTGTTTATTTTTAGTTTTTTTGTACTTCAATTTTATAGAAATAAACCAGAAGATTTTGATATGGCTCCTGACGGATACATGAAAGAAGTGGCAAAAAAAGAGAAAAAGCAGGAAGTAAACTTTACCTTAAAAGAAGCTAAAGAAACCAGGGCTTTTTGGATGTTTAGTCTTGCTTTGGCTTTTAGTAGTTTTTTAATAACCGGTTTTACATTTCATATAATTTCTATTTTTGAGTCTGCAATGTATACTAGGGCAGAGGCCATTGCGGTTTTTCTACCAATATCGATCATTGCAATTTCTGTATCTACGATTGCAAATATTTTAAGCGATTATATTGCGCATAAAATCTATTTATACATCATGTTAGTTGGTGGTTTTTTAGCTTCTTACGGCTTGTTAACATTAAGTAGTGTAAGCGGAATGTATTCACTTATCATTGGGCTGGGTATTTATAGTGGACTTTTTGCAGTTGTAAACGCTGTTACTTGGCCACGCTATTTTGGTAGAAACTTTTTAGGAGCTATTACTGGTAAAGCAATGAGTTTTATGGTTGTTGCAAGTGCTATTGCACCAAGTTTATTTAGCTATTGTTTTACCACTTTTGGTAGTTACAAGTACATTAGTTATTTACTATTGCCTTTTTTAGTGTTTTTGGCTCTGGGTGCTATCAATGTTGAAAACCCTCAAAGTAAAAATTTAGATCTTTAAATAACAGTCACTTATAATTTTAGTGTGATTGCTTTCTTATAAAAAATAACCTCTATAATTTTATACGAGTGCCTGAATATTACTTTTAAGTTTAAATAGTTTTCCTTTAATCGAAAGAATTCTCGAAGGTTTTGACTTGAATATAACTAGGTTTTTTATGTAATAATTTAATTAGCAACAACCAACAATTAAAACTTTTGTTGCAATATTTCGAATATTGTTTTGTTCAATACTTGAAGTTTTCTTCAAAAAAATCTTTGGTTTTTTATATGTATCCCTAAACGAATCTATTGTATATAATTTGTAATAAGGATCAATGCTATTTTAAAGTAGATTTTTAGTTTAGTTTATTTAAACTGTTGAAAGTAAAAATCGTTTTAAAAATAACGAGCAAGCACATAGAATATTTGGTTCATTATGGAGTATGGTTTTTGAATCAGAATTATAGCAATTAAAAAACGCCTTAACCTATTTGTTAAGACGTTTTAATAGTAATACAAATACACCCAAACAGTATTTATATCTCTTAATTTATAAGATTTTATCTAAAGATTAATTTAGAGGTTCCATAATTTACTTCTGCACTATTCACTTGTAATAACATGACACCAGTTTTTACTCTAAAGTTATATTCTAACTCGTTTTTACCTGCTGTTAATTGTGTCTTACCTCTGTAGATTACTTTACCAGTAATGTCTGTTAAAGTTACCATAACTTCTGTATCTGTTTCACTGAATAATAGTAAGTTAACATTTCCTTGTGATGGGTTTGGATATGCCATAAACTCATTATTAAACTTCTCTATTTTTTCAATTGTTTGGCCCTCAACGGCTGTTTTAGTGAATCTGACATCAGAAATCGTTAAATCTAATTCTTTTGTTTGTGCTTCTACTGGTAAGAATGTGAAAGCTAAAGTTGTTAAGTCTTCTGCGGTCATTTTATCTAACGTTCCAGTTGAAGCAAATACATCGAAAGGTACATAATACGTTTGCTCTTCTTCAGAGAAATCTACCATTACTCGATACTGTGCTCTCCAATCTTGAATAGATGATTTGATTAAGCCCAACTCCATTAAGCCAGATCCTTTTGCGGTAAAAGCTACATAATTATATTCAGAATAATCAGCAGATAAAGTTCCAGGCAATAATGATTTGTATACTGTAAGGTAATCATATTCACTAGTTGCTTTGATTTCTATATTTCTGTTAATTGCATACTCATCATCTTTATACTCTCTGTCAAAGTCATTCGATACAAAGTAATTTTTTACTTCTGTATAGTTCTTGTCATAGTCTAATCCCCAGTTTCCATCTGAATGGTAAAAAGCATCCTCTACTTCGCCGTTTACTTTTACTAGCGCATCATACTCATATCCATCTTTAATGTCTACTCTAATCTCTTGCTCTAATGCTGTATTTACAGGGTTGTATCTGTGTTTTAAATTGTTTGCAGTTTCAGAATACAATTCTTCCATAGAAATTTCAGTACTCAAACCTACTTTTGTACTTCTTAAAAGAATGACTAAATCAGCTTTATCTCTAGAGATTTTTGCAGCATAGGTCATAGGAATTTTTTGCACCTCTGTTTGTGTCACAGGAATAAATGTTCTTAAGTTCTTTATAATATCAGTTACTAATTTTTGAGTATCTTCTGGATTTGTAGACCATACTTGGAAGTTATACACATCATTAAACTTGGTGTAGTTGTTCACATACCAGTTTGTTTGAATCGTATAGCTGTTATCATTGTTGTTTTTTGCCGTTGCAAAAGAGATTGCAAATTCTACAACACCATTTCTTTGCTTAATTCCTTGCATTAAGAAATTATAGCCTTCTAGTTGTACTGTTTGAATGTTTAAAACCTCTGCACCTCTTAATCTGTCGCAAGATGCTTTTGTATGGTTGTATATCTTATCAGAGGTTTTAATCCCTAAAACAACTCCTTTTGTTTTTCCATCTAAAGAGAAATCTACAGACAATACTTCATCGGCCACTGTGTAATCTAAAATATCAGTTGGTGAGGTTATATTCGCTATATTTCCTGCAATCAATTCCGTAGGAAACATGTCTAACATTGTTTGTCCTTTTCCTTGGAACGGTTGTGCAGATTTCAACTTCGCTTTGTTATACAAGTTTTCACTTGACTTTACAAACTCTGTTGGTAAAGAGTTTTTCTTTCTACCCACATATATTTTAGAAATAATATCTCCTAAAGATTCACTTTCAACTCCACCCATATTTCCACTAGTAACTTCATTAGAGGAAATTATTATAGGGAATGTAATTGATTTTGAACATCCGTTTTTAGTTCCTGTAATAGTCAAATTATATAATCCTTGCGCAGTAAAATTAAAACTTACTATTTTTTGATTCGGGAATAGATTTGCACCTACACCTCCTAATGCCCATGAAAAACTATCAAAATACAGATCGTTTATGATCGTATATTCTCTTGTTACAACTCCTGCAACCGAAGGTAATACGTCATATGACATCGTAGGATGGTTTAATGAATTAAAAATATTTACTTGCTTCGTTTGTGTATCTGATCCAAAACTATTGGTTGCTGTTAAGGTAACATTAAAGATACCTGATCCATTATAGATTTTGGTAGGATTCATTAAAGTACTACTCGTTCCATCTCCAAAGTCCCATGCATATGAAATTGGGTCTGCTGGTTGTGTTGATGAGTTTGTATTTGACATATTGTTAAATATAAATACATTATCGGTTAAACAATCGCTGTCTTTCACTGTAAATTCAGCTGTTGGAATAGTATTTGAAGGTGTAGGATCAACTACTTCTGGTATAAAGTTTGCACACTCTATATTTCCTCCGTCTTGTGTGAAAGAAGTACCAATTATTTGCCCTAATACATCTGCTGTATTTACCGTTTTTGTAATCGTTGCAAATGGCGCCATAATAGTTCCTGTAATTGTTTGGCTTCCTTCTAATTGTAAATCTGTTGTGTTATAGAAGTTATAAATTACATAAGGTGTGTCTTGCGGTGCTATTCCTGCTGGAGACCAAACATCCCAACTAAATGCCCCTGGTGCATCAACATTAATTACTAATATCTTGTTTGCACCGGGATGATTCTGTGCAGAAAATGCTTGCACATTATTTAAGTCTGATCCAGTAATGTTTAAATAATTAACACCATTATTTAAGAATATTTCAATAGCATTTGGCAACCCAACATTTGGTATTGTATTTCCTGCATTATCTTCTAAAGAAGCATTGTGTGCATTTTCAGACATACTGGTTGAATTGGTTCTTAACTGTTGAAAAGCTAAAGAGAAATCAATCAAATTTTGTGCAAAAACAGGGTTTGTTCCAGTAGAAGCATTAAAGGCTGCTGCATTTCCGAATAATTGAATATGAGAAGTTGCGTTGTAATTAGAACCTGGCGTTACACGTATTGGTGTTGGCGCGTTTAATGGATCTAAATACCATGCGTTAGAACCATTACTTGTTCCTATTTGTGCATATTGTGCAGGGTTGCTAATATTTAAGATACCCGAAGTATAATTTACTTGTCCACCTACTAATAAACCAATTTGGTTTCCATTGATATCGAAACATCCACAGTCTTGTGAAGCAACTCCGTAATTACCATTGATTGTTAAATCTCCACCGGCCGCTAAACTTCCGTTTGTACTACCGCTTGTTACATTTACATTATTCTCTACAAACACACTGAAACATTCAGCTGGTGAAGTAGGGTTATTAGGGGTTCCTGGAGGACCTCCAATTGCAGTAACAATATCATTTCCTGGTAAACCATCAATATCTGTTGGTATTGCTGCATT
>TARA_B110000238_G_scaffold34611_1_pt1 | contig 14547 bp, 10 predicted proteins | sample TARA_B110000238 | Tara Oceans TARA_B110000238 (sample SAMEA4397569) | marine metagenome | biome: Polar Biome; feature: [SRF] surface water layer (ENVO:00010504); material: water (ENVO:00002006), including particulate matter (ENVO:01000060) such as... | depth 5 m | reverse complement strand
GTATTCCATTACATTTTTAAAGAAATATTTAGAAGAAAAAAATAAAAAAAAGTTGAAAATAATTATCTCGCTTTAGCCCAAAGCAAAGTAACATAATGCAGTACATTATGAAACAATAAAATATAATCATAATTAGACATTATGTAAAATTGCTTTAAACTATAAAGTTTCTGTTTTATTGTAATTATGTAGACAAAAAACTATAGTTATAAATTATTTTCATAATCCATACTTTGATTTATTACGTGCTTTAATCAAAGTTTTCTGAGTCCATTTTGCCAACGCTACCATCTAGGTAAAAACCCACTACTAATATTTTACATAATAACATATAATTAAAAATCTAGTTTATCAATCCTATTTTTTAGTGAATTTAACAAGCGCTTTTATACGAAGTTCAAGATACTGTGTTACCAAATCATCTACTGAAAGTTTAGCCTTCTTAAAACGTTCGACATCTGTCATAATACCTACTACAAAATGTGTATCCATCGCCATCATTAGGTCGATATTAAAATGATTAAATTGACCATTATCCATACCTTTTTGGTAGATCATTTTAAAGGTATCAAGCATACGGTCTACAAAGGTTGTTATCGTATCCCATACTTTAGGAAAGTACGCTTTGATCTCATCTAAAAACTGAATAGACATTCCATTCAATCCTTCGGCGATGTTTAGTAGCATAAATCGATAAGCCAATTCCATATCATCCGTTTTTGGAAAATCAGAATAAATTGTAGCTTCCATATCTTTTAATATGAATTGTACGGTTGCATTGTAAATCTCATTTTTGGTTTTAAAATAGGTGTAAATGGTGCTCTTGCTCTTACCCATCAAAGCAGCAAGTTCATCAAGAGTTAGCTTTTCTAATCCTCTATCCTGAAGCAAAGGAAAGAGACTACGCACCCACTGCTCTGCCTTTGGCGTAAGGACTTTACGGTCTTTATTTAATGATTTTCTTCCCATTATCTAAATAAATTTAAACCATCCTTTAAATAACTCGTTCATTGTCATTCTAAAAACTCCTAAATATGGATTATACTTAGGTTGAAGTGTTTTTCCTTTCGCAAGGCGATGAATTTGATAATCATAAAAACCTGCTTCTGCAAAGTCTTTCAACTTCTTAATTTTAAAATCAATAGTAGCGTCATTAATACGACTATTTGATTCTTTTAAGAAGTGTTTAGGGAAATGTTTTTCTGTAAGAAATGGTCGTGCAAAACCAATCATTTCTAATTCTTTATTTTTAAGAACCTCTTCACAAAAGGAATGCGAACGAAAACCTCCAGTTACCATGATAGGTAGATTTGTATGTTCTTTAACCTTTCTTGCAAAATTCATAAAATAAGCCTCTCTTTTACGTGTAGATTTACGCTGATAACGCTCCGTTAGAAATTTGAGATTCTCATAAGTTCCTCCTGAAATTTCAAGCAGATCAATACCTAATTGATCCAAAGATTTAATTACATAAAGTGCATCTTCTTCGTCAAAACCACCACGTTGAAAATCGGCACTATTTAATTTTACAGAAATAGGGAAATCTCTCCCTACTTCCTTTCGTATGCATTTTACAACATCTACAAGTAAACGTGTCTTATTTTCCATAGTTCCGCCATATTCGTCTGTTCGTGCATTGGTATTTGAGGATAAAAACTGACTGATTAAATAGCCGTGTGCAGCGTGCACTTGAACACCTGTAAAACCAACTTTTTGACATAAAAGAGCGGTCTTTACAAAACGATTTTCTACATCTTTTATTTGCTCTAATGTCATCGCCTTTGGCTTAGCAAAAAGGAGCAATTTTTTAAGTTGAATTGCAGAAGGAGCTATAGGCCTAAATGTTGAAAAAATAGAAGATTGTCTTCCTGCGTGACTTATTTGCGCCCACAAGTGTGTACCATTGGTTGAGCCAGCTGCTACCATTTTTGATAATGATGCTATCGCTTTTTCATCTTCTAACACTAGATTTGCTGATGCTTCTTTATAACGGCCGTCTATCATTATATTTCCCGTAATCAAAAGCCCTGCTCCATTGTTATTCCAATGACGATAAAGGTTTTCAAGTTCCTTATTCGCATATTGTCTTTTATTTGCCAATCGCTCTGTCATAGCAGCTTTGGCTATACGATTTTTAATCACAGCTCCACAAGGCAATTGTAATTCTTGTGACGCGTATGTGGGCGAAGTCTGGTTTGTCATATTAATTTTATGTCTTCTTTTATTTTGTAATGGCAATTTTTTAAAAAAAGTGAAGAGGTTCTTCTTTTACAGGAATTTTACTCATCGCTAATTCTGAAATGGCAGTAATGGATAATGCCGGATTTACTCCAGGATTTGCCGAAATCATAGAGCCATCGCAAACCATCATATTTTTGTAACCGAATACTTTGTTACTCTTATCGATGACTCCCACTTCTGCATCTTTTCCCATTACAGCTCCACCTAATATATGTGCTGTTGTTGGCGTGCCTAATAATACGTCTGTAAAATTAGCATAGGGAATTCCTTTCACTTTTTCTCCATACATTTTGGCTAGTTTTGAGGCTTCTGCTATAAATCCACTTGGTGCCTGTCCTGTTTCTGTGACTGTTTTTAGTGAAGTAACTTTACCTAATTTAAAACGTAAAGTGCTATCTAATGTTTGCATAAAAAGTAATACTGTAGTACGCTCGCTGTAATTACTAGTAAAAAGTGTTTTTATAAAGCGGATAGGGTGTTTTAATAACACTCCAAAAATTCCTAGAAGCCGTACCACTAAAAATTTATGGTTTACTGCCGGAATAGTTAATAACCTGAAAAAACCAGAGCCTTTGCCATAACGCACAGGCTCTAAGTGACTATTCGCATCAGTATCTAAAATAGAACCTATAGCGATTCCTTTTGTATAATCTTTAGGGTTCTTTTCTGTAGAAGTTACTACTAATAAAGATTCGTTATTGGTGCGAATATTACATCCTATTTTTCCGGAAATATTAGGTAATGAGCCTTTAGCTTTTAATTTTAACAATAAAGGAACAGTACCCATAACACCTCCAGCAAAAATTACGTTTTTAGCAATTACCTCTTGCTTATTCCCTTTTCCGATACTGCTTTTATAAAACACGTGATAACCAGATTTTCCGCTTTGTTTATCGATCGGTTTTATCTCATATACTTCGCGTTCTGCAATAATCTCAGTACCTAATTGTTGTGCTAAATAGAGGTAATTTTTATCTAAAGTGTTTTTCGAATTATGACGGCAACCAGTCATACAAGAACCACATTGAATACAGCCTGTTCTATCTGGACCTTTTCCATTAAAGAATGGATCTGATACTTTTTTTCCTGATTCACCAAAATATACGGCCACTTTTGGTGCCGAATAATGATCTTCTTTATTTAATTTCTTAGCTAAATCTTTAATAACATCATCTGCTGGTCCTGCAACAGGATTTTGCACAGCACCAAGCATACGGTAGGCCTCGGTATAATATGGTTTAAGTTCTTCTTCCCAAGAACTTAAATCTCCCCAGCTACCTGTAGTAAAAAACTCTTTTTTAGGAATGGGTAATGTGTTTGCATATGTTAATGATCCGCCTCCTACTCCAACACCCGAAAGTATGGTCACGTGATTTAGGTAGGTCATCTTAAAAAAACCAAATAATCGAGCTTTGGGCTCCCACATCCATTTTTTTAAGTTCCAATTAGATTTAGGATAATCTTTGTCCTTGAACCACTTCCCTTTTTCAATAACCAAGACGCTATATCCCTTTTCAGATAAGCGCAATGCGCTTACAGATCCTCCAAAACCACTTCCAATAATTACGTAATCGTATGTTTTATTTGTATCGCTCATCTAATAATTATTTCTTTTTGATATTTAAAGGTGTTTTGGGGGAACACATACAAGTTAAAATGTATCCCTGTTCTTTTTCATTCTCTAATAATACTGTTTGGGGTCCATTCTTCCATTTAACTTTACCAGAAACCAGTTTTACTTTACAGGTGCCACATTGTCCCATACCGCAGGCATATGGTAATGGTATGTTTTGCCGAATAGAAGCTTCTAGGATAGTCTCTGATTCATAACTGTCGAACGATTCGTTTTCCAAATTCACACTATGCTCAGCACCGATCAGCACTTCTTTTGTAGTTCCAAATTCTTCCAATATAATATTAGATATAGACACTCCTTTATGAGATAATGCTTCTTTTGATGCCTCCATCATAAGTGCAGGTCCGCATAGATAATAAAAAGAACTATTACTATGCTTTTTTAAAATTTCAGCTTGATAATTAGCTGTAAGCAATTCATACGTTATATTCAATGTAAACTGAGCAGCATATTTAGCTGAAAGCACTTCAAGTGTTTCTTGAAACATTACATCTTTATCAGAGCGACAGCCATAGATTAATGTTAGTCCGCTCTCACCATCATCAAGCTCTTTTTGAAGCATCGAAAGCATAGGTGTAATACCACTACCTCCAGCAATAAAAATATGGTTAGCCTTATTTTTATTGACACTTTGACGGTTGTTATTATTTTTTTGAAATTTAAATTCACCAAAAGGACCTTTTACATTTATCTTAGATCCTATGACAAGACGATTTGCTAAGGCATTTGATAATTTACCATTTGGAACTCTTTTTATACCAATTTTAAGGCTACCCTCATTTGGATTAGAACAAATAGAATAACATCGACTAATAGTCTCTCCTTCTACTTCCATCGACAGTACAACATATTGACCTGCTATATATACAAAAGGAATATTATCTAGGTTTTTAAACTGAACCTCAATAGCGTTTTCTGTAAGATATATAATTGCTAAAATTTCAAGCGCGTAATGCCAGGTTTTAGCCATAGCAATATCTTGATAGGTATTTTTCGCATTGAAAAGTGGTGCGTCATTGGAACTAAATCCTTCAATAGGCGTTTTTTTGTTCCGTAATTCACTTTCGATGGTTTTATACTTCAATTTGTACTTATAGAAAGGAATTCTAGGATATAAGTGGTGGATGTGATGATAACTTTGAAAAAGCAATAAGAACTCTAACCCTGGCACAGTGACAATTCTCGTATTGTGATATTTCCCCATATTGTCATGTGGATAATGAGGTAACCAATCAAATGTAAACCCTAAAAATGTCGCGGCAATAAGTGCTGGTAGCAGAAATACATAAAAGAATGCCCCACCTAGACCGTTAACTATAAGCGTGATAGTAATAGCTAGCATGATTACAATAAAAAGTAGTGAATGTGCTCGCGTATTTCTTATCGATCCATCCATCGAATTTTTGGTATTGAAAGATGCTACGTAATAATGCCCTACTAAAGTTGAGCAACGCAGAAATATAGAAAACACACCATTTCCATTCACATAACCATCTGGATCTTTTTCTGGGTCATTAGTATGTGCGTGATGATGCAAATGAATCACCACGAAAGCGGAATATGGAAAAAACAAAGTAGCAGATGCGATCCACCCTATTGCAGTTTCTATAGTTTGCAGTTGTTGATGGCCTCCTGAGATATTACCGTGACAGGCTTCGTGTATTAAGGTAAACATTCCATAAGCTAGAAAGGCTCCTAATAGCGACACAAGCCAACTATCCAAGACCTGGGCAGAATACCCTAACCAAAGAGCTATATACAAAACAAATAATAGTACAAATAAGATAATTGTAGGTACTGCTATATGCCCTGTAAATGAGTTTGCTTTAATATTATTGTGCATAAGATCGAAATATAATAGCAATAATAGTTCTATTTATTGATTTACACAAATTTAAATAAGACGTTAACAAAATAGGTTTATCCAAGATTCACATATTCTTGATTCTTATAAAATTTCAAATAACACTATTGAAACTAGAGAAAACACCTCCATTCCACACACATTCCCACTTCGCTCCTATCGTCGCTTCGGGCAAAGCGTATTCCATTACATTTTAAATAAGCTTTTGAGAAGAAAAAAAATGAAGAAAATTTGAGGTAGAAACTTCGCTTTTACCAAAGCAAAGTAACATAACGCAGAACATTATGAAACAAATTATTTCATAATTTACATTATATAAAATTACTACAAGTTATAATATATTAGTAGGAATCACTTGATTTGTTATTGCTCAAGTAAATTAAATTCATAATCCATCTTTTGGCTTAAAACTCTAACGATAAAAACAGTATCTGTAGATATCATATAAAATAAAGTGTGTGATTTAAAAGTAAATCTTTTAAGTTCATTAATATATTGAGAGGAATCACGACCTAAATCTCTATTAGTAGAAAGCAATTCAAACGTATCGTGCATTTCAAAAAAATACTTTTGTGCTTGTAAAAGTCCAAACTTTGAGATTCCAAACTCATACATCACAGTCAGATCAAACTCAGCTTTACTTGATAATTTATAATCTGCCATCTTGCTTCATTCGAGTTTCAACCGCTGCCATAATTTCAGGAAGAGTTTTAGTACTAATTCCACTGTCTAAACCTTCTTGTAATTTCATTTTTAATGAAATGAAATTTTGATTTTTTGCTTGGTCTTGTCGTACAAGATTTCTTAAATATTCGCTATCATTGGTAAACTCTCCAGCTTCAATTTGAGCTTTAATCCAGTTATCTTGTTGTTCTGTAAATGTCACAGTTTTTCTAATTGTTGCCATAACTTGTATTATTAAATAATCATACTATTGGTGCAATATAGTGAATAGTGCTTTATGATAAAAACTTTATTATATGTATTCCACTTTGCACACTTTACCACCACCCTACTCCAGCCAACGCTGTAAAGAGTGTTCCATTCATATTTTTAAATAATCTTTAGGTAAGAAAAACTTTTGAGGAAAACCGTAACTGATAATTGCTTTGTTTCAAAGCAAAGTAACATAACGCAAAGCATTATGAAACATTTATATTGTCATAATCCGACACTATGTAAAATAGCTTTGTAACTGTTTTTTATGCAATATTATTGTGTAATGTTAATACTAACGTATATTTCAGTGCTTGCCTGAGCTTTTCGTCGAAGGGCCAAAATAAAAGCTACCCTTTTGGGGCTGTATTAAAAATCGCGTATCCGATAAAATGTACGTAATAAAAAAATTTAGACGATTCTCGTAAGCGTGCCACAAGAGTATAAAATTTTCTCTCGCTCAAATCCTTGCAATTTTGGAAACAATTAACGGCTCATTCGTTATATTATAGACTATTTACCTAAAAATGTCTTGAAGACATTTTTAGGTAAATACGGTTTGAAATGAAAAATTAGTTAAGTGTTGTATCCAAATACAATCTTCCACCGGATCATTTGTATTTGTATAGCCTAAAATATTGCGTTCCTCTCTCCTATTGTTTTGCCAAAATTATATGAGATCAAGTCTAAACTCTTTTTCCATAACAGCTAAATGTTACAGAATTAATTTTCATTTTGAAAATGAAATCAATCAGCTAGATTCTCGAATAACTAATTCTGTTTCCAACACAATTGTAGTATAATCAAAAGGAATATTCTTTTTTTTATTTTTAATTTCTTTTAATAGAATTTCTACAGCGGTCTTACCCATTTCATAACCAGGTTGGTTTACAGTCGAAAGACTGGGAGAAACGATAGAAGACATAAACCAATTGCTAAAACCAAAAATAGCTATTTCTTCAGGTACTTTTATTTTATGATCATTTAAATATTTTAAAACTCCAATTGCTACAACATCTGTAATTGTAAAAACGGCATCTACCTCAATTTTATCAACTTCAATCATTTTTTTTGTATTCGCGTAACCGTCTTCGTAATCTGCATTATTATTGCAGACATAGACTAAATTTTTATCAAAAGGAATATTATTATCTAGCAAGGCTTGTTTATAACCTAAAAACCGATCAATAGAGTTTTGCGGATTTAAATCTCCTCTAAAGTGCGCTATTCGTTTGTACCCTTTTTTAATTAAGCAGGTAACTGCGTTGTAAGAAGCTTTTCTATCATCAATAATAACTTTAGAGCAATTTACTTGTTTGGCTATTTTATCAAATAATACCAAAGGAACCTTATAATCAATTACTTTATTTAGATGTTCATATCTATTTGTTTTATTCGACAAGGAAATTAAAATGCCATCTACTCCTTTATTTAATAATAGATCAATTTGTTTTTTTTCTAATTCAAAATTTTCATTAGATTGAAGTAATATTACCAAAAAGCCGTGTTCTTCTGCAATGGTAATAATCCCTTTTATAACATTAGAGAAAAAGTGATGCACTGTTGCAGGTATAATTACCCCAATTGTTTTAGAACTTTTAGTTCTTAAATTAACAGCGAAAGAATTCGGAACATAATTTAATTCCTTTGCCAAAGCCTTTACACGAGCTTTTGTTTCTTTGCTAATATCTGGGTAATCTTTTAATGCTTTAGATACAGCAGTAATAGATAAGTTTAATTTTTCTGCTATTTCTTTTAAGGTTACAGGTTTCATTATTTGTAGTTAGACATTCAAATTAAAGTTATTTTATCGGATAAAGACGTTATTTCTTTAAAAATGATGAACTATAACGTTAAAGTTAGTATCTAAAACGTTTTAGTTATCGATTTGTTAAAATAAGATATCTATTATTTTACATTTACCAAAAAACAATCAAAAAATTTATTAATATGATTCTAAAATTAAGATTTATTAAATATATAACAATGGCTGCCATTTTTATATCGTTTAGCGCAGTAAATGCCCAAAACAGCATTTCTGGAACGACTAAAGATTCTTCAGGAGAACCTTTAGCTGGGGTTACAATTAGTATTAAAGATAGTAAAAAAGGGGAGAGTTCAGATTTTGATGGTAATTTTACTATCAACAATCTAGAAAATGCAACTTACACTTTTATAGCCTCTTATATAGGTTTTAAAACTGTTGAAAAACAAGTAGTAATTGATGGTAAAGACATTAAAAACTTAGCTTTTGTTTTAGACGAAGATTTTATGGCTTTAGATGCTATAGTAATTACAGCTTCTGGTAACCCTAGAACAAAATTAGAATCTAGTATTGCTATTACAACTATTGGTGCAAAACAAATTGAAGCCCAATCACCAAATAGTACTGCAGATTTATTGCAGTCTATTCCTGGTTTTTTAGTTGAAAACTCTGCAGGAGAAATAGGAAATAATTTATTTGCAAGAGGTATTCCTTCTGCAGGTGCTTATGAATATGTGCAATTTCAAGAAGATGGTTTGCCTGTTTTTGAAGATGGTGCATTGCAATTTGCAAATGTAGATACGTTTCAAAGATTAGACGCAACTACAAAAACGGTAGAAGCTGTAAAAGGAGGTACTGCCTCAATCTATGCAACTGGCGCTCCTGGTGGAATTATCAACTTTGTTTCAAATACTGGGCAAAACAAATTTAAAGGAATTGCTAAAGTTACTACAGGGGATTTTGGTCTAATTAGAACCGATTTTAATCTTGGAGGATCTATTGTAGAAGATAAATTATTTTTTAATATTGGTGGGTTTTACAGAGAAGATGACGGGATACGAGATACTGGTTTTAAAGCGAACAGAGGAGGTCAGTTTAAGTTTAATATGACTTACAAGTTTGATAAAGGATATGCGAGAATTAATTATAAAAAATTAAACGATAGAAACGTTTTTTATCAATCTACACCCTTTGTTTGGGATAATGGTAAAGCAAAAGCTTACGCTGGTTTTGATGCTAATTTTGGGACACTTACTTCTGTGAATTTTAGTAAAATTAAAGTACCACAAGGAAATGGTGGTTATTTTGAAGCAAATTTAGAAGATGGTAGTCACCCAATAGTAGATGCTATTGGTGCTGAATTTAAATATGATCTTACAGATAAAATCACGGTTAAAAATGCTTTCAAATCTACAATTATAGACCTGAATTACAACGCAATATTTGCAGCGCAATGGATGGGAGATGTTTCTAGTCAAGCAGATTTTGCTACTAACAACGGATGGAGTGATGTACAATTTACTAATGACAATAATGGTGCCGTTTTAGATGCGTCTACAGAGCTAAAAAGAGCCGATTTATGGTACATTAAAAAAGACATGAATAATTTTGCAAATAACTTATCTTTTAATTTTGATTTAGGAAAAACGAAATTAAATATAGGTCACTATTATTCTAATTGGTCTTCTGCACAAAACTGGAACTGGAGTAGTCTTGTTGTTTCTGCAGCTACAAACCCTCAATTAGTAAATGCGGTAAATACAGTTTCTGGAGAAGGATATACTTACAATGGTATCTCTGGTATTAGCTGGTTGCAAAGAGAATCTACTGTAAGGGGCACAGTTAATGCAATTTTTGCAGATGCAGATATAGAGGCTTCAGAGAAATTAAATTTTAATATTGGATTTAGATACGATAATGACAAATATTCTGGCTTTGGAGATCATGGAACTTGGGGGAATGATATAGGAGTTTTGCCAAATAATACTGCAGATAATGGTGTAAATATATTAACAGGCAATTATGTTCGTTGGGATTACGATGTGAATGAATTGTCTTATTCTTTAGCTGCAAATTATAAATTTAACAACAATACCGCTTCCTATATAAGACACTCTAAAGGTTTTAGAGCGCCTATAGAAGAATCTTTTTATGCAGCCGTAGAAAGTGGTTTAGGCAATGCAGCTTTAGAAGGTTTAAATATTACAGAAGTAACTCAAACAGAACTTGGGTTTAAATATTCTGGAGATCATATTGCTGTATTTGCAAATGCTTTTTACATGCAATTAGACAATATTGCCTACCAAGATATTCAAGCTGGTGGTTTAGCAGAAAGGAAGTTTGCAGATGTTAAGAATTTAGGTCTAGAATTAGAAACCATTTTTAACTATGGTAATTTTGATTTAGCTTTTAACGGAACATTACAAAATCCAGAATATGCCGATTTTGAAGGTTCTCAAGAAAGCAACAATGGTAATATTGCCAGACGTATCTCTAATTTTTATTTTAATGTTAGACCAAGTTATAACTTTACAAAAGCGTTTAATCTCTACGCTAAATACTCTTATTTTGGTAGTAAATTTCAAGATATAGAAAACACCTTTGAAATACCTTCTTTTGGAGTTGTAAATGCGGGTGCCTCTTATAGCTTAGATAATATAAGGTTTGGTTTAGATGCTTCAAACTTATTTAACACTATTGCATTAACAGAAGCAGATGGAATAGCCGCTGGTGGTGTACCTGCTAATGGTCAAACTTTTATGGGAAGGTCTATTTTAGGTCGTGCTGTAAAATTATCAATTGCCATAAACTTTTAAAGAATAATTATTTGAATTAGATTGAGTTTGTTATTGTAAATACTGTTTAAATTTTAACTTAAACAGTATTTACTTTTTTCAGAAAACAAAAAAACACATCATTTTTATGAAAAATAAATCTATAAAATTTGCCTTATATCTAAACTACTTTGTGTTTGCTATTTTACTAAATAGTGTAGGCATTGTAATTAAACAAGCTATAGATAATTATAATATTGGTGAGACAGATGCAAGTATTTTAGAGGCATTTAAAGATTTGCCAATTGCCATTGTTTCTTTTTTTGTCGCTTCTTTTCTTCCTAAAATTGGGTATAAAAAAAGCATGTTACTTTCTTTAAGTCTTGTTTTCTTTGGCTGTATGTATATGTATTTTGGTAATACATTTGGCAGTAGTAAAATACTCTTTTTAACTATTGGTGTTGCTTTTGCTTTTATAAAAGTATCTGTATTTTCTATGATTGGTTTATTAACCGAAACAAAAGAAGAACACAGTAGTTTTATGAGTTACATAGAAGGCTTTTTTATGGTAGGTATTGCTTTGGCATATTTTATTTTTCCTGTTTTTTTTGACGAAAATAATCCTGATGCTTGGTTACAAGTTTATTTATTTTTAGCGGGTTTAATTGCGGTATCATTTTTAATGCTGTTATTTTCTAAAATTGAAATAAAAGTAGAAAAATCAGAAAATACAATACAACAAGATTTTTTAGCAATGTTAAAATTAATGGCATTGCCATTGGTAATTTTCTTTGTAATAAGTGCCTTTCTATTTGTAATGGTAGAGCAAGGAATTATGACTTGGCTACCAAGTTTTAATAAAGGCGTATTGTCTTTAAACGATTCTTTAAGCGTACAAATGGCAAGTATTTTAGCAATATCGCTTGCAATTGGTAGAGTTTTAGCAGGCTTTTTAGTAAAAAAAATACACTGGTTAAAAATATTAACGGTTTGTATTATTGTTGCAATGCTAATTGTAGGGTTTATTTTACCAAGTGCGTTAACATTAAAATCTGTTGAAATAAACACAATTTCAAAAATTCCATTAATAGGTTTTGTCTTTCCAATAATTGGGCTCTTTATTGCGCCAATTTATCCACTAATAAATTCTGTAATTCTGTTTTCTTTACCTAAAAGAATGCACAGTTCTATGGCAGGATTAATCATTATTTTTTCAGCTTTAGGAGGAACTTTAGGTTCTCGAATAATTGGATACTTGTTTGAAAACATTGGTGGTGGTAAAGCATTCTTTTTTACGCTAATACCAATGGCTTTCCTATTAATTTCTCTATTTATGTTTAACAAAAAGATTAAAGTATATGAAAATTCACGTTCATAAGTCTAAACTTATAAACCAACTATTAAAGCAAGAAGACACTACAAAAAGTAATACAATAACTATAGAAGATACTGGTAAAAAAGAATTTATTTTAAAAAACCAAAAAGGCGCGTCCGTTAAAATTAAAGGCACTTATCATTTAGGTAATTTATTACAAGAAGTTGCACTGCTAAAAAATGAAGAAGGTTTTGTATCCTTAAAAAAAATTAAAGAAAAACCAACAAAAAGAATCTCTAGATTAATTAAAAAGTATTATTGGAAAACATTAACCAGAAGTACCAATAATGAAGATCTATTTAAAGTTTTAGAAGATGAAAAAAGAGCAAGCGACGTTTTTCGAATTTATGTACCAGAACAAGATTTGGTTGCTAAAGAGTTTTATCAAAAAACAGCAAAAAAACACAGCCAAGTAAAAATTGAGCTTTTACCTGAAAAAATTACCAATGAATATATCGAAAATCATCTATCTAAACCAGGTATTCTATCTTTAAAGATTGATTCAGAAACAAAAAAAAGTGTGCCTTATATAGTTCCTGGTGGTCGTTTTAATGAAATGTATGGTTGGGACAGTTATTTTATTGCTTTGGGTTTAATGATTGATGATAAGTTTAAACGTACCAAAGGAATTATTGATAATTTAGAATATCAAATTTTACACTATGGCAAAATTTTAAATGCCAATAGAAACTACTATTTATCACGTTCTCAACCGCCTTTTTTCACATCATTAATTAAACAATTTTATGAAAAATACAGTGATAAACTAACTGTAAATTGGTTAGAAAATAAATTAAATACTGCCATTAAAGAATACCAAGAAGTTTGGATGACAGAAAGCATTCGGTTATCAGAAAATGGGTTAAACAGGTATTTTGGTGAAGGAAAAAAAATACCCATAGAAACAGAAAAAGGACATTTTAATTTTATTTTAAAAAAATACGCAAAAAAACACCAATTAACAGTAGAAGATTTCGAAGAAAAATATAAAAATGATATTTTAAAAGAACCAGAATTAGACGAATATTTTGTGCACGACAGAAGTATGAGAGAAAGCGGGCATGATACTTCAACGCGATTAGATGGTGTTGCTTCACATATTAACCCTGTGTCGTTAAATTCCCTATTATATCAATTTGAAACAGATTTTGCGTATTTAATAAAAACGTATTTTAAAGATTCTTTTTTATACAATAACACCAAAATATCTAGTGCTTTTTGGTTGCGAAAAAGTGAAAAAAGAAAAGAAAAAATTCAAGATTTATTGTGGAATGTAGAAGATAAAAATTTTTATGACTATAATTTTAAAACTAAAAAACCTCATAAATATGATTCTGCAACTAATTTTTATCCATTATGGGCAAAAATTGCGACCAAAGAACAAGCGGAAAATTTAGTGAAATTACATTTGCCAAAACTTTTATGCAAAGGAGGCATCGCTTCTACAAGTGCTTTAAAGAATGATACAGAAAATGATACACCAAGCAGGCAATGGGATTATCCTTATGGTTGGGCACCGCATCAAATGTTACTTTGGCAAGGTTTAATACATTATAATTACAATGCCGAAGCACAAGAATTAATTTACAGATGGCTTTGGTTAATTGTAAAAACTGCAGTAGATTATAACGGCTTAATTCCAGAAAAATTTGATGTGTTAAAATGTACACACAAAACAAATGTAGAATATGGTAATGTTGGCGATACTTTTAAATACATACCAAATGGTGGTTTTGGTTGGACAAATGCTTCTTATAAATTAGGTTTAAAACTTCTAGAAAAGAAATATCTAGATGAACTAAATTTAGTAACCAATCCGGATGCCCTTTTTGTTTAAAATTCAATGAATTTAAAAGTATAATCTGTAATTTTCTTTTAGAACAACTTTTTACTAAGATGAACCCCATTTATGAAATTATTTTAAATAGAATATTTTCATTTTTGAAACCCATTCCA
>TARA_B110000238_G_scaffold173041_1_pt1 | contig 14569 bp, 9 predicted proteins | sample TARA_B110000238 | Tara Oceans TARA_B110000238 (sample SAMEA4397569) | marine metagenome | biome: Polar Biome; feature: [SRF] surface water layer (ENVO:00010504); material: water (ENVO:00002006), including particulate matter (ENVO:01000060) such as... | depth 5 m | reverse complement strand
TATAATAATGCACTAACGTTTTTACGTTTACCATTAATTAATACTAAAGTTCTACTTGGCCCCATGTTTCTAATTTCATAAGGATCTAACAAAGAAGTTGCATCATTTACGGGTGTTTGAACCGTATTAAACGATGGGATTTTAAAAGCTAGCGCTTTATCAAAAGTCGTTTGACCTGTAGATAGTAATTCTTTAACACCAACAACATCTACTGGCAATGCAGTATCTGCATCACTTCTAGGAGCTGTCCTTGATCCTACTAAAATAATTTCATCTAACGCATTGTCTTCATTGATAACAATTGTTAAGTAAGAGTTATTCTTCACTTTTACAGTTTTAGTTTCAAAACCCATAGAAGAAATAACAATTGATGTTGGTAAACTTTTAAATGTAATAGAGAACTCTCCATTATCATCTGAAACAATTCCGTTAGAAGTGTTTCCTTTTTCTACAATATTCATATAGGGCAATCCTTCACCTGATGAATCTGTAACTTTTCCTTTTACTGTCTGCGCCATTAATCCAAGAGGTAACAAAAACATAAAAGCAATGGTACATAATTTTAAAAAATAATTTTGTTTCATAAATAAGTTATTAAGTGAGTTTGATTGGCTAATACTTTCATACAAAAGTTTTCACCTATTTATTATAAAAGCCAACAACAGAAAAATTATACCCTTAAAAAATCACTTTTTTTTAAAAAAAATAACAAAAGCGTGTGAAATTGATAATAATTTAATATTTATGTTGCGATAAAAATTTTTTAAAACATGTTACTAAACCATCTGTAAAGAGAAAAATTACCTTTTAAAATGTACTATTTAGTACATTCTTATTAATTTTATTTCGATTGATAAAACACCAATTCCTCAAACATTAAATTTTTGCTATTTACTTGATAAAATATTTCTGATACATTTAAATTTTGTGCGTAAATATTTAAAGGATTAATGCTTTCTAAAAAAATAGTTGACGCACTCTTCCTGTTTTTTCGGACACATAAAAAATTTAACCCTAAAAAAATGCTACTCCTTCGAGTAGCATTTTTTTATGTGTCTAAACAAACCAATCATACTTACACTGGTTTAAAAGTTCGAGCTATTTTTAAAGTAAATTTTAGAACGTGAATGCTAATTTTGAAAATATTCTTGTTCCATCAATACCAAATTGAGTTGTTTGCCAAGGGTATTTAAATCTACCTACAAAATCTAAATTTCTATCGTTAGGCACACCTCCGTTGCTGCTATAAGCATCAGCAAAAGTATCTGGATACACATTAAACAAATTGTTAACCCCTAATGTAAGACTTAGTTTATCTGTTAATTCATAACCAACGTTTATATCGGTTAGAGTTTTACCCCCAAAAGTTGCATCGTTAGAAGCATCAGAAGCGTGTCTATACGTTACAGATCCATAATTCATAAAAGATAAACCTGCTGTCAGCTTGTCAATTCTATAATTTGCAGAAGCAATAATTTTTTGTCTTGGTCTCCAAGATTCAACTCTAGAAATATCTTCTCTAGAAAAGATAGCGTCTTGTAAATTATTATTTTCAATAAATTCAGGAAAATTAAAGTCTGTTACTTCTGTCTTATTAAAATTGGCAGCAATGCTACCACTTAATATACCAGGGCCTACTATAATATTATCATAACTAAATACAAGGTCAATACCTTTCGTTCTGGTATCAATAGCATTTAAGAAAAACCCTGCTGCTCCAACATTAACAGCATCTAAAGTTTGATCTAGAGGACTTCCAGCATCTCCTGTAGGAGTTACTTGACCAGAAAGTGCAATTCTATCATTCACATCTATTTGGTAAACATCTAAAGTGAAACCAAGTTTTCTTGTAATACGATATGAAATACCCGCACCGATACTGTTAGAGGTTTCAGGGTTTAATTCAGGAATACCCAATGATCTTAGCGCTGGATCTGAATTGTTAAGAATTCCGTTTTGTTGAATTCCGTTTGCAGTTAATGTCGTGGTTATTGCTGTATAAAACATTTGGTGCAATGATGGTGCTCTAAAACCACTACTTACAGATCCTCTGATTGCTAACTTATCATTATCTGTTTTCCATCTTGAGTTTAATTTCCAACTTACGTTAGACCCAAAATCTGAATAATCTTCAAAACGCAATGCTCCACCAACTAACCAAGACTTCGAAAGATCTGCGCTTATATCTGTATAGATTCCGATGTTACTTCTATAATCATCAGAAGCATTTTCTGGCTTAAAACCTCCAAAAGACTCTGAACCTGTTCTATCAGATATATCTGGTGTAGCATCATTATAAGAAGCCAGTTCTCCTTCTTCAGTAACAAAACGCTCTGTTCTATGTTCTGCACCAAAAGCGATAGAGATCGATGTATCATCTTCGCCTTCAAAGGTTCTAAACACATCTAAATTATTAACAATATGACTAAACTGATGTGCGCCATTATAAAAATCTGATGGACTGCTTCCACCATAAGACTGGTTAAAAGAATTGGTAATATAATAATCAATTCTATTTTTACCCGTAGTTGAACTCAAATCAAAATTCCAGTCGTTATAAACTGTTTTTATTCCTATTGACAACGTATTATCTATAATTTGAGGAGACATTTCTGCTAAAAAAAAATCTTGGCCGGGATATATTTGTTCAAAACCAGTCACCCAATAAGGAACTCTTGCAAATTGAGGAGCAGAACCACTTCTATTGGTTAACATACCAAAAGAATATACTTCAGTTTCTGTTTCTTCGTCTAATGTATACCCCATATTATATGAAAAATTCGTGATTGTCATATCTGGCGTACCAACCTGAAAACCTGCACTTGGGTTTTTATCTAAAAACGCAGTTAAATCGGCTGTATTAAAATCAGTTGCATCTGTAACTCCCCAATACCCTGCTTCATCTTCTAAACTTGTAACGGTTCCTGCTCGTTGGGTACGTTTTGCATCAAAATAATTAAACGTAAAATTTGCATACCCTTTGTCTGCGATATCAACTCCAAAACCTGTTTCTAGTTGATATTGCTCTCCATCTCCCTCACTCGTAACACTATAACTTGTATTTACAAATGGATCCATTGATTTTTTTAGCACTAAATTAATAACACCAGCAACAGCATCTGAACCATATTGAGCAGCTGCGCCATCCCTTAAAATCTCAACGCGCTCTAGCGCTGCGGAAGGAACAGATTTCATATCTACTCCAACTTCTCCACGCCCAGGAGTTACGTAACTATACACCAATGCACTTGCATTCTTTCTTTTTCCATTTACTAAAACAAGCGTTCTACTTGGAAATAAACCTCTAAGATCCGCAGGACTAAAATGAGCTCCAGCGTCAGACACAGGTTGCTGTGTGGAATTGTAAGAAGGTACTTTAAACATCAATTGCTGATCTAAAACTCCCTGACCAGTTTGTGTTAATTCAGATATTTTAATATTGTCTATTGGTACTGGAGAATCAAAAGCGGTTCTTGGTTTCCCTCTGCTACCAACTAAAACAATTTCATCTAACGCATTGTCTTCGATAACCACAATTGTTAAATAATCGCTATTTGTAACTTTTATAGATTTTGTTGCAAAACCCATTGAGGAAACAATAATAGTAGTTGGCAGACTTTTAACGGTAATAGAAAATTCTCCATTATCATCAGAAACCATTCCATTAGAAGTGTTTCCTTCTTCTACAATATTCATATAAGGCAGTACTCGACCTGCTGAATCTGTAATTTTTCCTTTAATTGTTTGTGCCATAAGTCCTAGCGGCAACATGAAAATAAAAGCCACGGTAAATAGTTTTAATAAGTATTTCTGTCTCATAAATAAATAAAATTTTAATTAATAATAAATATGCGTAGTTGAGCATTGCTTTAATGAATTACCTCGAAGCAGAGCTTTCGAAGTATCAAGAAAAAAAACTTTATTTTTTAGTTTGATGAAAACCTATGGTTTTCAAACTGTTTTCTTGACCACCGACTTAGAACGTCGGAGAATTATTTCGATTAAAGGGAATACACCCATTAGTTATATAAGTCAAAAGAAGAAAAAATATACCCTTAGAAATTCACTTATTTTTTAAAAATAAAATAATAGAAAGACATAAAACGCGTTAGATTACTGATAAACAGCCAGGATGAACTTAAATTAGGTAGAAAAAATAATTTAAAAGAAAACGTACATGTAGAGTTCCGAAAAATTCTTCACGCTTAAAGCTTTACATTTAATTTTGTGTAGTAAAAAGAACCATTTGTACCCATTTGTGTTGCATCCCATAAACCACCGCTATCGGTAAAATCATTCTGCTCGGTTGGGTAAATATTCAATAAATTATTGGCTCCTAATTGTAGCTTTAGAATTTTATTTAATTGATAATTAAAATGCAAGTCTGTGGTTATTCTTGGTTGATAAATATCTGTAGCAGCCTCTTGCCTTTCTGATTCAGAATTATTGAAGTTGGATAGATCTCTAGTTATTTGCCAGTCGATTAAATTAATTTCACTAAATCTCGTGAAATTCAAAGAAGTTCTAAATCTTTTATATTGATAATTAATCCCTAGATTAAATTTACTATTTGGGGCAGATGACAATAAAAACTGCCGCTCCCTCTCTCCAAAAAAAGTTTCTTGATCTAAAATTTTATTATTAATAGCTGCAATAGTCATGTGGTTAATGTTACCAGAAAAATCAAAAGATAATTCACTATTTCCCATTTTCTTGCTCCAATTTAAAACCAAATCTACCCCTGTCGTTTTAGTATCTACCCCGTTTGCAAAAAACTGAACGTTATCTATTCCTAATTCTAAATCTGAAGCTTCAAAATTACCACTTAAAATAATTCTGTCCTTAATGGCTGCATAATAACCATCTAATGTTACATTAAAAGTCGGACTTACTTTTGCCGTTAATCCCAAACTAAAATTTATGGATTTTTCTTCCTTTAATTCATCAATATTAAACATTCTTGCAACAGAACTATTATTTGCCACCAAAAGTGATTCTGTTGGTGTATTGCCAATAAAATTTGTAAACGCTAAATTGTAATAATTTTGAGCCAAAGAAGGAGCTCTAAAACCTGTACTGAATGAACCTCTTAAATTAATCTTTTTAGTAATTTTATATCTAGTGGCAAGTTTATAATTTAAGGTGCTTCCAAAATCAGTATAATATTCTAAACGCAAGGCTGCACCAATCATAAATTTTGCGGAAAAATCTATTTCTGTATCCAAATAAACACTAAAATTAGATCGATTCCTATCAACTTCATTATCTACGGAATACCCTGGAAATCCTTGAGAACCTCCTGGCCTAACAACTCCATTATAAGTTCTATAGTCCGAAACTGCAGTTTTCGAATTTACCACATCTCCGTTAACATCATAAGAACTATAAGAGCCTTCTTCACCAGAAAATATTTTATATTTATCTAGTCTAGATTCTAGACCTAAAGCAACATTAAAACCATATGAACTTTTTAAAAAATATCTAGAAAAATCAATACTTGTTGTGTTTTGTATTAATTGATGACCGCCTGCATCAAATTCTGTAGGAGAATTTTCTTCTAAAGTGGCATTCACAGTATTTTTAATAAAGTAATGAAAATTATTTCTACCAAACGTATTGTTAATATCAAGATTCCATTCTTTAAACTCGGTAAGGATTCCAAGAGAAAATGAGTTGTCTAAAATATGAGACGTAATTATTGGGTTAAATCCGTTAGGATATAAATCGAGTACATTTCTTTCACTATTTGGTGTTCTAGTAAAAGCATACGCTTCAGTATTCTTATGACTAAAACCACCGTTAGTGTAAAACTTCGTATTTTTATTAATCGGTATTTCAGAATTAAAAAACAGTAGCACATTTTTTATTGCTGCTTGTCCATAATTTTTTCTAGCAGTTGTTCCTGGTCTTATTGTGTGGTCTGTTGATAAAGCTTCTGCAGTAAAGTTTATAAAACCTCCTTTGTTTATTTTAGTTCCATAATTTAACCCTAACTTATAAGTAAATCCGTCTATTTTATTTGGGAAAATATGATCACTATCTGCATTATTAAAACCTAATGTACTGGTTATATTCAATTCATCGTCAGTATCTTTTAGTACAATATTTATAACTCCTGCAATAGCATCAGAACCGTATTGTGCAGAAGCGCCGTCTCGTAATAACTCTATTCTTTTAATAGCAGAAATAGGAATTGCATTTAAATCGGTACCGGAATTCCCTCTACCTCGAGTACCATATAGGTTTATTAAAGATGCCTGATGCCTTCTTTTTCCGTTGATTAAAACCAAGGTTTGATCGGGGCCCAAGCCTCTTAAAGTTGCCGGATCTATGTGATCGGCCCCATCTGCGCCCGATTGTTTTGTTGCATTAAAAGACGGAATTGCATATTGTAAAAATTGAGTCAATTCTACCTGACTGCTATTTGCGGCTGTTTCTTCTATATTTATAAAATCAATAGCGACTGGAGTGTCATTTGCAACTCTATTTTTATTTCTTGAACCAACAATTTGCACCTCGTCCAATTCCTGACCAGCTTCGAGTATAATTGTATGAAATTTATTTGGAATAAGTTTTAAGGTAATAGCGTTATGCCCTAAAAAACAAAAAGTAACTAAATTATTTTTATTGATTTTAAACTCAAAAGTACCATCGCTATTGGTGGTCACTCCCATTAAAGAACCTTCTTCTTGAACCGTTGCTCCATTAAGAGGTGTATTGTCTGAGCTCAAAACAATTCCTCTAACGAGTATTTCACCCTTATTAAAGGTAATATCAACTAGCCTTTTAGAGATGGAACTTGTCTTATCTTTTATTTTAATTTTCTTTTCATCTAGTTCCTTTTTAGTGTAAATCACGTAATAATTATTCCCTAAATCATCGAATAGTAATGCCGTTAATTTTTCTAATAATGAGATAGATTCTTTTAAGGATAGGTTTATAAAACCTTCTTCTTGTATAAAGTTGTTTGAAAGCAGATTTGCATTGTAAGTAAAGAATACTTTATGCGTATTACTAATTTTGTTAAGTAATGTTGTTATAGGTATTGGCAGCTTTTTAGACTCTTGAGCCTGGGTAATTTGAAAAACACAGAGCCCAAAAAAAAGTATTGCAAATTTTATACAAACTGATTTTTGAATCATTTATCAATTTAAAATCACATCTGCTTTTTGCTAATAATTAAACTATTATCTTTTTTAATAATAATTACATCAACAGACTTTTCAATTGCTTTTATACAGATGTCTATGTTAGTAGTAGGCACAGCGCCTGTAATTACTGTTTTTTTACTTATCTCGTCTTTATAGACAATAGAAAAACCATAAGATTCTTCTATTTTTTCCATGGCTTTTTCCAAAGATAAGTTATCAAAAAGTAAAGAACCGTCTTTCCAAGAAGTTTTTATTATTGAATTAAAAATATTGATGTCTTCTAAAATCTCATTTTTCTTTGATGAATAAGAAACATAATTACCTGGAATCATCTTTTTATCGAGCCCATTTTTGAGCTTTAACCATATTTTTCCTTCTTCTAAAAAAACAGCTGTTTTTTTCTTTTTTGTATTTACATTAAAAGAAGTTCCGAAAACTTCTACAGATAAATCATTCGTTATAACCCAAAATTTTGCATCCGTAACGATTTTTTTATCAACTTGAAAAAAAGCCTCTCCAGACAACCAAACTTTTCTACTTTCATTTTTGTAATAAGATAAGCTAGAATTTGAGTTTAAAGTAACATCACTGCCGTCTTGTAATTTTATGTTTAAAATTTCTCCATAATCCGTTTTATGAGTAACTTTAGCATATAAGTTTGTAAAATAAAAGCCTAGAGAAATTAACAAAAGTAAAGAAGCCACTGCACCCAAAGGTCTTAAAAACCTTACTTTTCTTTTTGAAGCTATTTTTTTTGCTTGAATTTTAGTTTCTAATTTTTTCCATTCAAAAGCCACTTTTTCTTTGCTCACAAAATTCTGATCTAAAGAAATTCCTAAAACAAGATCTTTCGCTTTATCTACAAGTTCTTTTTTATCAAGATTATTTGTAATCCAAAATTCCCAAAAATTGATATCCGTACCATTATTTTGTAAAACCCAATTTTTAAAAGAAGTATCTTCTAAAAAGTCATTTAAACTAGTGTATTTTTTCTTAATCATTTCTGTATTTCATATCAATCTACTTAAATAAGCGTACTTTTTATTTATTATACTCTAAATTTAATATTAAATTTTAATTAAATAATTTTAAAATAGAAATTTCTTCTTTTAAACTTTTTATAGCTTTATGAAGTGTGTTTACGACACTTTGATAATTAATCCCCATTATTTCTGATATTTCTGCTGCTTTTAAACCACTGTAATATTTTAAGTAAACCGCTTCTCTTTGTCTTTTTGGCAACTTGTTTAATAAGGTTGAAAGATTTTTATTTTTAAAACTAGTAGTTTCTTGATTCGTCATGAGTTCTTCAGCGGTAAATTTAAGGTCTACAAAAGTTTCATCTGGTGCATCTGTATATGTTAGTTTTTCATTTTTTTTCATCACTTTTAATAAAAAACGTTTGTAAGATGTAAAAAGATACGGGGCAATGACATCCAAATCGCTTAAATTTTCTCTGTGTTCATAAACATATAGAAAAAAATCTTGCAACGTATCTTCAGTCATAGCGGTATCTTTCGATATTTTTAAGCCATAACTATGCAGTTTAGGGTAATAACTTTCAAAAAGTATAGAAAATGCATTTAAATCTCCTTCTTTTAAAGATTTCCATATAAACTTATCTGATAATTTTTCCATGTAAAAGATTGGATGTAAAATATTCTTTAAAAGTAACAAAAAAAAACGAATCATCTTTAACCTTCTTTTAACAAGAATAATTTTGCTAATATTGTAGCTTTGTTTGTCGTAAAAAAATAACAACTAATACACAATATTACAATGGATGTAGATGTAAGAGCTATTAATGAGAAAATAGAAAGAGAAAGTGCCTTTATAGATATTCTTACTTTTGAAATGAATAAAGTAATTATAGGGCAAAAACAAATGATAGAAAGTTTATTAATTGGTTTGCTTGGTAACGGACATATTTTATTAGAAGGTGTTCCCGGACTGGCAAAAACATTAGCCATAAATACTTTAGCCAAAGCTGTACAAGGTTCTTTTAGTAGAGTTCAGTTTACACCAGATTTATTACCTGCAGATGTTGTTGGAACCATGATTTACAACATGAAAGAAAATGATTTCATGATTAAAAAAGGACCTATTTTTGCAAACTTCGTATTAGCAGATGAGATTAACAGAGCACCTGCAAAAGTACAATCTGCTTTGTTAGAAGCCATGCAAGAACGACAAATTACCATTGGCGATACCACATTTAAATTAGACGAACCCTTTTTAGTAATGGCAACGCAAAACCCTGTTGAACAAGAAGGTACCTATCCATTACCAGAAGCACAAGTAGATCGATTTATGTTGAAGGTTGTGATTGATTATCCTCGTATTGAAGATGAACAAATCATTATGCGTCAAAATTTATCTGGTGGCTTTGCAACTGTAAATCCTGTGATTTCTGTAGCACAAATCTTAAAAGCAAGAGAAGTTGCCAATGAGGTGTATATGGATGAAAAAATTGAAAAATATATTCTTGATATTATTTTTGCAACACGGTATCCAGAAAAATACAATTTACCAGCTTTAAAAGATTTAATTAGTTTTGGGGCTTCACCAAGGGGAAGTATCAATTTAGCAAAAGCTGCAAAATGTTATGCTTTTATTAAAAGAAGAGGGTATGTAATTCCTGAAGATGTTAGAGCTGTTGTTTTTGATGTTTTACGTCATAGAATCGGGATTACTTATGAAGCTGAAGCTGAAAATGTAACCTCTGTAGAAATTATCAACCAAATTATTAACGAAATAGAAGTGCCTTAAAATCGCCGTGCGCTATTGGCTTTATGGCTTTTAGCAAACTGCGAATAGCCAATAGCTAACTGCTTCAGAACAATGGATACTAAAGAAATACTCAAGAAAGTTCGCAAAATAGAAATTAAGACAAAACGTTTGTCTAATGATATTTTTGGTGGTGAATACCATTCCTCTTTTAAAGGACGTGGTATGACTTTTTCTGAAGTACGCCAGTATCAATTTGGTGATGATGTAAGAGCCATTGATTGGAATGTTACTGCTCGTTATAATGAGCCTTATATAAAAGTTTTTGAAGAAGAACGTGAATTAACGATGATGTTAATGGTTGATGTCTCTGGCTCAGAATCCTTCGGAACATCTTCACAATTTAAGAAAGATACGGTTACAGAGATTGCTGCAACGCTTGCTTTTTCTGCCACTCAAAATAACGACAAAGTAGGTTTGATTTTATTTTCTGATGATATTGAGTTGTTCATTCCGCCTAAAAAAGGAAAAAGCCATGTTTTAAGAATTATTAGAGAACTCATAGAATTTAAGCCGAAAAGTAAAAAAACAAATATTGCAGCAGCTTTAAAGTTTTTATCTAGCGTAATTAAAAAAAGCGCCATTGTTTTTATATTATCAGACTTTATGGATGATGACTATGAGAAAACCGTTAAAATAGCGGCTAAAAAACACGATTTAACAGGAATTAGAGTTTACGATAAGCGTGATGAAGAAATTCCGAATTTAGGAATGGTACACATGTTAGATTCTGAAACAGGGGCTATTCAATTGGTCAATACATCCTCAAAAACAACCAGAATAAATTATAAAGCAAATGCCTTAAGACTCTCTAATTATTATATAAATACCTTTAAAAGAGGAGGAGCAGGAACTATCAATACAAGAGTTGATGAAAGTTACGTAAAAAAACTATTAGGCTATTTTAAATATAAAGGAAGGTAAAGCCACCCTTAATCTTTCCGAAGGGAAGAAAATAATGCCAAAAAAATAAAAAATTAGAGTAAAAGATATTTACAAGTTGAAAAAAAGTAATACTGATATAAGTTTTCTAAAAGACAAAAAAGTAGCAAAAGCCAAGTGCCTTCCTTACTACGATCAGCGGGTTGAGGTGAGAGACTTTTTGTTCTTTTTTCTCTTTCTATTGTTTAGTGCTGTTGTCTTTGCCCAAAACCCAATGGTAAAGACCCAAATAGAAACTTCTAACATAAGAATTGGTGAACAATTCAATTTAAAAATTTCAGTAAATGAAACGGAAAATGTAATCTTACCAAAATTAGAGCTAAAAGGTTTAGAGGTTATTGATTCAGCAAAAATTGACACAATCCGGAATATGATTATTCAAAAGTATATCATAACTGGTTTTGATAGTGGTTCATTTTATATACCTCAACAACAAGTTTTTGTAAAAAACCAAGCTTACTTAACAGACTCTTTGTTAGTAAATGTGGCAACAGTTGCTATTGACACTGCTAAAATTAAAAAATACCCTATTAAATCGATTAAAAAAGAACCCTATGTTTTTGATGATTTTAAAATTTACATTTATCTACTTATAGCCGCGTTGATAATCATAGGTTTTTGGATTTATTATTTTGTCATCAGAAAACGAAAAATTGATGAAGATGAACCTACGTACAAAGCCCTACCACCATATGAAGAAGCCATTTATAAGCTGAACGAATTAGATGAAAAACTACTTTGGCAAAATAATAAAGTAAAAGAATATTATAGTGAATTAACAGATATTGTCCGTGGTTATATTGAGAGAGAACTAAAAGTACCTGCTTTAGAAAAAACATCAGACGAAATTATAGATATGTTAAAAGATTTCCATGATGCTAGTGCAATTACTGCCAACAAAATAACTATTCAAAAACTAAAAGATTTATTACGAGAAGCCGATTTAGTAAAATTTGCGAAATCAAAACCACTAGCGCCTGAAATAGAAGAAGACAGAAAAGATGCCGAAGAGGTCTTGCATAATCTAAAACCAAAACCAGTTATTAAGAATGATGAATTGGAGTAATTTTGAATTTCTAAATCCAGAGTTTTTGTGGTTGCTAATATTAATTCCTTTATTAGCAGTTAGATATTTCTTTGTACGAAAAAAAGACGCATCTGTTTTAACGATACCGAGTATTAAAGGTTTTAAAATAAAGACCTCTTTTGTATCGAAGTTAAAACCAATCGTATCACTTTTAAGATTATTAGCTCTGTCTGCAATTATAGTGGCATTAGCGAGACCAAGAAATGTTTCCGTAAGTAAAAAAACTAAAACAAATAAAGGAATAGATATCGTAATGGCAATTGATGTCTCAGCAAGTATGTTGGCGAGAGATTTACGCCCTAACCGATTAGAAGCCTTAAAAAAAGTAGCCATAACTTTTGTAAATAGAAGACCTAATGATCGAATAGGTATTGTAGTATATGCAGGTGAAAGTTTTACACAAACACCCATTACAAGTGATAAAGGCATCGTAAAACGTAGTATTTCTGAATTAAAGTGGGGTCAGTTAGATGGTGGAACTGCCATTGGTATGGGTTTAGGCTCTAGCGTAAATAGATTAAAAGATAGTAAAGCAAAAAGTAAGGTGATTATTTTACTAACTGACGGAGTCAATAACTCCGGAAATATAGATCCAAGAACAGCTACAGAATTAGCCAAAGAATTAGGTATTAAAGTCTATACAATTGGAATTGGAACAAACGGAATGGCAGATTTTCCTTGGAGTAAAGACCCAAGAACTGGACAATTAAATTTCAGAAAACAACAAGTAGAAATTGATGAGGAACTGTTAAAAGAGATTGCATCAGAAACAAACGGACAATATTTTAGAGCAACCGATAATACAAAATTAGCAGCCATTTACGATGAAATTGATAAACTTGAAAAAACAAAAATAGAAGAATTTAAGTATTACAATTATCAAGAAATGTATAGACATTTAGTGCTTTTAGCGCTTGGTTTTTTGCTGTTAGAATTCTTGTTAAGAAATACATTATTTAAGAGTTTTATATAATAATATTAAAAGATTGAAGAATTAAATGATTAAAACCTTTAATAATTAAATTTTTAATCTTTCAATAATAACAAAATGTACAAATTAGAAGAACCAATTTATTTTTATATTTTAGCAATCATTCCAGCAATGATTGTTGTTTTTCTGTTAGTTTTATGGTGGAAAAAAAGAACCCAACGTAAATTTTCAAATCCTGATTTATTAAAAAAATTAGCCCCAAATTCATCCACATTTAAATCGGCTTTAAAATTGATGATGTTGTCGTTGGGAATTGCTTTTTTAGTAATCTCTTTGGTAAATCCTAAAATGGGTTCTAAATTAAAAACTGTTAAAAGAGAAGGTGTAGATGTCGTTTTTGCTTTGGATGTTTCCAGAAGTATGTTAGCAGAAGATATTGCACCTAACAGGTTAGAGAAATCGAAACAAATCATCTCAAAAATTATAGATAAATTAGGTTCAGATCGAGTTGGTATTATTATTTACGCAGGTAATTCTTATCCGCTTTTACCCATAACTACCGATCATGCGGCAGCAAATATGTTTTTGCAAAATGCAAACCCTGATTTAGTTTCTAGCCAAGGAACGGCTATTAACGAAGCACTAGAACTTGCAAAAACATATTATAATAATGACGATCAAACCAATCGGTTTTTAATTATTATTTCTGATGGTGAAGATCACCAAGAAGAAACAAAACAAGTAGCACAAAATTTGTCTAATGATGGTGTAAAGATCTATACGATTGGTATCGGTACAGAAAGAGGAGGACCAATTCCCCTGCGTTTAAATAACGCTATGATTGGGTATAAAAAGGATAGAAAAGGTGAAACGGTCATTACAAAGCGAAATACTGCTGTCTTAAAAGAAATTGCAAATATTGCAAATGGTAGCTATATAGATGGCAATGTTACTGAAAACCCAGTAAAAAGCATTTCAGAGATTATAGCAAATGCAGAAAAAAGCGAATTTGAAACCAAACAATTTGCAGATTACAAAGACCAATTTCAATGGTTTTTAGGCATAGGTATTTTATTTATACTCTTTGATATTTTCTTGTTTGAAAAAAAAACAAAATGGTTGCGGAAAGTAGATTTGTTCAATGAAGAAACAACGAAAAAATAATCAAATGAAAATTTACACTAACATATTTGTTATATTCTTGATGCTGCTTTCATCAACAGGAATTCTTGCTCAAAAAGATTCTATTGCTTTGCAACGTAAAGCCCGAAAAATGTTAAGACAAGGCAATCAACTGTATCAACAAAAACAATATACAGACGCTTCTGTTGCTTACAGAAAAGCATTAGATAAAAGTTCGTATTACGACAAAGCAAGTTATAATTTAGGAAATGCTTTATATGAAACCAAAAACTTTAAAGAAGCTGCGCCTCAATTCGAATTATCGGCTAAAGCAGCAGAAGACAAGTTTGAAAAAGCAGAAGCTTATCACAATCTTGGTAACTCTATGATGGAAACTAAAAATTATCAAGGTGCTGTAGACGCTTATAAAAGCTCGTTAAGAAATAACCCTACTGATGATGAAACTCGTTATAATTTAGCGGTGGCTCAAAAATTGCTCGACAAAGAAAACGAGCAAAACAAAGACGACAAGAAAGATAATAAAGATAA